>JGI24700J35501_10930703_pt1 | contig 19279 bp, 12 predicted proteins | sample TergutTh196P1_FD_35501 | JGI IMG/M metagenome (IMG submission 35501)
AGACTGTCTTACATAGGACATCAAAACATACATTGATAATCTGAGGACATTTAAAAAGGCAGTAAAAAAAATTTTATATACAAACTCCTTTTACTCATTAAATGAATATTATGATAACAATAATACCAAGTTTTAACCTTGTAGATATCTCTCACCCACTACTGTATTGTGTTAATATCCTATAAGATCTCTTCGGTATTTCTTGTACTTATACCATATTACTGTTCCATTGTATTTTATCATACACTATTTTAAACATTATATTATACACCATAGCTATTAAGACCTCTTTTCTGCAATTATATTATAATCAGAATGTCACCTATTCAGATATATCCTGAAATTAATGTATTGTATTTTAAATTATATATGACATTTGTAACCTTAACTCTGTATTGACACGTTCCATATCTGAAGGGTCATAACCCCTATGGATCTAATGCAAAATAAATTGAAATTGAAAAATATAGCAGATCAACAAGAAATTAATGAAGAATGGGTAAATATAAAAACAGCAATAATAGAATCTGCAAAGAAACAATTAAATTACAAGAAAATTCCCCAAAGAATGAATGGTGGGATGAAGAGTGTAGTCAAACCATTAAACAATACAAAATAGCAAAAATGAAAAGCCTTCAACAAAAGACAAGGGCAAATCAAGAAGCTAAAAAAGTATGTAAACAAAAAAAGGGACTATGGTTTAACAACAAAATAATGCAAATAGTTGAAGCTTATAAAAGAATTGAAACAAAGACATTTCTTGAAGAGGTAAAATATTTCAACCAGCAACATTCAACATTACCTACATATTGTAAAGTTTCTGAGAATAATGTTGTATCACAAATAGAACAAGTATTGAATACATGCAAGTATTACACTGATCTAGGACTAAGCCCAGTGGTGAGCCAGGAATGAAAGGGTGGTTTTTTTGCTTACACTAACAGTTGTCATGGGTCTTTCACCTGTTCATTAAATATTTGTCTACCCATTCTTCAGAAAAAAGTACACATGAAGCGCAATGAGACTGAAACATTCACATATTAACCTTCCTGCTTTAGGATCACACTGCTTCTTGTTCGTGCTAGTAGATGTAGTAATAGTGTATTTTCAAACATCTGCTTGTGAACTGCTGTCAGCCTTTGTTCTTTCTGCCTTATGAGTACAGTGAAGGCATTACTTTAAGTAGGAGCATCTGTGAAGTCAATATTTTAATCAAAATGGCAGATCATGATGGGAAACACAGCTCAATTACAGACTTGTATCAGTGAATGTATTCTCTGGACCTGATATTTCACACATTCACAGAGTTCTAACTTGTCAGGTATGAGTGGTGAAGTCAGCAGAGAGATCTGCAACAGGACATCTAAACTGGTCCTAACCCCAAGATCTATGGTACACTTATCTAGCATGCCTGTATGCTGGAGATGGTGCAGTCACCGTTGTTATTATTATAATTATCATCATCCTTATATGAGGCCTCACTGTCCTGTTACAGATATTAAAAACAACATTTTCATCTTTTAGACATCTTCTTAAGCATTTCATTTCTGTGGGTTGATATTTCATACACTCCAAGGGACTCTGCCACAACTTATTCAGCACATTCTTCCAACCTGTGAAGTAAACTTGTGTAAAATTCTGTACTGGTAATATGCATAATTCTGGCATTATTTCATTATTTCTGGTATGGTCATGAGAAAGGATATGAAATGTGGTATGTAGCACATTACAGAAGAGAAGCTGACTGCCACAAGAAATCCTTATTTCCTCACCTTTATTATAAATTTCTTGTTCAAGGCACACAATAATTTCACAAATTACAAGAAAGCCAAAAACAATGAGAAATCACCTCTGTTTAACAAGGATAAATATGTACAAAATCTCAATGAAAAAAAAAATATATATTCTTACACCACTGACAGTCACAGACTTCCACATGAAAGTCACTCAAACATCAAACAGATTTGTTACATAAAAATTGTTTCATTTTAAACTGTCTGCTTGGGCAAGGTGGCATATATGTACAGTGGTCATACATACCAGTGGTAAGAGATGGAAGGCCTTTATGCTTGTTTTCTTTGCCATTTACTGCAGTATCCTTACCATATTAACATATGATGTTTACATAATACAGATCAAAATTTGTAACATGTGGGTGAACATAAGTGCCAGGTTTCCATTTTTAACACAATATTATCTTACCTATATTCATGAATGTATGTTTTTGAACACTTTACATGAGCTGTTATAGAGAAACAGTGCTAATGTACAATTCTCAATGGTCAGATGTGTGAATTATTACAATGGTGCAGTCCACTAAAACAAACAATCCATACCAATACAGATAACAAATACACTGCATGTCCAAGTGACAATACAATTTGCATTGCAGTAGAATTTTTAAGTAACATAACCTACAGTATCATGTACAAAGATGAAGTTTCTCTTTAAATGGGCATTTATGAAACCAAATTTATATTCTTAGGTTCTTTTTCACTATAAACATAATTAACATAATTAAAATTATTTTTACAAACATATGGTTGTGTTACAGTTGCAAACATTAAAAAATACTATTACCCTTGCACTGTTGGTATAACAGTTTGCCTTATTGTTACAATTATACTTATATTCAGTATTTCATTTTTTAAAATAAGTATTTAAAAAAGAATCTCAGACACTGTACCTTAGATTATATTATTTGAAATTCAAAAACAAATATTGTTGGAGCAATTTATTTACATGGGTTTACAGTTCTGTCCATAACAATAAAACAGTTAATATGTCTGTAAAACAGAAGCAGTTCATGGCTAAAGTGTAACTGTGGCACAAAGAAAGTACATCACTAAACACTGTACAAAGCCTTTGGCAAGATCCGTAACATTATTATATACATATAAAATTAACAAAATCACAGAACTGATATTTCTGCAACGATGGATTCCTAGCACACACATTATGGTCACACCTATAATTACAGATAAAACAAGTCAGCCTTGCTGATAGGTTGTAATGAAGTATACAGTTATTCCATAAATTGGATGTTCCCTATTACTGACAAACCTACTGACTACTGCCTCTTTGCAAAGTTTTAATTTGTAACAATTTGTTTCAAGAATGTGATCTTGCAGTTATATTTGTATTTGAATAATGAAAAAACTTAATCCTTCCCCTGATAAAGAACGGAGCTGAGCTGAAGAAGCAGTCCAGCACAAACTGGCTGATCCTTAGAGGCTGGTTTCCTAGTGTGTATAATTCAGATATAAGTTAAGCGATTGCTCAGCTATGTAAAATATTTTATTTTAAATAGTGTTTTATCTTTGGGACATAAATCTCCCTTGCAGGCAGAATTCAATCTTTACAAAAAGCCAGACAGTGTTTACAGAACCTTTAGTCCTAGGCTTAGCAGCAAAAGGATTAAATCAGTAATAATTAAACACAACTTTGATGATGTATCCATTTTAAGGGAACAGTCAGGAAACTGGCACATTAATGCACGTAGCATAGTATTAGTAAACAAAAGACAAATTAATAAACTCTACAATTAAAACATAAATATTACATGTTAGATGTAAGGTGTAATGTCCTCAGCTGTAATCTACATTATGAGCTCACTCAAGCATTAGTGTACAACGTGATGGTTGATTTTTTATGAACACAGAAAAAATTTTTTTCCAAAAACCAATAAAATTGATAATCTGAAAAATGCTTAAAACTACACGTCATTTTTTCTCCAAAAGAGATTACAGTTTCAAGTGGTGTGTTAATATGCTACAGAGTATTCAAAGGAGATCTTTCATGAAGCATCGAATCATGTAGCATAACATTTACTGATTGACGTATTCTGTGTTGGATGCTGGCAAATACTGGCAGATGATGACATGAAGTCTTCCTCACACTGGCTGTCCTATTCTTTTCTTTGTCATCATGTTGTGTAGTGCACTTTCTTACATCATCTTCACAAATCTGACTGTCCTGGACCTAGAACATATAACAGATTTACATAACAACAAGATCATGTAAATTATCACCATGATGAAATTTTTCATTGTGAAAACATATCAGTGTAACAAGTAAAAATGAAATGAAAAAGTTTGACATATCCCTCTCAGACCCTTGTCATCAGAAGTGGGTCATTTTTAGGCACTGGTGGTTTCTGGAGGTTTAAAAATATGACTTTGGCAGAAAAAAAATGTTATTTACTTTCTCTTCTCTTCATGTCATCAAACTAACAAAACTTCTAACACATTCAAACAGTACTGAATGTAAACTAAAAATGTCCTGGATCCATACAGGTAGCACTGATGGCCTAGGAAGGCTGTGAAAACAGTACTTGCATGTAAATTGGTAGTACTTTACACTACGAAAATATTAAATAGCTCACAACAGAATGAGAAACAGCCATCAGGCATCTTTCATTGGATCACAAATATTGTTAAGCAGCAAAATTGGTATAGTGTAAAGAATGTTCATAAAGCCAGGTGAATAATTTGTCCTGATAGCAGAAGTCTGTATGGTACAACAAAACAAGTTTATAGCTGGCATGGCAACACTCCCACAGACGAATATTAATTTTGTAATTAGAAGCATCTGAGGAGCAGCATCTTATATTACATTTACAATTGTGATCCACTTATCATTAATACAAGTCCCGCATCTATGGTGATAATCTACTCTGCACTCCTGTTATTTGGTCATTTAAAAAATACATCTTCTTCATATATGAGCTATATTAAACTTATGCATATTCTTGGAAATTACTTTATTGGCTATTTGATTTCAAGTTTGATCTGAGTTGAACCTTTACAGTGTTTCACTTTACAAAGTTATTTTTATATATTTAGTATCCATTTTATTATGATTTTTGTATCATATCAATGCATTGATTTGTAATATCTGTTAATCACTAAATTCAAGCTTACATCACATGCATAAATGCATTAATATCACGCAAAACAAAAACACAAAGCAGCATGCTTTCAATATGTACAGTTTCATCTAAAACAATCTGTAATATAAAATCTTTTCGTCTTCTCATTTCCTTGCATACTTTTCTGTGTGCTTGGGGATGGGACACAACGTACACAAGTACAAGTAAAGGTAAAGCAGTCCCATTACAGGCCTGGAGTGGCCCATAGGTTTCCAGGAAGTTAAGGTTCCCAGATAACTCCTCTCTATGCATGATTTCAGACTTCTACCACAATGTAAATGAGATTTTCGCTCTTTCATAACACACGAATCATGACAGCTCAGTTAATAAAGTGATTGCATATGATTCTTAGTAAGGGTGTTGAAATTTTCCTCTTCAGAGCTCTGTGTACAGAAGGACATACAGCCATTTATCAGATGCTGAGCATGCAAAGGGTGATGCTGATCACTCTTTTCTCTAGTACCCATGTTCAGAATAGGTGAAGTTGTATCTCTGTAGCCCACCTTCATTCCTTGATTGCATGATACATGGACAGAAGCATAACTTTAGCTTCACACTATCCTCACAATGTAATTACTTTTGGTGTGATAGATTTGTGTATTATTATTATTATTATTATTATGATTATTATTATTATTATTATTATTGTTGTTGTTGTTGTTGTTGTTGTTGTTGTTGTTGTTGTTGTTGTTGTTGTTGTTGTTATTGTTATTATTATTGTTGTTGTTGTTGTTGTTATTATTATTATTATTGCATCGGTTTTACATGAATTTTATTTAAGAAAAGTACTCTCTGCCTGAAATTTTATCTCATTTACCTGAATTAAAGTACAGAGTTCTTTATATGTGCACAAAATAAATGATTTTAAAACTTCCTTTTAAATCTTTTAACTTTACTTTATGCTATACCAGTGAAGTCTGTGAACATTCTCACTCCTTTTCTAGTAGTCACAGCTGTTTCAGTCAACAGATCACAGCACCACATTTGGTTCTAAAATAGCAGAGATTTATGTATACTGAAAACTATAAGCAATGATCAGGCTTTTTTGTTTCTGAAGGTTAGATGTCTACTTGTATTTATGAACATCTGCTCAGAGTTAATGGTGGAACAACTGTGAATGTCAGTAGTATTCACCAATGTGCAGGTGTATTCAAGATGCTTCAACAGCATGAGCAGAAGTTCATGACAGGCTGCAGAATGGTGATCCTTGCACTGCAGTAATATCTGAAGGTTGATGAAGTGACATGTCATGACCATCACAAAAAAGTGGATGAACTATATTCCACCCTATATACTGGTAAAGGCAGTGTTATGGTAATAGTTGAAGTGCTTGGCTTTTCAAGGTCTGTGCTCTTTGGGTGCCATGAATGTTGAGAGGTTCACACACAGAGGCAAGGAATGCAGTCACCACTGGTCTTTTGCACAAATGTTGTAGCGAAGGTGAGGCCTTTCTGCCACAAATTGTCACAGGAGACAACACCTGGGACCACAATTTTTAAACAAACTCCATGGAGCAATCTATGGAATGATGCCACACATCCAAGGAAAAAGAAGGTCAAGAGTGTGTCATCAGCAAGAAAATTAATGGCTAGTCTCTTTTGGTGTCAACATTGATCTTTGACTGGCATAGTGGAGCACTAAAAAATATGAACGCTTGCCTTCATTTCGTCGAGTTTGTCCCATAAGAAAAATGCCCAAAGTGATGCTCATTCATGACAATGCATGGCCATCATAAAATTCTGAAAAACACTATTGCTGCACCCACCTTACAGTCCTGACCTCAAGCAATCAGATTTGCGCCTGTTTGGGCTTTGAAATACAGCCCATCAGCATAGTGGCAGTACAGGAAGGACAGAAACATTTACTGGATGGGAACATGTGCTGTTGCTCAAAGGTAGATGAAGACTGTTGACAAAAATGGGGACTATACAAAAAAATAAATGTGCCTTCATCCATTCTGTAGTGATGTTTATGAATATTCACATATAAAGTATGTATAGAGCATGAAATAATAAAATAGGAGACATCACTTTCTGATGAACCTTTGTACATCTGTTGAACCCCTTTGACATATTATTACTGAACTTTAAAATATATAAATTCTGTTGTATAAGCATTATGGTGCATAAGCTTTAATTTGTTTTAAGTATCTTTACTTAATAACGTCAGTGTACCTTTCGAGTCACTGAACATATGCACTAAAGCTGACTTACAATGCTGCCTTGGACAAGTAATGCCATGTATGAGTTTGATTTACTCTCATACTTTGATAACAGATGGAATATCATAAAGCAAATGCAACTTTTAAATGCCACTCCAAAGATTAATTCTCTCATTGTCATTTAAATAATTTCAGAAGTCATATTGTAATGTTGGCTGAGGAAAACATCTGTGCCTAAGAGGGATGAGGTAACAGGAGAGTGGAGAAGACTGCATAATGAAGAGCTACATAACCTGTACTTATCACCAAGTATTATTTAGATGACCAAGTGAATAAGAATGAAATGGCCAGGGCATGTGGCACATATGGGGGAGAGGAGAGGTGCACACAGGGTTTTGGTGGTGTATCTTGAGGGAAAAAAACTACTTGGAAGACCTTGGTGTAGGTTGGAGGATGATGTTAAAATCTGTCTTCAAGAAGTGGGATGGGGGTATTGTCTTGATGGATCTGGCTCAGGATAAGGGCAGGTGGCAGCCTCTTGTGAATGCGGCAATGAACCTCCATGTTCCATAAAATGTGGGGAATTTCTTGACTGGCTGAGGACCTCTTACCATTTCAAGAAAGACTCTGCTCCATGGAGTTTTTTAACACTGCAGAATTAGCAAAATTATAATTGAGATGGGAATATGTGATTTGAATTCTTAATTGGTTCAAATTATCAGATTTACTTCCCTCTCAGTAGTGCAGTACATATATAGTTCAGAAGGATATACATTCTTTGAAAATCCTGTAATATGAAGAGTCCCAATGTGCACACAAGCTTTGTGCACTCTGCAGCTTCTGTTAACTAAAAACCACACATATACATATATGCACAAACAGAAAAACGCACACACACACACACACGCACACTTCCATGCTTGAGAAACTCTTGGAAATGTTAATTTGAGCTTGTGTTGTGCTAAACAGACAATGCAGGTACAGCAACGAGAAGTTCAAGGTGTACTTACAAATTTTAAAGTAAAAAAACAAAATAAATATACAAATAACTTTTAAAAATATCACTAAATGCACAGACCTGAATAGTAGCATCCAATCTCCTGTTGAACTAAAATGATCAAATGATTTAATACATCACGATAAATATTATTCACAATTCATGACACTGGTTTTCTGATTCAACCTGCTGATTAGCAGTATAATAAGATGAAGGTGCGTTCTAAATTATACATAAGTACACCATGTACATCTTGAATTATGCAGATCATGCTATCCATTCCCAAAAATATAATTTGTTATTTAAAGTAACTGCAACATATTTAGACTGTGAAAAACCTCATACGTCCAAGACAACAGGAAAATCTCATGTTAGAAAACAAAATTTTCAGTCAAAAATCTCTTTGAAGCAAACTGCACCTTTCTATAGCAGTCTGTAAAAGTGTCAGAGAAAAATTACAAAACTCCATCACAACTATCATTTGCTAATTAAAATGGTTAATTCTGTTACTTTACTAAGTGTGAAAAGAAAGTGCAAGATGTGAGGTTCAATTACCAACCAATGCATTTGTTTTGTTTTAACCTTAACTTTCCAGCCGCTAATAATGATTTATTAGCCTGTGTATGATCTGTTAATATGATAATTCAACATTTTAAAATGTCAAATTTATTTTTAAGACATATTCCGGCATGTAACTACAGTCACATTAATGGAGCATTAGTTATTATCTTGAATTATGTGAACAGTAGAAATTTTAGTTAGCATATAGCAAGATCATATCCTGACGAGCAGTCACAGTAATGCTGTAGATTCTTTGTGTGTTGTTTACATTGTTTATGTCTTGTCTTTCACAGTTTTTGTAAAGGTGGAGTTTACTCCATAGAGACAGTATTTACTCAGATTATTTAGCCTTATTTTCAAATAACTGTGAATCTAAGAGATGTGAAGTACAAAAATAAGAAAAAATAATAAAGATACCAATGTGAACTCATCAACTACCATGTGAATGAAGTACATTAACTAATAAAATTCAAATCACAAAATCGTGAAAAATAAAAAAAACAGTAGAACAACTAGAGGGTTGTTACCTCCTGGTTTTGAACTTCTACAGACATCTCATATGTCTATCAAAAACATCTCTCCAGAGAACCGTTCAATCGAACGCATGTGGGAGGAACGTGCGTGTAATCTCTCTCTCACTCGCTCGCTCTGTGCCTCACTCATCACGTGGTTCGAGCAGAGGCTGGGGCTGATTGAGAGGGAGGTGAAGGGTAGGAACGGTTATCAGGGTCAGTCTGATCACTGTTATTTGTCAAATGTTTGTGCACATTTTTTGAACTTGGCATCCTTGGACACTTTGCCCACAGACCATTGATGATACCAGAGCTAAACCCTCCAGACTGGGCATGCTCTGACAGCAGCTTAAATGCTCGGGAAGGCATGATTTCATACTCAAATCCACTGCAGGCATTGTTGCCATAATAGGAGGCTGCATTGGCCCAGGAATCATAGTAATCACAGTAGTCATAGTAGTTGTCCCCATACATCACCTGCTGTGGTGGCAAAGGGTAGTTGGCAGTGTTACTGGAATGATGAGGGCCTTGTCCATGGGTGGACAAGAGGTAGGCATGGTTGCTGGGACTGTCTTCAGAACTTCCAGTATCATATGGGTCCATATCTTCCTGCAGTATCCTCAGTGCAGCAGCATGCAACTTGGCAAGAGGCAGTTTCTTCAAGCGACGGCCTTTCTTCCGCTGAAGTAAGCTCTGCACAAGCTCTTTGACTAGCCGATCTGTCACTGTGGGGGAGGCTGGTGATGTCACCCCAGATGATGATGACAAGCTGTCAGGGTCACTGCCATTAGTGTTGCAGAGGGGCAGGGTGAGATGCTCTCGTCGAGACTTCATGGCAGCACCCTCTTCTGCCTCATCATCACTCTTTCCACACTCATCTTGCAGCAACTTGAAGAGCCTTGAGTGTGTGGAAGCACGCTGACACTTCATCATACGGCTCTGTTCACCACGGCTGGCCTCTGATTCAGTGTCAGCTTCGGAAACTGGGCGACTCAAGTCAGAAGTGACACCAGAGTCATCTTCTTCACTCTCCTCTTGTGACTTAGAGCTCTGCTGCTTTTCATTTCTTCCTAATTTTTGTGTTGCATTTGCAGCACTCTGCTCTCCATTACATTCTGACATTTTGTCTTTACTTGCAGTTAGGTTTCTTTGCTTTGTGTCACTTTGAGATACCTTCTCTGACTCTGTGCACATATCATAAATCTTTTGAATGATGTCATGCTGTTTTTCATCTTGGCTGTCATCTGATTCTTCACTGTCGTTGTCTTCATTATCCACTTTCATTTCAGTGGTTGCATTTTTGTTAAATAGTGAAGCCACAGAATTATTCCTGCCCTTCTTTGAATAGACCTCATTACTGCTGACACAGCTTCTGCTGCTTGTAGAGGTTTGGCTGCTTTCCGAGCTGTCATCATCATCATCATCATCATCATCCTCTTCATTCTCACTCACCTTATTTTCAATCTGTTCTTTGCTGTATGTTTTATTATTCTCTACAACATTTTCTCTTTCATTTACACATTTCTGAATATTTGCATTTGAATTGTCTGCCTTATGTACAGCATTTTCATCTCCTTCATCAGCAATTACTGCAGCCTCTATTTCACTTCCACTTGACCTACCTTGTGATCCTGATGTTAGTCGAACTGTTTGGATACTGGTAGTGCTACTAGAGTCATCCTCACAATGACTGGAGGCTTTCCCATCTTCCTCATCCTCTTCCTCTGATATGTTACTGATGCTGTCAAAGCCAGATCCCCTCTGTGACTGGCTCCTTAAGGGCAGTGACAAGCAAACAGAAACATCTGAGTCAGACTCTGCGGTCTCATAAGCATCTGCTTCATCCACAACTACTTGCTGGAGGGCATCACTTGCAGTTTTTGACCGTTTCTTCGCAGTATCTTTATTGTATTTTTTAGATAACGAATTTGAGTATGGAACCGTATTGTCACTGCTCATATTAATGGAGTTATCTCTAGCATATTGGCTGGTATCTCGTCTCCACTCTTCAACTCTCTTACTTAGATTTGGTTTTGAAGGAAAACAGAGAGTCACTGAAATATCAGTACAATTTCCTTCTTCCTTTTCTACCATTACAGCATTTTGTCTCACTTCCTGTTTTGGATTCTTCTCCTGCTTCTTCACATGTTCATCCTCCTCAGTGACGGAAGTAGCAGCAGTGCCTGTGACTTCATGTCGCCTCACCTGGCTATCCCCCACAATGACAGTGGTCACTTCCTCATCATTTTCAGAGCGACTGAATTTCAATTTAAGTGGTAAACGTACACTTACTGTGGAAGATTCACCATCCACAATATCAAAATCACCATCACTGTCATCATCACCATTGTCAAGAGTGGTGGAACTGTCTCCATCCTCACTGGTGGTAACGCTGCTATTAGTTCTTGTTGGGCACCTGCCACCAGCCATGTCACCCCTATTCACACTCTCAGCATCACTGTGTTCACTCTCCTCATATATAATGCTCAGTTGATAAGGAAGGCACTCCTGTCCTTCTGTGAAATTCCCCTTCTCTTCCTCTACCTCATTATCATCATCCGTTTCTTCTTCAGAGTTATGCATATCAGAACCCATCTCATTCTTGTACAAATTAATATCTGATACAGAGCGAACAGTATGCAACTGACCTGACCCAAACCCACCTTTATGGTCTTTTACTTCTTCTTCTACTTCAGTATCAGAGTCAGTGGTGGCCCCATCATTATCAGAACATTTTTCTGATTCAGCAGTTTCATAGGCATCTAAATCAATGGAACTTGGGGACTGAGGAATACTAGCCTCACATTGTGGTGATTTCACTGCTTCTAATTTTACTTCTTTGTCATTAGCATTCTCTGCTTTAAGACAGTCAGAAACATTAATCTTCTCTAGTGAGCCTTCTGTGTTTGGTGTCTGAGTAACTACAATATTTGGGGTATCTAGTGGTGGTGGCATGCCATACAGTGACATCGGAACACCACCTTGCCCATTCATCATAGGAACCATTGCATGAGCACAATTTGCTCCATAATATGCCATTTCATCTGTAGATGAGTATCCTGAACATTCATCTGAATCACTGGTACCTCCATGTGGGTATCTTACAGACCTAGGAAGAGCAAAAGGGTGTGAGCAATACATAGAAGGGTAGGGAATTGGTGTGAACCCATAGGCAGCATTTACTTCAGCCATGTAGGCATACATTGCTGAGTATGGATCCCAGTATTGTTCACTATTCTCAAGCATGGCAGGGGTAGGAGAAGGATAACAGCCCCACCAAGCCTCAGGGCCCCAGTAAGCAGGGTCATAATGAGGCCATTGACCCCTAATATTCCCATCATGGCCTTGGTGAGAGAGTGAGGCAGGGGTTTCACGCCCATCTGATGATGAAACTGTTGCTATAACAGATAATATTAAAAAGAAGAAAAAAGAACAGTGGAGAGATCAATGCCAACTTTTATGTCATTCAGTTTCATTTGGTTTACAGGTCTCCTGTCCTGGAAGCCTCCTGGATATTATACTGAACATATATATATATATATATTTCTTATTCTATGTACTGTATATAATATTTCTGAGCACTTGGAAATTAGGCAACATATTGTTAACCCCAGGGTAAGAACAAGCATGCTTCATCAGTAAAACTTAGAGACTGAGCTAAGATTTCCTTCAAGAAAGACAAGTAATTTTATCAAACGTCTTCCATAACTGGTGTATATTAAATAACTGAATGATATATCTGCATTGAATGTCATCTGTTACACACTGTACTCAAATCATTGCACTCGGTATGTCATGTTAAAGTCAGTGTGTGATCATTACATGAAGCAGCGCATGTTGATCATACTTAACACGTATACAAAATAGTAATAAGAGAGCACCAGCCACCATAACTCTAGGTTAACACAGAGCAAATGCACCTTCAGTGAGTAGAGAACCATCTGTCTAGTGAAAAGTGCCACAGAATCAAGCAGGAGTGATGTAACATAGACAACTATAGTAACTATGAGCCAACATGTTCCCTCTGGCACCCTTCTGGTACAGTGCAATAGTAGAAACTCGATTGTACACCTCTACTTAGGACACTTTCCATATTTTATAAATTACAACATGAAGCAGTTTACATGTCGGACAGAGGTACCCTACTGATAGTTTATGGGTTATTTAATGATTCTGTATTAATTTCAGAGGTTATGTGGTGTGTGGTGGGTTGTAAAGAACTAGCAAGCAAGCTGTCATTACCTATTATTAGGGCACCATACCAGTATCCATTAGTGGGAACACTTCCCCATCCACCCTAAACATTTTTGTTACGATAGCTGATGCCTCTGAAAAAAGTCCTTTTCAGTTTCAGATACATTATATTTTTGCTACACCCTAAATAAAATCACCAAAGTAAGAGATAACATATTTAACTAACTACATTCAAAACAGTCCTTCTTGAGAAGTTAACAGTTCATAAATTAGTTGAAAAATTTCCCACATTTTATATAACCTGGAGGTTCATTACTATGTTCACAAAAGCCCTCTGTGGAGCCAGATAAATGCAATTCATGTCCTTCAACCTTATTTCTGTAAGATACATTATAAATATTATACTCATATTTACATCTACATATTCAAGGTTCAGGTTTTACCACCAAAACCACGCAGGCATTTTTCTTCTCTCCCATGCATGCCATATACCCTGCCCATCTCATCCTCCTTGCTTTCATCACCTCAGTAGTACTGCATACGATGCACAAATCATGCAGTTCCTCATTAAACAATTTTCTCCAGCCTCCTCTTGTTTCCTCCTTCTTAGGTTCAAATATTTTCTGGGCACCTTGTCCTTGAACACCCAAAGTCATTGTTCTTCCTTTCACGTGAGATGCCAAGTTTACCACCCACACAAAGCAAGAGGCAAAATTAAAGTCTTGTAGAATGTGGAGAGTTTGGATGAGCCTGCTGCTACATCTTCAGGGCAGAATTGTAGAAGTCCTATTAATTGTCATTAACAAGACAGCAGATCTCTTTACCAAAATAAATCCCCTCTGCCATTTGTAACTGACCTCTAACCTAATAAGCTGTATGTGTTCATTCGCAGTGCAACTGTACAGTATATACCAGTCATTTGTAAGTAATAAACCTGATTTATTTGCAGTACATTAACATAGTTGTGAAAAGCGCCTCTTTGATTCATCATGTCTGTCAGTCCGTCTCTCTGTTTGCCATGTATCACTGCAGCTACCACTGGTAAAATTTCTGAGAAATCTGATATTGGGGAGTTTTATGAAAATGTCTTGAGAAACTCCAGTTTTGGTTAAAATTGGACAAACATGTCAGGCACTTTGCATGAAGACATAAGTATGTTTTGTTGAAAGTGACAAAAATTCACCATACAAGCACTGCTGTGCATCACTGAATATTTTTATATTGTTGACAGTAATATGTAGCTGAACAGTACACACAGAATGAGTTTTGTGTTTCCATTGCAACAGTGGTTAGGCAAACACACCACAGTGTTACAGTGTACATATATTTCCTATCTTGTTAGCATTTCATTCTTTATTTAAAGCAGTAAGACCTGCAAACCTGTTGCATGGCCAGTTCATAGCAGAAAACACAACTTTGAGTAGCCTCCATAATAAGAACACATTTTAATAGACTTACCAAAAATTATATGACTTCCTTTTCATAATTTTTTGACAAATGCTTTTCATTTAAAGGATAAAATCTCTTTTGACTTCACAGAGTTCTATTTCTGCATTTGTTATTCATAAGTTCAAGTTAGTTTTAATTGGCACACCATTTAAATAAACCACTCATTATAAATTAATTACATGAGTTACAATTATGCTATACATGTATCTGAATTTTGAGTATCATATTCAGTGCTATCAAATGTTGCTTTATGATTAAATAACCCTGTCCACAAAGCCAGATGATAAAATTCACCCTGACACATACAGTACATCTGATGAGCCTACAGTAAGAAAAGGATAAAAAAATTTAAATAATAGTAATAATAATAGTAAAAGTAGTAGTAGTAGTAGTAGTAGTAGTAATGATGATGATGATGATAATAGTACAAGCTCTATGAAATGCATTTTTCTGTATTAAGCTTACACACACGTACAAAAGGGGGCAGACAAGATGTCTGAAATTACAGACCAATATCCATTTTACCAGTTTTTTTCCAAAATCTTAGAAAAGTTCATGTACAACAGGTCAAAATCTTTTGTAAATAAACAAAATATTTTGTCAGAAGCACAGAATGGATTGAGGAAAATGAAATCAACAGAAAACAGCTAGTCATACTTTCATAGAAAGTACTCAACAGGCCATAAATCAATGTCTACACGTAGTGGACTACTTTTGGATTTTACAGAAGCATTCACGTAGTGGACTAGTGGACTACTTTTGGATCTTACAGAAGCATTCAGTGTTCTAAACCATAGTATATGGTTTGATAAACTGGACCCATATGGTATCACAGGTAATATGAAATTGTGGTTTAAGTCTTATTTATTATCCGTCACAGTTTGTTGCAATGACCAAATGGAACACAGAAATTTTACACAGTACAGACATATATTCTCATTTAGGAAAATGGTATCAAAAGGCTCAATTTTAGGGCCTCTTTTTTTATTATATATAAATGCCATCCCACTAAGCATCCTAGGGTTAAAATTAGTCTTATTTGCAGATGACACAAACATACTTATTGTTGACAAAAATGAGCATGCTCTCCAACAAAAAATTTTACACATTATGAAAGAATTAGATATGGTTTCAAATAAATGATCTCATTTTAAATATTGAAAAAACAGGAGCAACGTTCTTTCATTCAAATTAACTTCAACCTCCCAGCAAACCATGAGTGGTTTTTAATAACAATGAAAAAGCTTTCAAACCAGAAGTGAGGTTTCTAGGTATTTACATTACAGAAAACTTAAAACGAAATGCCCATGTTCATTCACTATGTTCAAGTTTGAGTAAAGTATCTGAAATTATTAAGTCATTAAAGGCAGTTTTGAGCCCATATATGCTAAGAAGCATTTATTTTTCATACTTTCAATCACGTTTGAGAAATGGGATCATATTTTGGGGAGGGGATAGTGAAAGTAAAAGGCATTTAAAGTAAAAAAGGGTCATTCAAATGATCAGTGGCACAAATAAGTGCAAGTCCTGTAGGCAAATTTTTAAGGATTGTGGAATCCTAACAGTCACTTCTTTAAGTATTTTAGAAGTGTTATGTTACACAAAAAGGTATAAAGGAAGTCTGAAACAAACCTTATTTATTCACGGTTACAACACAAGACGTAAAGTGAACTTGCATGTGGAATTCTGCAATACAGTTCCATTTCAGAAAAGTGTGGTTAATATGGGGATCAAACATGTGACAAAGTACCGGAAAGTGTAAAAAAAATTGGATAACATTGAACTCTTTAAAAAGGAATTAAAATCCTTAATTGAGCCATTCCTTTTATTCAGCTGACAAGTTTTTACAGTTCTGAGTAAAGTTGGCTTGTAAGGTATTTTTATCAGCTTCATCAGATTAATATTATGAAATCACACCATACAGATAAATACTTCATGACTGTTACAGTTTGAGACTTTGTATATACATAGTAATATATTGTAATATAGAGTTGGACAAGTCTAAGGTTACATACATAACAAGACAGATGCATAATAAACAAAATGAAGTGAAATGAAATAAAGTGTCAGACAGTGTTGACATTTTGTGAAGGATGTGGGAAAAATATAACTTTTCTGGAATACAACTGGAACAAAACTGTTTTTAATGAGTAAAATAATTTGAAGTTTTCAGAGGTATGTCTCAGAACAGAATCTCGTATCATGCTTCATGGTTGGGGTACACATGTCTGAATCAGAAGGCTCTTCAGGCATGGCACAAGGGGAAGAGTATCTTATGACATTATAACTGTCTGCATATTTCATCACTGTAACTACTTCATGGGTTTCAGTGAAATTTCTTATTAGAGTTCTACACAAAAAAATTGGTATGCACACTTTATTTTGGATCATATCAGTCCAAATAACTGAGCTTTTCCTGCTCCTGTAAATTTATATATCTGTCTGTGTGCATGTGTGTGTGTGTGTGTGTGTGTGTGTTTTATTATTATTATTATTGATATTACAGCATGCCCCATTACACAGCAATACTACATGCTTTGCATTACTTAAACTTTAGTTTTACAATAAACTTTTACATTTCATAATTACAAACTATAGTGAAGATTCATTATAACGTCAATAATAATATTTTGACTTCTAAACTTATGACTGAAAATATTAACATACATTCTCTGAGATCTATCTATCTTTTATAGTAAAGTGTCATTGCAGGTCTGAAAGTCTACGGATTTGAGAAATTTTATAACAATCTGTAAATAATCATTGGCTAGCATTTCATTCGTTGTAGGCCAACTGGCACAAGTGTTTTTTATTTGTTTCATCATTTCGTTCCTTTGGTTATGTAATATCTTACAGTGAAATATTAAGTGATTTGTTGTTTTTTCTTCTTCTTCACATGGGCACTTCGGGTTATCTATTAGTCCAAATCTGTGAAGGTATGACCCTAATTTCCCATGTCCTGTTACCATTGTTGTAAACTCTGGGAATATAGGAATTTTCTGTCGTAGCCTATTCCTCACTGACGGGGAAAAAGCTTTGGTCACTGCCCCCTTCCCCGTATTCATCCACTGCCGTTGCCACATATGAAGTCCATTTTCCTTCTCTCGCGTAATAATCGCCTCTCTTAGCATCTTGTCATATACAACTGGTCCATCTTCCACAGCAGCTTCTTTTGCAAGTCTGTCCACCAACCCATTCCCCTCTATCCCCACATGTCCTTTTACCCAGCCAAAATGCATAGTCCACTTTATATGTGCCAGTGCAACAATTTTGTTTCTGATAAATTCTATCAGTTGGTTCCATATGAATTTGTTTTGCAATAAATCAAAAGTTATCTTGCTGTCAGTACATATTGCAACATGTTTATCATTATCCTGTCCATCCTGTAGGTCTTCTAATTTTTCTAAAACTTTTAAAACTGCAATTTGCTCAGCTTGATTATTGGAGCAGTGTCCATGTAGTTTAAACCTCAGTTGGTGTACCAACTTGCCGTTCACAAATAAAATTCCTGCTGCCTCCAATTTTACTGCCGTCTGTATACACTTCAGTTGTATACATAGTATCATTCTCCACTTCAAGAATTATTGCTAGTTCTGCTGGATGTTGCCAGTATCTTACTTCTAACGGTGCATCATATTCTAGATTGTTAATTTTTGTTGTCATATAAGTTCGTAACTTTTGGTCTACAGTTATTTGTATGGGTCGTAATCCAGCTATCACGCAAGAGGCATCATATGAGATGGTCTGGTATGCTTTAGCTATTGTAATGTTTATGAGTCTTTGTATTCTTGTATATTTTGTAAGGTTCCTGTTTTTCCACATAGCTTCTACCCATATGGGTGCTCCGTACATTAGAATTGGGACTACTGCTCCCTTGTAAATTGTCTTGAGAGCTTTATGCTCTAAATCCCACCGTAGCTTTGCTGTTCTAGCCAACATATTGATAAGAGTAATTAATTTTGCCAGAGTATGGTCAATATGTGTATTAAAATTAAATCTGCTCTCTAGATATATTCCTAAATATCTCATTTCTTCATTTTGGTCTAGTCTTTTGTAATTCAAGTAAATATTGACTTCCCTGTCTTTGTTTCTTTTCCTTGATATAAACAAAACCTTAGATTTTTTGTTGTTAAATTCTATTTTATTGTCAGCGGCTCATCTCTCAATTTTCTTTAAATCCTGATTTGTATAATTTTCTGTTTCTGTTTTACATGTTCCTCTTGTTAAAACAGTTAAACCATCTACAAAGGCTATCACTTTAGTTCAGCTATTGAATTCCAAATTTAGGAGTGAATTATACATAACATTCCAAAAGCCTGGGCCACTACAAGACCCCTGAGGACATCCCTTCTGGACTTCTTTTTCCATCTTATAATTATTTATTGATAATGTTGCTTTCCTATTGCTAAAGTAACTTGCTGATAAATTGTATAGATCCTTGGGACATTTAAGTGTGTGCGTGTGTGTGTGCGCGC
>JGI24700J35501_10930702_pt1 | contig 19247 bp, 11 predicted proteins | sample TergutTh196P1_FD_35501 | JGI IMG/M metagenome (IMG submission 35501)
TGCTTTCTTAAATGGCATTTTCATCACCTGCTTCTTTTGGTAATGATAGTTTAACACACTTTGCTTTCTTTTGGAATACTTATATAGCTCTTATTTCATTCTTGGTGTACTAGAAGTAATTGAGGGGACGACTCAAATACATGAAATCGTTATCTCTGAAGAATACATGAAAAGATTTTCGAATGATGATAGATAGGGATGAAATAAATGATGAAAGAATTTAAAGTTGGAGATGAAATCCAAGTCATAAAAGAAATTACGGAAGAAAATATAAAAGCATTCTCTTTGTTGTCTGGAGATGTTAATCCTATACATTTGGATAACAAGGAAGTTAACAAAAGTATCATAAAAAGAAAATTGCACATGGAATGTATTTGGCTTCTTTGTTCTCAGCAGTGATAGGAGTAGAATTACCTGGAAATGGAACGATCTACATTTCGCAATCATTTAATTTTACAAAGCCTATTTATGTAGGATCTACAGTGAAATTAAGTGTTAAGATAAAAAAGATAATTGTAGATTTTGCCATATTAGAAACTAATTGTTATGATTTAAAAGGAGAGTTGCTTATAGAAGGAGAAGCGAAGGTTGTTTTACCAGAATATTAAAATGAAATGAGGTAAATAATGAAAAGTATAAAAATATTAATATCTAATATGAAGTTTTTATTTGAATTTGCATGGAAGGTTGATAAAGGGTATTTTCTTGCTTTATTTTTTTTAATAATATCCTATGTTTTGTTTAATTATTTTTTAGTTACAATACCATACTCAGTTTTAGAAATGATTGAGAATAACAATGAGAACTATTTAATTATATTAAAACCGATCATATATTTATTCATTACAGGTATGCTTGTTTCGCTTTGTAGGATTAAGATTGCTCCAATAGGCAATAAAATTCGGTATGCACTTATGCTAGAGGGTTTTGCACAAAACATAAATTTATCCTATGATTACTATGATAAAAAAGAATCTAAAGATAAAATGTGGTTAAATTTAACATCTGTTATGTCTTTTGAGGGCGTTGAAAGTTTTTATTCAAAATGGGCATATCTTCTTGGAGAGATAAGTACTATTTGTTTGTTTGCTTTTATTTTATTTCAATTAAATAGTGTAATAATTTTATTTTTACTCTTTTTCACTTTAATGATCTCCATAGTAGAAGTCAAGGTGTCGAATTATGCATTTTCAGTTGAGCAAGAAAATTCAGGGAATAAAAGACAGATGAGGTATATGCACACTATAAGTTCTGATTTTGCGTATGCAAAAGAAATTAGAATCTTTAAATTGAAAATGTTTTTAACACAAAAAATTGATGCTATTATATTTCGATTAAAAGAAAATAAAAGAAAAGCAGCATCTAAACAAGCTAAGTATTCACTTATCAATATTACTTATCAACTCATTAGAGATGGAGCTATATACATTTTCTTATTTTATGGACTGTATAATAATACTTTGACCATAGCGGAGTTTTCTGTGTATATAATTTTAATAATAAGATTAAATGAATCAACACAACTTTTCATTGATTATGTAAAAGCTGTATTAGGACCTCAAAAATCAATAAACGATTTAATTAATTATATATCTTTAAAGGAGAAAAAGCAAGAAGGAGATAAGCTAAAGAAGCTTCCATATAAGTGGGAAATTGAATTCAAAGATGTATGTTTTAAATATGAAAATAGTAACCAATTTATCTATAAAGATTTAAATTTTAGCATAAAGAGTGGTGAAAAGATTGCTATTGTAGGTTTAAATGGGGCAGGGAAAACTACATTGATTAAATTGTTGCTACGTCTTCATGAGCCCACATCAGGCGAGATTTTATTTAATGATAAAAATATTAATGAATATGAACTTGACAACTATTTTAAGTTATTTGCTCCAGTATTTCAAGAGGTTAATATTTTTGCAACATCTTTAAAAGATAATATAGGATTTGAAATGAAATTTAATGAAGATGAAATGTATCATTCAATAAAAGTGGCAGATTTTGTTGAAAAATTTCAAGATTTTGAAAATGGATTTGATTCAGAAATGACAAAATATCTGGATGTTGAAGGCATTGCACTTTCAGGAGGAGAGTCACAAAAAGTTTCTTTAGCCAGGGCAGCTTATCATAATCGACCAATATTGATTTTAGATGAACCTAGTTCGGCATTGGATGCTATTTCTGAATATAATTTTTATAGTCATATAAATACAACCTTTATAGATAAAACGATTTTATTTATTTCACATAGACTGGCTAGTACTGATTTCTGCGATAAAATTATTCTTGTTGGAGATGGTACTATAAAAGAAAAAGGAACACATTTACAGCTTATGGAGCAAAAGAAAGAATATTTTAGGTTGTTTGAAACACAAGCTAAATATTATAGAGATGGAGGGGTAAAGGATGAAAAATAAAATAAAAATATTATATATGATTTTAAAAAAATCCTATAAATTGAGACCCTCTATTATCTTACTAAGTATCATAGACTCAATTTTACAAGTTTTGCTACTTCTTTTTTATGTGTTATTTCCACCATTCTTATTAAGTAGAGTGTTAGAAGGAGTCCGTTTCAACTTAATTATTTGGAATATCATAATTGGAATGAGTCTTTTATTAATTATTCGCTTAATTTCAAATTATTTAAATTATAAACTTGAAATTGATAGAGCTATCATTAATGAGTTATTTATAAAAAATATCTATACAGAGTTGATGACTGTATCATTTGTTAACACAGAAGATCCTGATTTTATTGACCTAAAAGAAAAGGCGCTTTTCCCTTTTGAAACTCAAACTATTTTGACTGAGATATTTACATATATACCGAAAATATTTAAATATCTATTTTTATCAATTACGATAATTGCTATTGTGTTTTCACAAAGTTTAGTTTTGTTATTATTTATGATTATGATTCAAGTAGTGAGTTTTATTGTTAATAATTATGTTACAAAAAAAGAAAATTTTGCCAAAAAATCTATGGCTGAATTGAATAAAGAATATGTTTATTACTTCAAATTATTTCAGGATACTAATATTGCAAAAGATGTTCGAGTTTATGGCATTCAAAATTATTTATTAAATAGAGTTAGTTCTGTTTTTAGTAATTTTGTATCAATAATAAAAAAGATATATCAATCTGTTGAAATAAGAGGATTGACCATCAAAATGTCAACTAGTTTGATTATTTTGATCGTCTCAATCTACTTAGCTTTTAATATCAGTAGAGGGCTAATAAACATATCACAATTTTTAATTATTTTTAGTGCGTGTGTTTCACTAAATGACCAAGTAATGTATTTAATTAATGAAATTCTCTTATTAAACTCTAGACTACTATTCTTGAATGATTACATGGAATATGAAAAGACAGTAACGATTTATAGTGATAAAGGTACTATATCTCTAGATACCCCAATTAAAACAATTGAATTCAAAAATGTTTGGTTTAAGTACCCTAAAGCTACTGATTATACTTTGAAGGAGATAAATTTACACATTAAAACCCCAACCATATTAGCCATTGTTGGTAAAAATGGTTCTGGGAAAACAACAATGATAAAATTACTTTCTAAATTATATGAACCAACCCAAGGCGATATTTTAATAAATGGGATTAATTTAAAAGATATTAAAACAGATTCATATTTTAAGGCGTTATCTGTTATATTTCAAGATTTTAAACTATTTCATTTTACTATAAAAGAAAATCTGTATTTTAATAAAAATATAGAAGTAGATCTTAAAAAAATATTAGAGGAGGTAGATATAAAAAAAGATATAGAAAAATTGAAAGAGGGTCTAGATACCTTTATAAGTAAGGATTTTGATTCAAGTGGTATTGATTTATCAAAGGGACAAGAACAAAAATTGGCAATTGCTCGAAGTATGATGCAATCAAGTAGTGTGTTTGTAATGGATGAACCCACAGCGGCGCTTGATCCGATATCTGAAGCAAAGACCTTTGAGCAAATGAATGAAATATGTAGAGGTAAAATGGCTATATTTATCTCACATAGACTGTCTAGTTGTAAATTCAGTAATGAAATTATTTTTTTAAGTAACGGAAGTATTACTGAAAAAGGAAATCATGGTGAATTAATAGAATTAGGAAAAGAATATAAAAAAATGTATGACATTCAAGCAAAAAAATATTTATAATCAAATTTTTGTTTGTGCGTTACATCTAATTAAAAAATATAAGTTATCAAGGAAGGGTTAATATGAAAAATGATATAGCAATCATAGGGTTATCATGCAACTTACCAAAATCAAACAATCAATATGAATACTGGAAAAATTTAATAAAAGGAAAGGATTGCTTAACAAGATTAGATAAAAAATCAAATAATGATCCAAACTTTGTCTTTTCTAAAGGTAAATTAGAAGATGTATATTCTTTTGATGCATCTTTTTTTGGACTATCAGATTATGAAGCCTCCTTGTTAGATCCCCAACATAGAATATTTTTGATGTGCTTGTGGGAAGCTCTTGAGGATGCTGGAATTGTAGTTGATGACAATAATTTAATTTCCTTATACGGAAGTTGTGGAAAAAATACTTATATAGAAAAATTAAACTTGACCAATTTAAGTCCAGCAAAAAAATTCCAAAATTATATAGAAAATGCATCTGATTTTCTGCCGACAAGAGCAGCCTACCTACTTAATCTTAAAGGTGAGTGTGTTAATATCCAAACTGCTTGTTCATCTTCATTAGTATCTGTACATATGGCATGTCAAAGTTTATTAACAGGAAACAGTGATATTTCCTTAGCAGGAGCAACTTTTATAAATTTAGAATTACAAGACGGCTATTATTTTCAAAAGGGAATGATTTTTTCAAAATCCGGATTTTGTAGACCATTTGACTTCAAAAGTGATGGGCAGGTTGAAGGAGATGGATGTGGAGTAATCGTTTTAAAGAGGTTAGAGGATGCGATAAAAGATAATGATGATATTTATGCAGTAATCAAAGCAACAGCAATAAATAATGATGGAAAAGAGAAAATTGGATATACCGCCCCAAGTGTTAAAGGTCAAGTTGATGTCATTAGAGCAGCTTTAGACTTTTCAGGAATTAATCCAGAAACAATACAGTATGTAGAAGGCCATGGTACGGCTACACCATTGGGTGATCCAATCGAATTTAAAGCATTAAAGCAAGCTTATCGTACATATACAGATAAAGAAAAGTTCTGTGTTCTATCTTCAGTTAAGGGGAATATAGGTCATCTAAGTCATGCAGCTGGAATTGCAGGAATAATAAAAGCTGTATTAGCAATAAAAAATAATTTAATACCTGGGACAAAGCATTTTGAGAGAATAAATTCCGAAATTCCGATAGAAGGCAGTCCCTTCTATATAACTTCAAAAAATACAAATTGGAAAGATGGTTTTATTAAAAGGGCGGCAGTCAGTTCTTTTGGAATTGGGGGGACTAATGCACACGTAATATTAGAAGAATTTAAAAGTCCAAATATTGATGTTATGATTGACGAAGATAATAATTTTTACCCAATTATAATTAGTGCAAATAGTGAAGAGGCATTATTAAGATCAAAAGCTAACTTATTAAAGTACCTATCTAGAGAAAATATAAACATAAAGGATTTGTCCTATACTTTGTGTAAAAGAAGAAAATTAATGGCATTTAATTGGAAATGCATGGCGAAATCTACAGAAGAATTACTGTTTAAATTAAGTAATAATTCAGATAGTGAAGTAGATGTAAGCTTAGACTTTGTGTGCGAAGGTAAGTTAATTAAATTACCACACTATCCATTTGAAAAAATAAATTTTCAATATGATTTATATGAAGAAAGTGAATATAGCATTACCTATGAAAATTCAAAAGAAGATCAAAATGATATATGTACAGATAATGTAGAAGATAAGATGACATATGTTGATGATTCTTTGAACAACTCAACTAGTGACCAAAATGAGGGTATTAATTATTCAAATAGTGAAATTGTAAATATTGTAAGGGAATGTTGTAAAAAGCATTTTGAAGATGAAAATTTAAATGAAGATTTAGATTTTTTCCAATTGGGATGGACATCCTTAGAAGTATTGAGTTTGATGGGTGATTTGACAGATGAATTAGAGAGTAAATTAGTTTTAAAATTACCTTTAGATGAGATGTTTGAAAATATGACAATAAATAAATTGATAGAAATATGTATAAAATGTGCGAAAAACAAGATTGACTCTACTTCTGTTAACGAGTACTCGCATGATATAGAAATAGATGGAGAAATAGTACAAATTATAATAGAAGAAGATTAAGTAAAAACAAAAAGTTAAAATTAAGAGGAGTTAGAAATTATGAGATTTAATTTGTATAAAGATGTTAAAGCTTTTTACCGTAATACTTATCATATCTTATTACGCCATGAATCACAAAATATGATCCCATTGGGGAATTTGATAATTGGCAATGAGGGCAAAGACAAACATGACTGGCGTGATCCTGTTAATTGGCTAATGGCAACTGTTTCGAATGAAGAAGGGATTCAATTAATTGCCATCATGACACCACCTTTTGGCATCACCCTTTATGCAACGGACAATCATACTAATGATGTTCCTCTAACTTGCTTAATAGAAGGATTACTCACGACTGATTTTACAATTCCAACAGTTGTATCAGAAAAATCCTTAGCAGAGCGTTTTGCCCGTAGTTATGCAATGGCTAAAAATATGCAATATTCAATCATGTATAATCAACGGATATATGAATTAAAGGAAGTAAATCCCGAAGCTTTAAATATTGGTACCTTGCGTTTGGCACAGGAAAGTGATATGAGTTTCTTACCTTATTGGGTTGAAGCATTTCAAAATGAGGCTTTAGCTACATCAAGGAACGTCCGAAGCGATCCAGAAAATTATCGTTACCATATCTCAACAGGAAATTTATATATTTTGGAGCATGAGGGAACACCTGTTTCCATAGCGAAAATCAGTCGAAAAATGGTGACAGTTTGTGGTGTAAGTTTTGTTTATACCCCGCCATATTTTCGAAAGAAAGGTTACGCCTCTTCTTGTGTAGCAGCACTCAGCCGTTTAATTTTGGAGCAAGGATATTCAAAATGTGTGCTTTATACCGATTTGGCGAATCCAACATCCAATGCAATCTATCAGAAAATAGGATATCAACCGATTTGTGATTCTTCAGAAATCAAGTTTGAGATAGAAGGCGATTGATTAGGATGCTTCATTGTGAAATCCGCTCTACGCGTGTAAGAATAGATGAATTAATACTATAATATCGAGGTGTGATAAATGAATAAGGTAGCTTTTTTATTTCCAGGACAAGGTGCACAAGCGGTTGGAATGGGAAAGGAAATTTATGAAACGTACGAAATTGCACGTAAATTTTTCGACCGCGCATGCGAGTTAGTGGATTTTGATATGAAGAAACTTTGTTTCGATGGCCCGCTTGAAGAATTAGTGTTAACTGAATATACACAGCCATGCTTGATCGCAGTCGAGTTGATGATATTGCAAGTGTTAATAAACCAGGGTTTCAAAGCTGATATTTGTGCGGGACTTAGCTTAGGTGAATATTCAGCCCTTGTAGCAGCAGATGCACTTAATGCATATGACGCAATTAAACTAGTCCGCAAACGTGGCTAAATAATGGAATCAGCACTACCAGCTGGAATGAGCACAATGGCAATTGTTTTAGGAATGGAAAGTGATGTTTTATCGACACTTTGCAAACAGGCTAGCCATCTTGGGGTAGTTGAAATTGCTAATTATAATTGTCCAGGACAGCTAGTAATAGGTGGCGAACTTGATGCAGTCGCAGAAGTATCAGAACTCGCTATTTCCAAGGGAGCAAGAAGAGTTCTCCCACTCGCTGTCAGCGGCGCATTCCATACTTCACTATTAAAAGAAGCTGGTACTAAGTTACGTCAAGAATTAGATAAAGTTGATCTCAAGGATTTAAAAATCCCAGTAATATTCAACAAAACAGCAAAGTATCAACATGAGCCACTAGTAGACTTATTAGCAGCTCAAGTCTACTCATCAGTTAGATTTGAAGATTCTATCCGCTTAATGTTAAAAGAGGGAGTAAATACCTTTATAGAAATCGGGCCTGGTAAAACACTTTCTGGTTTTGTAAAGAAAATCGACAAAAAAGCAATTATCTATCAAGTAGAGGATGTGGTTGGAATAAATAAATTAGTTGAAAAACTAGAAGCTTTGATTAAAACGACAGTTGATAAATTAGGCACTGTGGACGTATTAGTAAATAATGCTGGAATTACACGTGATAATTTGATACTTAGAATGTCGGATGAAGATTTTGATAAAGTAATCGATGTCAATTTAAAAGGAGTTTTCTATTTAACAAGGGCAGTTTCGAAATTGATGTTTAAAAAACGTAGCGGAAAAATTGTAAATATTACATCAATTTCAGGTGTGACAGGAAATGTTGGTCAAGCGAATTATGCAGCTAGCAAAGCAGGTGTTATTGGTTTAACAAAGACAGTTGCAAAAGAACTTGCTCCTCGTGGTATTCAGGTTAATGCGGTTGCACCAGGATATATTCAAACTGATATGACAGATGTTCTTGATACTGATTTAAAGGCAAAAAATCAAGAGGAAGTTCCATTAAAAAAACTTGGAATCCCCGAAGATATTGCAAACATGGTCGGATTTCTAGTGAGCGACAACGCAAATTATATTACAGGACAGGTATTTCATGTAGACGGAGGGTGGATAATGTGAGTGTAATAGGGCTGAGATACTAATCCATAGCATCTTAAATAGTATCATACTATCCCAATTCGGGATAAATCCATTATACGAGGTGAATTATATGCTAGATAAAAAAATTAATACACTTCCATTTGATTTTTACGAACATACATCTATATATAATAATATAGAAAAGATCTTTAAAAGTAAACAAACAATAAATAAAGAACTTGTAATAGATGTATTGGTAGCCTTATTATTCAAATATAATGACTATGAATTTGCAACGATCATCATTAATGATTCTCATCAATTAGATAAACGTTTGTATGATTTAGAGAAAGATGAGAATAGTGATGAATATAGATTCACCTATACCAGTGAATTAATCGATTTGCAAAATAATGATGTAAGCAATGAAGTGCTAGTAAGTTTTAATAAAGTAGAGGTTGTTAATTGTAAGATTCACTTTGAAATCTCATTAGAAAAAGAGAAAGAAGTATTAGTAAGACTAACTTCAAAAAAGAAAATTGAATATTTAAACATCATCTTAACTAATTTTGAGGTTTTATTTAAAGAAGTATTTATTAATGGTAGGCGTTTAAGCTCAGTCTTTCTAATTAACGAAAACCAAATTAATCAGCTATACTATGGTATCAATACAATATATGAAAAGGATAGAATCGAAACGATATTCGATCATATTGTAAAAAAGAATCCTGATAAAATTGCTTTGAGGTCGAAAGGGCGACACATGACATACAAAGAGCTGGATATCTATTCTGATAATATGGCAAATTATCTAACTTCTTGCGAAATAAAATCAAATTCATTCATATGTTTCTATTTAAAAGATAAGCCCTTATCCATTATCGCAATTCTAGCTATTTTAAAAATAGGTTGTAGTTATGTTCCACTTGACTTAAATTACCCTAAAGCACGCATTGATTCTATTTTGAAGTCAATTAATCATCCTATTTTATTACTTGAGACTGATACTAAAGAAGTTTTAGATCAGCTTGGCAATATTAGAACCTTCAATGTAAATGAGATGAATATTTATAGTGAGGCTAAGGCAGACACGTTTTCGAAGAGGAATAAAGATTTGAATACAATTGCATATGTTAACTTTACCTCAGGAAGCACGGGGGTACCTAAAGCTGTCTTAGTACAGCATAAAGGGGTAGTAAGGTTGGTTAAGGAAACAGATTTTATAACGATTGATAAAGATGATGTTTTTATCAATAGTTCACCAATCGCTTTTGATGCAGCGACCCTTGAAATATGGAGCCCTTTATTAAATGGCGGAACATTAGTTTTGCCATCTGATCATTTAGTATTAAATCCTAATTTACTACATGAATTTATCAAGAAGTATGGTGTAACAACGATGTTTTTAACAAGTGCATTGTTTAATAATCTTGTTGATTGCCATGCAAAGTGCTTAGCGGATTTAAAATATTTAATTGTTGGTGGAGATATAGTGAGTGTGAAGCATGTAGAGATGATGCTGAAGAAACTGAAAAATGGTCATATTATTAATGGATATGGTCCAACAGAGAATACCACATTTTCATTGTGTTATCGTATAAATAGAGGTAAGACGTATCACTCACAAATTCCAATTGGTAGACCAATAGCAAACTCTAATGCTTTTATTTTAAATAAAAAAATGGAGCCTTTATCGTATGGGATGATAGGAGATTTATATGTTGGTGGTGATGGAATTTCATTAGGGTACTTAAAGAATGAAGAGGAAACCAAGAAAAGATTTATCGGTATAACACTCAACAATAAAGAAATTCAAGTTTATAAAACAGGAGATAAAGCTAGTCTTGATTTAGATGGAAATTTTCTATTTCATGGTAGAGATGATCATCAAGTAAAAATAAGTGGTTTTAGAGTGGAGCTAAACGAGGTTGAAAAAATGGTATCTTCTTATTTAAATATAAAACAAGCTGCTGTTTTATTAAATGAAAATCAAAAACAAAAAGAAATAATCGCTTTCATCCAAAGTGATATTAAAGTAAATAAAGATGATTTGATAATATATTTAAAGAATAAGTTGCCTTTTTATTCAGTTCCAAAAGTAATCATTCAAGTTTCTAATTTTCCACTTAATCATCATAATAAAGTAGACTCTAAAAAGTTATTAAAAATAGTTAAAGAAACTACAAAAGAAAAACCAATAGCTCCATCTTTTGATATTGATAGTATAGTAATTAATACTTTTAGTAGTAGCATAAGGAAAAAAATCCTAAGGGATGATAATTTCTTTGATTTAGGATTTTCTTCATTAATGTTGATGGATGTTTGCTTAGATTTGAATAAAAAATTAAACTTAAACTTAAATGCAACATTACTTTTCGAGTATTCAACAATTAATAAATTATTAAATTTTCTAAAAAATAATCAAACAACAAATAATTATAACATTAGAAAAAGAAGAACTTTTAGAAAGAGGTAAATCTGTGAAGAAAATAGAAAATTATATAAATGAATTGAAAGAAAATAGTGAGATTTTAGGAATTTTATTAATTGGATCTTCTAGTAGGCTATATAAGGATGATTTATCTGATCAGGACTATGAAGTTATAGTAACTGATGATTATTATAAAAATAATAATTTAAAAGTGATCTTCATAGAAGGACGTAAGGCTGAATTCCTCTATCTTCCAATTTCAGATTATGAAAAAAAAATCGAATCACCTTGTAATATTGATCATTGGCCAATAGAAAATCATGAGTTGATTTATGATAAAGATAGAAAAATTGAAGAATTAACAATTAAAATTTTAATGCAAGATTACGAATTAGTTAAAAAGAAATTAAAGTTACATTATTTTGAATTCATTTTCTTAGCTTTAAGGTTTGAAAAATTATTAAAGAGAGGAAGTGAATTGAATTGTTTAATGACAATTGCAATTATGAATTATTCGGTAATAAAATTATTATTTTTATTAAAAGGAAAATGGCCTCCAATAATTTATTGGGCTGAGCAGAATCTGAACGAGATTGAGTATGGAGAAATATCAGAAATCATGTTATCCCTTCTGAAGGAACCTAGCAAAAAATTACTTGATTTACTTATTAATAAAGTTGATAGAGAATTATTAGAAAGTGATTTTGATTTTCAATTAAGTAAAGAAGATTTAATTGAAGAAGTTGTGAGTATAAAATTTCGCCCTATGCGAGAAAAATTTGGAATCCTATAAAAAGGATTACGAGAGGAGAAGTAAAGATGCCTTTTAAAGTAATATATAAAGGAGAGCAATTGATTTTTGAAAATAGCCCTACACCTGAAGAGATTAAGGAAGCTTATTTATCGAAAATTAGTTCTGATAAACCAAAAACTTTTTTGAAAAAATTAGATAATTATGAGCAGTGTGATTTAAGTTATATACAAGAATCTATTTGGCTAGCAGAGCAATTAAACAAGGATACAAGTAACGTTGTTGCATTTAAGCTAGTGTTCAATTCAGAAATTACAGATGACGAAATTATAAAAGTTTTAAATCAGATGTCAGAAACACAAGATATTTTCAATATAACAGTATATAGCAAAAGAGGAAAACCATATCAAAAAATTGATGTTAATCCAATTGATGTAGAAATATTAAATTCATCATTATCTGAAAAAGCATATCAAGCTAAAATTAATTTGCTAATAAATCAATCTTTTAATCTTGAAGATGAAACGCTATATAGAATTGCAATAGATAGATATGAAAATAAAACCTCTATTATTTTTACTTTTCATCATATGATATTTGATGGGCTCTCAATAAAGATATTTTGTAATGAATTTATTTCATATTTAATAAAGTTTCGAGATTGTCATGAAATTAGTTATAAATTAGACTATAACTATTTAGATTATGCAAAATGGGATCGTTCTAGAACTCATTTTATAAAAGAAAAAATTTTTTGGAAAAAACAACTAGAGGGCCACATACCTGCCTATAATTTTTTTGATAAAAAGGATAAAAACAAAGAATATTCTCGAGAAAGTAAATTTTATGAAGAGTCCTTATCGTTGGAGCTTATTCAAAGAATTCGTCAAATTTCAAAAGCTAATAATGTTTCACTATTTATGTTTTTTGTGGCAGCATATAGCTTTTTAATAAATAAGTTTACAACTGAAGAAAAAATTGTAATAGGCTCCCCTATTTCTAAAAGAATAAAGGAAATGAATGATATATGCGGGTGTTTTATTAATACCATTCCATTGAGAATAGACTGTTGGGGAAATCCAACATTTATCGAACAATTATTTAGAGTCAAAAAAACACTAATGCAATCTATGCAAAATTCAGATATCCCTTTTACTGATTTAATATCTGATTATAAAATAAATCATATAGATTCTAATCCTACAATATTTAATTTGACAATAGGCATTTTAGAAGAAAATTTTATTAAATTTAAAGAAAAAGGGATTGATGCATATGTTGAAGAAATTATTCCTAATAATATAGATTATGAATTACATTTAGATATATTAGATAATGGTAAAGAAGGTATAAATTTAAAATGGCAGTATAGGGAACAACTATATTGCGAGGAAGAAATAATAAGTATTTCAAAGAGTTTTATAGTCTTATTAATTGATATAGTAAATAATGCTAATCAATCACTTAGTGACCTGGACATTTTAACAGAAGAAGAGAAAAATAAAATAAAGTTATTAAGTTCTCCAAACAAAATCAATGTTCCATACAACAATATAGTTGATTGGATAAAAGATACATCAAAATTATTTCCTAATAAAATTTGTATAAAAGAACAAGATAATCAAATAACGTTCTCATCTTTTATAGAGCGTTCTCAAATAATGGCTAGTAATTTAATTTCTAAAGGTGTTCAACAAGGAAATAATGTAGTGGTAATTTTACCTAGATCAATAGAAATGATTTTAGTATCTTTTTCTATATTAAGAACAGGAGCATCTTATATACCTGTGGATACAAAACAACCCATACAGAAAATTATGACTATCATAAAAGAATCAAATGCAACTACTATTATTTCCAATAATATAATCCTAGAAAAACTGAATTATGTTAATTTTTTGAAAATTGATGAACTAGAATCAACAATCCCTATTAGTACAAAATTAGATCTCATAGAGCCAAATAATTCTGCGTATATGATTTATACTTCGGGAAGCACTGGCAAACCAAAAGGAGTTATGATTTCGCATAAAAGCCTTTCAAGTTTAAGTGGTGTAATGATAGAAGAGTTAAGTTATGAAATAGATGATATAAATTCCCATATAGCTGGTTTAGGTTTTGATGCGTCAATTTTTGAAATATGGCCCACTTTATGTAAAGGATTGACACTGACTATTTTTGACGATGAAACGGATATTGCTCCTAAAGTATTAAAAGAATGGTTGATAACTGAAGGTGTTAATAACGCTTTTGTTCCGACTTCGCTAACTGAATTATTATTAAAAGAAGATTGGGATAATAGCTCAGATTTAAAATTACTATTAACAGGAGGCGACCTATTAAGGAAAGTTCCTATTGTTAATGATAAGTTTAAAATAGTAAATATGTATGGTTTAAGTGAAACGACGGTTATCTCAGCTATTAATTTTATTTCTACTGATAAGGAAACGATATTACCTGGTCTTGGAAAGCCTATAGCGAATACCTCAATATATATTCTTGACAAAAATCAACGTATACTACCTTTAAACTGTATCGGAGAAATTTATATTGGGGGGGATCATGTCAGTTTAGGATATTATGATGACAATTCTTTAGCTGATAGATTTGTATTAAATGATAATAATGAAAGATTATTCAAAACAGGAGACCTTGGATACTATGATCGTGATGGTACATTGTTTTTTTGTGGTAGAAATGATCGTCAAATACAAATTAGAGGTATTAGGGTAGAATTAGGAGAAATAGAATCTACAATTTTAAATTTAAGCCAAGTTGAAGAGGTTTATGTTTTGGAGAACTACGTGATAAATGGGGATGTAGTGATCAATGCCTTTATAAAACTTAATCCACTAGCTAAGGAAATAAATGAGAATGAAATTAAAGATCATTTACAAACTAGTTTACCTATATATATGATACCTAATAATTTTTATTTTATACCAAGTATACCTATTACTAACAATGGTAAGGTAAATGTTACGGAATTAAGGAACCTTATTATAAATAATAAGAATAAAGATATCATAAAGCCAAAAACAAAAACAGAAGAAAATCTTTTATTAATATGGAGAGACCTTTTAAAAATAAATGATATAAGTATAGATGATGATTTTTTTAAGATGGGTGGTAATTCTTTATTAGCAATTCAGTTAGCGTATAAAATAAATGAGATTTTTAGTAAAGAAATAACATTGAAAGATATTTTTGTGGAATCAACTTTATATGCAATGTCTAATAAAATAGATGAAATGACATTAAACATTGGCGTCAATAAGTTTCAAAAAATAGATAGAAATAAATTAATCTAAAGGGAGGTTTAAAGTGAAAAATAGTGAACAATTCAAAATAGAGGCTTCGTATTTTCAAAAAAGTATATGGTTTGTTAATGAATTGGAGAACAACTCGAATTTATTTAATGTTAGAATGGGATATCATTTAAAAGGTAAGTTGGATGTAAATGCTTTTAAAAACAGTATTGAATACTTGGTAAATCGACATGAATCTTTGAGAACAACATTTGATATGATTAACGGAACATTATATCAAATTATTACAAATGAAATTAATTATAACCTTACTGAAATTAATGCAGAATCTTATGAATTAAATGATAAAGATAAAATTAATAAGTCTTTAGAAGATATTTCTAAAAAAACTTTCGACTTAGTAAATGGTCCGCTCTTAGATATTACTATCATTAACTTAGGTAAAAATCAAATTGTGTGCTTATTGTTACATCATATTATAACTGATGGTTGGTCTACTGGGATAATCTTTAATGAACTCGAATCCATATATAAATCATATCGCTTGAATAGTAGCGTTTTATTACCAAATATGGAATTTCAATATGTTGATTACACTGCATGGCATAACAGTCTTATAAAAACGGATGAATATAAAAATAAGCTTAATTTTTGGTTTGAGTATTTATTAGACAGTCCTGTGGAATCCGCCTTAAGTATAGATGTTAAGAGACCAATGACTAAGTCTACTTATGGAGAATCATTTAAATACATTATAGAAAAAACGGGCCACAAAAAAGTTTTAGATTTTTGTAAAGAACAAAATATTACTTTATTTATGTTCTTCCAAATAATAATATTTATTTTACAAAATAAATACACAGGACAAGAAGACTTTATAATTGGATCTCCAGTAGCAACAAGGAATCAAGAAGGATTAGAGAATGTTGTAGGTTATTTAGTTAATACTTTGCCTTTTAGATTAAAAATGAATAGTGATATAAGTTTAAAAGACGCGATAAATATAGTTAGAAATGATACTTTGGAAGCATTAGATCATCGTGATGTACCTTTTGAACAAATTGTCAAAAAAGTTAATCTCATAAGAGATATAAGTATGACACCGTTATTTCAAACATTTTTAAGTGTAGCAACTAGGGAAAATAAGGTAACTAAGTTTTATGATTTAGAATGTGAGGAGATAGCATTTGAAGATTATTACGCAGAGTATGATATTTCATTCACTTTTGTAAATGTAAATGGGTCATTTGAAACAATTATTAATTATAATACTGATCTATATTCAATTGATACGATTAAGAAATATGCTTCAAATATAAATACTATAATTGATTATCTATGTAGTAATATAGATATGAAGATGAATGAAATTACTGTGTTAACTAAGAGAGAGCAGCATCTTATATTAGAAGAGTTTAATGATACAATTACCGAATATCCAAGAGACAAGACAGTAGTACAGCTATTTGAAGAACAGGTAGAGAAGACCCCAGAGAATGTGGCAATTGTATTTGAAGATGAGCAACTAACATACCAAGAGCTAAACGAAAGAGCGAACATGCTAGCCCATAAGCTACGTGGGTTAGGAGTAGGACCTGATGAATATGTAGCGATTATATCAGAGCGAAGTATAGAGATGATCGTAGGGATTTATGGGATTATCAAAGCAGGAGGAGCATATGTACCGATAGCTTCAACGAATCCAGTAGATAGGATTCAGTATATACTTGAAGATTGTAGTTCAAAAGCGGTGTTAACGTATCAAGTAGAAGTAGAGACATCAATCCCTGTCATAGCTCTTGAGGAAGTAGGTGTGTGTGGTGGTATAACTGAAAATCCTGCCTATGTGAATAAAGCAGAGGATTTGCTTTACTGTATTTATACATCGGGTACGACTGGTAAACCTAAAGGTGTTATGTGTGAGCATCGTGGTTTAATCAATCGAATTATCTGGATGCAAAACCGATATCCTTTAAATGAGCATGATGTTATACTACAAAAAACGACGTATACCTTTGATGTATCGGTGTGGGAAATTCTATGGTGGTCATTTGTGGGTGGGAAAGTTGTAATGCTAAAGCCGGAAGGAGAAAAAGATCCAAATGAGATTATTCAGGCGATAGAGAAAAATGGTGTAACAACCATGCATTTTGTTCCATCTATGTTAAAGGTGTTTTCGAGTTGGCTTAAAGGTAAGTATTCTAACAATTTAAAGACTTTGAAATATGTTTTTGCTAGTGGCGAAGCGCTAATCCCAGGTCATGTTTATGAATTTAATGAGGCTATTCGAAAACAAAATGAAAAAGTATCTTTAATCAATGTATATGGACCAACAGAAGCGAGTATAGACGTAACGTATTTTGATTGCGGAGATAATGATCATATCATCCCAATTGGCCGTCCGATATCCAATATACAAATCTACATAATAAATCAAATGAAATTATGTGGAATAGGAATCCCCGGAGAGTTATGTATCGCAGGAGATGGCTTAGCGAGAGGATATTTAAATCAACCAGAACTAACCGCAGAGAAGTTTGTAGATAATCCATATGGAGAAGGCAAGTTGTATCGTACAGGAGACTTGGCAAGATGGCTACCAGACGGAAACATTGAGTATCTAGGAAGAATAGATGAACAAGTAAAGATCAGAGGGTTTAGAGTAGAACTGGGAGAGATAGAGAGTGCAATCCGAGAAATGGAAGAAATCAAGAACTGTGCAGTAATCGCAAGAGAGGATTCAAGTGGGGAGAAGGCGATCCATGCCTATTTGGCATCGGATCAAGAAGTTAGTGTATCTTTTGTAAGAGAAAGATTAACGAAGTCATTACCAGAGTATATGATTCCAGGTTACATGACACAGATTGAATCAATCCCATTGACGAGGAATGGTAAATTAGATAAACGTGCACTACCAGCAATAGAAGCGAAAGTAGAAACAGAGTATGTAGTCCCTAGGAACGAAGTAGAAGAGAATCTTGGTGGTATATTTGAAGAAATTTTAGGTGTTAGTCGGGTAGGAGTCAAGGATAGTTTCTTTGAGTTAGGTGGACATTCACTAAGAGCGACGAGATTAATCAATCAAATAGAGTCGGAGATAGGCGTTAGGATAGCTTTAAAAAAGGTGTTTATAAATCCAACGATAGAAGCTCTAGCAGAGCTTGTAGCTAAAAGTGAAAGCACCCAATCTCTCCCAATCCCGAAGGCAGAGGAAAAGGATTACTATAAGATGTCATCAGCTCAAAAGAGAATCTATTTCATCCAAGAGATGGATCTAGAAGCAGTGACGTATAATATGCCACAGTACTTGAAGCTAACAGGAGAAGTTCGCCTTGAAGGGATAAAAAGAGCCTTACAGGAGTTAGTAGATCGACATGAAATCTTAAGAACTGCATTTATGATGTTAGATGGTGAGCCAGTCCAATGGGTACAGGAGCGAGTAGAGTTAGATTTTGAGTATGTGAATGAGGTACAGGTGGATGAAGATCAAGTGATGTTAGACTTCGTGGAATCCTTTGATTTAGGTAAAGCATCTCAGCTCCGAGCAAAGATGATTCATATGGGAAGTTATCAACTCTTGATGATAGATATGCATCATATTATAAGTGATGGAATGAGTATGGGTATCTTTATCAAAGAATTCACAGATTTGTATAACGGAAAGTCACTTGAGAAACTCACGCATCAATTCAAAGACTATAGCGATTGGATGAGAAGTAGAGATTTAAGTTATCAAGAAGCATATTGGTTGGAAGAATTTAGCAATGAGATACCTATGCTTGATCTACCATTAGACTATGTCAGACCAAAAGAGCGAAACTTTGAAGGTGCGATAACGAGAATAGAAACAGGCAAAGAGCTAGGGAGCAAGGTAAAAGAAATAGCGATGCAAACAGGAAGTACGGAATATATGGTATTTCTAGCCTCAGCGATGGTATTACTTGGTACATATGCGAATCAAGAAGATGTAGTGATTGGGAGTCCGATAAGTGGAAGGACGCATAAAGATACGGAACATATGCTAGGAATGTTTGTAAATACGTTAGCGATGAGAGGACAGCCAGAGAAAGAGAAGAGTTTTGAGTGTTTGT
>JGI24700J35501_10930701_pt1 | contig 19213 bp, 15 predicted proteins | sample TergutTh196P1_FD_35501 | JGI IMG/M metagenome (IMG submission 35501)
AAAATCACTGCGTTGGGCTGTAGTGCCGGGGAAGCGTCTTCCAGAAACATATTTGTCATGAACCTAAGCCGAGAACCTTCGACGGCATCGGCTTGGACAAAATAGTCCATTAAGGCTTCTACGTTTCCCTCGAATAAAAGCAGAGCCAAGCTGTCAAAAAGATAACCCCTGCCGTTGATTTCGGTTCGGCCAAAGGCATAAAGGTTTAATGACAAAAAGAAAAAAACAAGCGTAAAAACAAACCGCGATTTATTCAACATGATTTATCCTCCGGGCTAAAAACCCTGCCTGCGTCTACAAAGTAAACCAAAGTGTCTTCCTTGCGGTATTGTTCGTAGGGTTCTTCTGGCAAAAAAGTGTAAAAGGCCTGGGCGTAACCCGGCAGAACAGACACAAACTTGCGCCTTTTTTCGCCGTCCATTTCCAGCAATACATCGTCCAGCAAAATGACGGGCTTGTTCCCCGTAACCTCTGTAAAGCGGCAGGCCTGGGCCACCCTAAGCAACAAGGCCAAAAGCCTGCGCTGCCCGGTGGAGGCCTTTCCCGTAAAGTCCGTTTCCTTGTGCATAAACTCGTAGCGGTCTCGGTGAGGCCCCGACATTGATATTCCACTGTACATCTCGGCGGAACGCCGGCTGGCCAAAATTGAGAGCGCGTTTTCCGCGTCGGGTTCCTTCCAAGACGGAATGTATTTTACCGTTATCCCGGAAATGTCGGCCACTTTTTCGTACAAGCTTTCAAAAATGCCGGAAAACAAGCCCGTCGCCGTTTTTCTTTTTTCCATTAGCTTTGTGCCATACACTGCAAGCTGAGGGTCTAGCGCGTCTAACAGGGCTGTCAACTCTTTGGGGCTTTGCGAAAAATTGCCTTGCGAAAAATCCCGCAGTAGCTTGTTGCGCGACTTTAATATGTGCCGGTAATTGCGCAGGTCGTCCAAGTAAACAGGGTCGTAAAGGCTTAAAACTTGATCAAAAAACCAACGGCGTTGTTCTGGGGTGCCGGATACAAAGTCCATGTCTTCGTGGCAAAAAACAATGCAGGGGACAATGGACAGCAAATTTTTCCTGTCCTCGATTTTTTTGCCGTCGGCAATTACCGACTTTTTGCCCTTCTCGAACTTTACGAGAACCTCGCCGTAGTTAGATTCTGTTGTTTTTACACTTGCCGAGTAATTTTTTTCGCCATTGCGAGCTATATCGCTGTCTTTGGTTACCCTAAAAGACGAAGCATAGGCGCAAAAATACAAGGCCTCTAAAAAGTTAGTTTTTCCCTGCCCGTTTTTGCCAACCAAGAAGACATCTTTTGCGCCGGTAAAAACTTCGGAATTTTCCAAGTTGCGAAAAAAGGCAGTGCGCAAAGAATGGATGTACACGTCCTGTCCAAACTAGGTCTGCATTGGCATTACAATATGGAAAAAATCCTTAGCCGGTGAAGGCTCCATCGTTATTGCCTTTGTAGCTTCGGTAAAATGAAGGATTATGTCCTCTTCGCCAATCACTTTTAGAGGTTCTTCTATATACCGGTAGTTAAGGGCGATGGTAATATCCGCGCCTTCGTACTCGCAGGGTATTTCGTCCTGCACATTGCCAATTTCGCTTTCCTCTGAATAAACAGACAGCTTTCCAGTGGAGATGTCAAAATAAACCCGGTAAGACTTTTGCTCGATCATAAGGGCGACGCGGCGCAAGGCGTTAATCATGTCATCCCGCTTTACCGAAAGGGAAAACTCCTGCTTTTCGGGGATAACCTTCCGGTAATTGGGGAAATTCCCTTCAATAAGTACCGACGAGAACTTGTAAGAGGCAAAATTGGCAAAAATCGTCTTGTCGCTAATGGATATGCTTATAAGCCCCTCGTCGCCAGAGCGTTTGACAATAATGCTGAGGATTTTTGGGGGGATTATTACCCCGGCAAAGTCGCTTATTTCGTTTTCTGGTTTTTTGCCGTAAAAAGCCAGCCGCCGGCCGTCTGTGGCCACCATGTTTAACTTGTCTTCGACCTTTTCAAAAAACACCCCGTTCATGAAGTAACGGGTTTGGTCGTCGGAAACGGCAAAAACCGTCTGTTGAACCATATTTTTGAAGTCCTTTATGGGGATTTCAAAAAATGGAGTGTTGGAAACGGAAAATTCCGGGAAATTGTCCGCGGCAATGCTCTTCAGCTTGTATTCTGGCCTTTTGTGGACAATTGGTTTTATAGTAACATTACTATCTTTTTTGGAGAATTCAATCTCGTCGTGGGGAAAGGAGCTTATTATTCCATAAAATTTGTCCCCAAAGACGGTTGTAGACCCCGGTTCAATGACCGTAACCGGGACAGATGTTTCAAAATTGACCTTCATATCCGTGGCTTTGATGATAAGGCTATCATTTGCGGCCTCCAGATAGATATTCGATAGTATGGAGATTGCATTTTTAGACGCTATAACGTCTTGAGCAATCGAAATTTCCCTAAGAAGGGTCTGTTTTTCGCAAGTAAACTTCATTTTGGAACTCCTACTATTATATTAAAGTATATATACAATAAAAGCAATAATAAGCCAGCGGAAATGTGGAAAATACACTTATTTTCTTTGTGGAATTACACTTAGGCTTTCCAAAAAACACTAATAACTATGCACATTTTTAAGGTTTTTCACAAGCCGCCGGCTTTGAAGGGCTTTATTCCGTATTTTTCCTCAAAATGTACACAGTTTTTTAACAGCCTTGTGTGGAAAGGCCGGAAAAACAGCCCCAAACGCCAGTTTTTCCCGCTTGAAGCCCCTCAAAGCTGGGTTAAAGGGCTTGACTATCCGGCCTTTTTTGGCTTTAATATAGTATACATTAACTAATATGGCTCAAGGTTGGAATTTTGTCGAATATATTTGATTATTTAGCTTGGCGTGGCGATCTTGGATTTTCCCATATTCCCTTTAACCCGGTGGACAATATAATTTTGTCCCAGCTCTCGTATCTCCCGCTGGACGGGATTGTGCCCTCGCCGGAAGAGAAAAGGGGCATAAGCATTGCCGAGGCGGCAGAAATTTTTGAGAAAAATCTGGCCAAAGGCAAAAAAGAGTTCAAAAACCGGATAATGCACAAGGAAGACCCCCATTTCATAAAAACCCTTGGGGCTTCGGCCAGGTTTGGCAACTGCGAGCTTTTTGGCTACATTAACAACGTTGACCCCGTTCAAGAAAAGCAAATGTCTTGTTTTTCTGTGCTTACAGGCGACGGGTTTTGCTTTGTGGTCTACCGGGGAACAGATTTAACCTTTATTGGCTGGAAAGAGAGCATTAACATGGGCTTTAACGACATTATCCCCGCCCAGCTTGATGCCGTTGCTTACCTAGAAAAGATCGCCGGCCTTACAAAAAAGCCCCTGCGTGTCGGCGGGCATTCAAAGGGGGGGAACCTTGCCATTTTTGCCTCTGCCTTTTGCAGTCCAAAGGTGCGCAAACGCATAAAAGCCATTTACAGCAACGATGCCCCCGGCTTTCACAAAAAAGTGATCCAAAGCGATGGATTTAACGAGATTAGGGAACGGATTGCCTCTTTTGTACCGCAATCTTCCGTTGTGGGAATGCTTTTGGAGCACGGGGAGTATCACTCTGTAGTTAAAAGCTCCAAAATAGGCCTTTTACAACACGACCTGTATTCTTGGGAGGTAACCTACAGCAAAATGGTGCAAGTTGACGGGGTTACAAAAGGCAGTCTTTTTGTGGACAAAACCTTAAGGGAGTGGGTCGAAAATCTCAATTACGACCAGCGTCAGCGTTTTATAGAAGTTTTATTCGAGGTTTTAAGCGCATCTAACGTAAAATCCTTTTACGAGCTTTCAAGCGATTGGTTTAAGACCTCCAGATTGATGCTCCGCTCGATAAAAAACATCGACAAGCCCACCAAGGACATTATCCAAAAAACGATGACCACCCTGTTAAAATCGGCAAAAAACAACATCGAAACCCTGCTCCCCCCGCTTCCCCGGATAAAATAACGTCGCAAAAACTAATTGACAGCTTAAAAATGGCGTGGTATAGTAACCTGCAACTTGTTTTGCACAAAAAGTTTAGGGTTTAAGGAGAAAACGATGGTTTTAGCGCAAATTATCATGGTTCTGGCATTGATACTAATGATTTCCGGCAAAGTCCCCCTTTATCTTACCGCAATCATAGGCTCAATCACCGCCGCCATAGTGGCAGGCTTTCCGCTGGCCGGCCCTGGGCAAACCGTTGCCGGCTTGCTTCAAGGCAGCTTGCACCCCGTCATACTGGATATGCTGGGGGTTCTGGTCTTCGTTGGCGTAATGGAAAAGGCTGGCTTTTTGAACGCCATTATCTTCCGGCTAATGCACGCTGGCGCAAAAATGGGCGGCGGCCCTGGCGTTGTTACCGCCGGGGGCATTTCCGCAGGCATAATCGGCGGTTTGACAGGTTTTACACAGCCGGCCATTACGGGTGTTATTACGGGGCCGCCTGCTATCAAACTTGGCGTGGACAAAAACATTGCGGCGGGCATTTTGGCTCATGCCGGGCATCTTGGCAACTTTGGCGGGTTTACCCACCCCACAATTGTCGCGATTATTGCTACGGCCGGCATCACCTTTGGCACAATAAACATTGTTGGCGCGCTTACTGCGCTTTCAATCTTTGCCCTTAGCTACATTCGTCTTAGACGCATAATGCAAAAAGAAGGCCTGTCTGTAACCGGCGCCAACGTCAAATTTGACAACGAAGAAAACACCAACATCCCCTTTTTGAAGGCCATCTTCCCCTTTATCGTTTTGCTTGCCGGCTTTATTGCGGGTATACCGGTTGTTGTCATGGGGCTTGCATCGGCCTTGCTTACGATTTGTATTTCCAGCCGGAACTTTAAAACTGGTGAAAAAGATATGCTCGACGGCTTAACCAGAATAACCGTTCCTCTTTTTGCCACGATTACCTTTCTTTTTATGGGGGCGATTATAAATGCGGTTGGCTTGTCTGCCATGATTGGCAACGCGCTGGAGCCGTTCTTGGATGTTGCGCCTATAACAATGATGTTTATCGTTGGGTCTCTTGCCGGGCTTATCCTCCAGTCGAATGCGGCTTCTATCCCCATTGTGGTTCCGTTTTTAACGATAGTCTTGGCTACAGGTGTAAACCCCGTTGTCGCCGCGATTGCGGCCGCCGCCGGCCCGGCGATAATGCAGTATTATTTGTCTGGCGGCCCGGTTGCCGCTCTTGCAACCGTTATCCCGATTATTCCGGGGTCTGATCTTAAAGTTGCAAATAGCTTCCAACGGCCGTCCATACTGTTTGGTTTGTTGGTCGCATACTTGCTGACAATGCTTGTCGCTTTAATTTTCTAGACAGTGTTCAAGAGGCTGTTCCAAAATGCAGGTTTTGGAGCGGCCTCGATTTTTAAAACAAGGAATCAAAAATGCAAAATGCAAAAAAGAAAATAGCCGTTTTTTTTACCGGCGGAACAATCTCAATGAAAAAAAGCCAAAGCGGCGGGGTGGATTTGCAGGCCAGCAATCCGCTTGCCAGTAGCACCGAAAAAAGCATGGACGACTTTCTAAAGGCCAACAATGTGGAGCTAATACAAGAGTTGGTTTTTGGGGAGCCTATCCCATCGTCTCAAATGACTGAACAACTGATGTTTACCTTGCGCCGTGCCATTTTGGAAAAAGTCCATTCGGAAAAGGTCGATGGCGTTGTTATTACCCACGGGACAGACACCTTGGAAGAAACGGCCTTTTTTCTGGATTTAACAGTGGATCACTCTATCCCGATTGCCATTACCGGCGCAATGCGTTCCTCCGACGCGCTGGGCGCAGACGGTGTGTACAACTACCAGTGCGCAATAAAAACCGCAATTTGCGATGAAGCCAAAGGCATGGGCACACTTCTCGTTTTTAACGGAGAGATTCACGCCGCCGGCGATGTTACCAAAACCCACGCGACAGATTTGGCGACTTTTAAAAGCCCGGACTTCGGAGCGATTGGGGCGATAACCGAAAAAGGCGTTGTATTCAGACGCAAGTTGAATCCGCGCAAGGTTTTCAACATTCAAGGCATGGGGAAAAAGGTCATATTGATAAAGGCCTTTGCCGGCATCGACACAACCTTTTTCGACGCTCTTGAAGCTCTGGAAGAAAAGCAAGCCGGCGAAAACAAGCCGCCCGCGATTGACGGCCTTGTTATCGAAGCCTTTGGTGCCGGCAACTTGCCGGCAAAGCTTGTCGGCTGTCTTAAAAAGCTGGAAGAGCGAAAAATCCCAATGGTGCTTGCCACGCGCTGTTTGAGCGGCTCCGTCCAAGAGGTCTACGACTATGCCGGCGGGGGAAAAAGCCTAAAGAGGGAATTAAAGAGCCTCATTTTCTCCAACGGCCTCAGCGGTGTTAAATCGCGATTAAAACTCGCGGTGCTTTTGGAGGGAGTGGCTTCACCGGAGGAGCTTGAAGGAGTGTGGGTGTAGGGTTGCGGAGTAGGCTGTTAGAAAAGAGGGAAAAATGCCAAAAACGTATGAAAAAAACTTAGTCAAACAGCTAGGATTTTCTCCTAAAGAAAATGCGGTGGGTATATACAACAAAGTGTATGCCGACGGTTTCATTATCGAGGTCGATTTTGATGCACAAGCAATAAATTACGGCAAAGATATAAAATGTGAAAGCAAAACTTCTCAGAATTTTTCCCAGCCGGAAAACTTTGTTGTTTTGGAATGTGTAGATAGACTTCTAGAAAAAGGTTATTTGCCTCAAGATATTGTGTTAGAAAAAACATTTCCGGCAGGGCGCGGGCATTCGGGAAGGCTTGACATTTTTGTCAAAAAAGAAAAAAAGGCTTTTTTAATGATCGAATGCAAAACTTACGGAAAAGAATTTGAAAAAGAACTAAAGAATATCGAAAAGAACGGCGGACAACTATTCACCTATTTTCAGCAAGATACGGAAGCTGAATTTTTAATGCTTTACGCATCCAAAATGACGGGCGATAAAATATTTTTTGAACATAGGATTATAAAAATCGAAGAAGAATATCGGCAGGCGAGCAATGTAGAAAAATTGTTTAAGCTGTGGGACAAGTCGTTATGCGAACAAGGCCTTTGGGAAAACGTGCCTTACGATTTCCGGGAGGAAATTTTTACCAAATCAAAATTGGAAACACTGACCGAAGACGAAGGCAAAAAGCTGTTTCATGGGTTCGCGACGATTTTGCGAAAGCATTCCGTATCTGACAAGCCAAACGCTTTTAATGTGATTTTTAACCTTTTTCTTGCAAAACTGTGGGACGAACATAGAGGCGAAGATGATGAGCTGGAGTTTCAATGGAAAAGGAAAGACGATCCCGTGGATTTTCAGGTGCGTTTACATACCTTGCACAAAGACGGATTAAATGATTTTTTGAAAAAAGAAGTTGAAGGAATAGACGATACCTATTTTGTTGCAAATCTGACAAGCGAGCAGATAAAAGCGGCAAAAAAGAGCTGGTTAAAATTTAACAAATTTTTTAGCATTAAAGATGTTTTAGATGATGAAACCTTTGAACAAAATCACCGTGTATTAATCGAAGTAGTAAAACTCATTCAGAGATATAGAATTCGTTATCCGCGCAAGCAAGAATATTTAAGCGAATTTTTTGAACTACTTTTAACGACTGGTTTAAAACAAGAAGCAGGACAATACTTTACTCCTGTGCCAGTTACGAAATTTATTATAAAATCACTTCCTATTCAAGCAATGATAGAGCAAGAAATAAATAATAAGACAGCAAAACTACCGGCAGCAATTGATTACGCGGCAGGCAGCGGTCATTTTATCACAGAAATAATGGAAGAATATCAAAATATTATTGATAATTTGGATATAGAAAAATTTACTACCCCTGATGCAAAAAGAAAAGCAAAATCCTGGTCTAAAGACGGCGATCCATATTCGTGGGCTTCTTCCTACGTTTACGGCATAGAAAAAGATTACCGGCTTGTTAAAGTTGCAAAAGTCGGATGTTATTTTTACGGAGACGGCGTGGCTCAAGTTATTCACGGAGATGGCTTGGACAGTTTGACTAATCCACCAAAATCTTATGTGGGGTTTTTAGGTGAAAATACCAATATAAAAGATTCTGCTAAAACTAAATTTTCTATTGTTGTAGCAAACCCGCCATATTCGGTAAAATATTGTAAAGAAGATTTGGAATATATCGGTTCTGAAAAAGAATTTACACTTTATCAATATCTTACTGAAAATTCAAACGAAATAGAATGTTTGTTTGTGGAGCGGACAAAGCAACTCTTAAAAGATGGTGGCGTTGCGGGAATTATTTTACCGAGTTCAATTTTAAGCAACGAAGGCATATATACAAAAGCGCGAGAAATTATTTTACAGCATTTTGAAATAATCGCCGTTACGGAATTAGGCAGCAATACTTTTATGGCGACGGGAACAAATACGATAGTTCTTTTCCTCCGTCGCAGAAGCAATTTATACAGCATTAAATTAAAAGAATTTATCGATAATTTTTTTGTTGATTTTCAGGACAACAACCCGCCCAAGCCGTTTAATGCAGAAAATTTGGAAAAACCTATTGCAAAATATGTAAATCATGTGTGGCAAAGCGTCAACCTTAATGATTATGTTTCTATTTTTAATAACAAGCCTACTGAAAAAATAAGAGCACACGGTTTTTATAAAGCTTATCGCAAGCAGGTTGACACTTCGATCGCGCTTGAAGTTGAAAAAGCGAAAAACAGCCGCAAGAATTATTCCGAAGAAGACCTGCAAAAAATAAAAAATAATATAGAAAAAAAACATTTAGACCGTTTTAGGGAAACTGAAAAAGAAAAAATCCTTTATTTTATTTTGGCATATAATCAAACGGTTGTCCTGGTAAAAACAGGCGGCGGCAGTGACGAAAAGCGTTTCTTGGGCTATGAGTTCAGCAACCGTAAAGGACACGAAGGAATTCGCGCGGTAAAAGGAAAAGATATTGATGGATGCACGAAACTTTATAATTTGAAAAACTCCGAAGACGCAACTAAAGCCAGCGCATATATTTACAAGGCGTTTTCCGGCGATACGGAGACCGCGATACATGAAAGCCTTAAAAACAATGTTTCACGTGCGCGTTTAGTGGATATGCTGGATTTTGATCGCCCAGCTTTTGCAAAAAGCATTTCTACCAACGTAAAAAAAAAGATAAAAATTGAAAGCAAATGGGAACAAATTTTATTAGCTAATGCTATTAGAAGTATTTATGGCTCGACAGAAAAAATTGAAAAATTTAATATCAAAGATGCTGGTAAATATCCAGTAGTTACACAAGAAAAAGATAAATTGATTACAGGTTATTCTGACAATAAAAATCCTATAACAGATATACCGATTATTGTTTTTGGAGATCATTCTTGTACATTGAAGTATATAGATTTCAATTTTTTCAGAGGTGCGGATGGAACTGTTTTGTTAAAACCACAAGATTGTTTTAATCTAAAATATTTTTATTATGTAATGCAATACGGCCTTTTAGATTTAATAGAAAATAAAGAAAATTATGAAAGACATTATAAATATTTGCAACAATTATACATCCCCCTTCCTCCAAAAGAAATACAGGAAAAAATTGTAGCGGAAATTGAAGCGTTGGAAAATGAAGAGCTAGTGGCGAAAGAGAAAGTTGAAAAATTGATAAAAAACATAGATATTGTTTTAGAAACAAAGTCAAAAAAAAATCATAAAATCGGAGATATTTTGACTTTGGAATATGGTGTTGCCCTGCCCGAAAAAAACAGGATAAACGGAGAGTTTCCGGTAATGGGTTCTAACGGAATTGTCGGTTATCACAACGAATATTTAATTAAAAGTCCGTCAGTCATTATTGGACGAAAAGGCTCTGTCGGTAAAGTTACATGGGTTGAAAAAAATAATTTCCCTATAGATACAACATTTTATGTAAAGCTCATAAACGACCAATTCAATTTAAAGCTAATCTATTACTCTTTAAAAAAATTAAACCTGGAAAAGTTATCAGGCGGTACAGGTGTGCCGGGAGTTAATAGAAATGGAATATATGCAAAAACAATTTCTCTTCCTTCGCTTTCTGAACAACAGAAGATTGTTTCCGAAATTGGAAAAATAGAAGCAGAGATACAAGATATGCAAAGAAAAGTCGATATATTATCAAACCAAAAAGGAATGATATTAGAAAAATATCTGTAAAAGGTAGTCTTGAGAGAGTATGATTGAAGCTGTTGTTTTTTGGGAAACATCTTCTCCAAGATATCTTGAAGAAACACCTTAAAAGGAGATTCACTATGATTCACACAATCAAAATCACCCCAGAGCAGGCTTACAATGGAATGTTGGAAAGCACAATCCCGGCGATACTTTCCGTTGACAACGGCGACAGCGTTATATTTAACACCGTAATGTTATTCGAAGGAAAATTGCGCCCAGACATGACATTCCAAGAACTTGTCGAGCTTCGCAGCGAAGTTACCGCCCGGGGGAACAGCGCCTATGCGTGGACAGGAGCGTTTTTCGTAAAAAGCGCAGAACCAGGCGATACCCTCGAAGTCCGCATAAAAAGAATCGTGCCCGGCGACTACGCCGTTCAATACACATACCCAGACGAAAGAAAGGGCGGTGGCCTGCCCGATGGAATCGGCTTAAAAGAAGGAATCTTTAATACGCTTTCTTTTTCGGCCGACAAAAAAGCCATTGAATTCGCCCCCGGCATAACCTTGCCAATAAAACCCTTTTTGGGCAGCATGACAGTTGCACCCAAGCCGGGGGAAAAACACCCGCCAGGAGTGCCCGATTACTTTGGCGGCAACATGGACAACAAGGAACTCACCGCCGGCACCACCCTGTTTTTGCCCGTGAACGTACCCGGCGCACTATTCATGGCCGCCGATGCCCACACCGTCCAAGGAGACGGCGAATCCAGCGGAGTCGCTGCGGAAACCTATTTTGAAGAAGTGGAACTTGAGTTTATCGTCCGCAAAGACATAAAACTGGAACGCCCAATGGCAGAAACACCCACCCATTGGATCACAATGGGCTTCCACGAAGACTTGGACGAAGCAATGCGAATAGCCCTGCGCGATGCCCTTACCTTTTTGTCAACAACCAAAGGATTAACTGCGGAAAAAGCCTATCGCCTGTGCAGCTTGGCGGTGGACTTCCGGGTAACACAAGTCGTTGACGGAAACAAAGGCATCCACGGCATGATACCCAAGGGAATTTTTGCGTAGAGGATTCCCCAGAGGGTAATTGAAAAACTTAAAATTCTCTCCTATAATGTGGATAAACAGCCGATATTATAAGATAAAGCTGTTCAAAATGTCAAATTTGGGGCAGCGGCCTTAAATTTTCGGCAAACTACAGGAGCGTAAATATGGAATGGCGAGCGAGTCATATTTTGGTAAAAGATCGAACTGCGGCGGAAGACATCCTAAAGCGGGTAAAAACAGGCGCGCAGTTTGAGTCCCTGGCAAAGGAGTTTTCCACCTGCCCTTCAAAGTCTTCCGGGGGGGATTTGGGCTGGTTCGGGCCGGGGCAAATGGTCGCGCCCTTTGAAGCCGCAGTTAAACAATTGTCTGCCGGTTCTGTTGGGGATATTACACAGACGCAATTTGGCTATCATATTATAAAGTGTACTGGCCGACGCGACTAAATTGTAAAAACCAAGCAACCAAACCTCGCCGGTAAGTGCATTACGACAATAATAGAGTTCGGCACGTTTACGGTGGGGTATTAAGCCTTTGCAGCGAATAGGGACAGAAATGAACATAAAAAACTTGGATGTTAAGCGTCTAATTCAATTAGATTCAGAGCTGAATCAAATTTTGGATTATGACTTGCTACTTGAAAAAATCTTGTTGGAGGCACGCAACATTGTCCAAGCAGATGCCGGGTCTATTTATGTTAAAGTCTCGGAAAAAGAAAACGGGGAAACTGTGGAAAAACTTTCCATTAAATACTCCCAGAACGACACCCTTCAAGGCCGGCTTCCGCCGGGGCAAAAAATGGTTTTTTCCACCTTTTCCCTGCCCATAAACAGTAAATCAATCTCTGGCTACTGTGCCTTTACAAAAAAACTGATCAACATTCCGGATATGTACAACCTTCCAAGCGATGTTCCTTATTCGTTTAACTCGAACTTTGACAAAATATCCGGCTATAAAACCACGTCCACCTTAACCGTTCCCCTTGTTATCGCCAACGGCTTTTTACTGGGCGTTATTCAGGTGATCAATGCCAAAGACCAAGAAAAAAACATAGTCCCTTTTTCCAAGGATGACGAATTATTGATTTCTCACTTTGCCGCGACAGCCGCTGTCGCACTGCAAAGGTCGCATCTTACTTGGACAATGCTAATGCGAATGATGAAGATGGCAGAGCTTCGCGACCCCACGGAAACAGGGCCTCATGTAAACCGGGTTTCAAGCTACTCGGTGGAGCTTTATGACCATTGGGCACTGCATAAAAACGTTCCCAAAGAAGAAAGGGAAAAATTTCGCGACATTCTAAAAATGAGTTCCATGTTTCACGATATTGGCAAAGTGGCAATTTCCGACACGATACTTAAAAAACCCGGCAAACTAACAGACGAGGAATTTGCGACTATCCAGACGCACACTTGCCACGGCGCAAGACTTTTTTCGGACATTCACTCGCCGGTAGACCTGCTCGCCAGGGACATTGCCCTAACGCACCATGAAAACTGGGACGGCACGGGCTACCCGGGCTGGATCGATCCCTTTACCATGACCGTATTAAAAGCCGACGAGTCTGGCAAACCGGTGGGCAAAAAAGGCGAGGAAATCCCCTTAGCCAGCCGGATAGTTGCCATTGCCGATGTTTTTGATGCGCTGTCTTCCCGGCGCTCCTACAAAGAGTTCTGGAGCGAGCACGATGTACTGCTGGAAATGCGCCGTCTTTCCGGTATCAAATTCGACCCCGAGCTTGTGGAAATCTTCTTCGAGGTACTGCCCAACATAAAACAGGTTCAAAATATGTACCCCGACGATTAACCACGCCGGCATTGGGGATAACGAAGAACTCTCGCTGTAGGCGATGACGAGCGAGAAATTTGCCATTCCTAAAATCGCTCCTTAAAGTACAAGGCCAGTGCGCTCCCCATAAGAGCGTGGGTGTACGGGGCTTGCCCCATGCCTTTGATCGCTTCGTTGGCATCGATCAAGGCAACTTCCACATATTCATCGGCATCGAGATTTTGCTTGCCGGTGTCGATTAAATCTTCCGCAAGGAAAAAATGCACCCTGTTCGTCATAATTGCCGAGTTCGGGCTGAATGCGCCTATCTTTTTTATCTTTCCCGGCTTGTAGCCAGTTTCTTCCTGCAACTCCCTAGCGGCGGCTTGTTCGGGGTTTTCTTTCGGCTCAAAAACACCGCCTGGGAACTCCAAACTCATCTCTTTGGAGCCAAAACGCCATTGCCAAACCATCACAAACTTATCGCCATCTGGAGTGGACAAAACGGGGATGACTATCGCCCAATCCCTAGCGTCAATAAGCGAGAATGTGCCCACCCCAGAGTCATTTTGTGCCCCCGGCGCTTTGCAATACGATTTCCAAACAGAAAAAATATGGCAGTCTAGGATTTTTTCCCGCCGCTCTTCTTTCCATGCAAGTTTTTCTTCATTCATAAGTTTCGCCACTCAGCCTAGCGCATTTCATGATTTTCGTCAAGTCGCCCGGCGGGGCAGAAAATTCCGCCTAAAGAGCGATTCGCTCTTCCTTTTTTGGGCATTCTGCGTTAAAATAGTAGCATGAAAAACAAATTATTTCAATTTAAGTCCGGCGGCCTGTCAGTCCCCTTGCTTTTTACGCTAATTTTTTCGTTTTTTTCATGCGGGGGTATTCCCTACGAAGCGGAGCTTGAGGATATGCCAGAGCCTCTTGAACCGATTGTCTTTCATTTGCCGGGGGATGACTTGCCAATCTCAACTTTTAGAGAGGTTTGGGGCTATGTCGTCCAAGGCAGGGAATACGCATTAACTCCAGATTTGCCTCTAACCGATATTGCTTACTTTGCGGCAGAGGTCAACACATTCGGCAGGCTGGTAGGCATTCCTAACCGCAATAGCTTGCCGCCTCACCCGGGGCGCGTGCATTTGGTTGCGGTTTCTTGGGGGAACGCTTTGACGCATTTTGTTCTTTTGCCCGGCCGCCCAGAGCGCGAGGCCTTAATCAACGATTTAATTGCGGCGGCCAGCGGGTTTGACGGTTTGCAAATCAACTTCGAGAATGTGCCGTTTGCCTCAAGGGAATCCTACTTTTCGTTTTTAAGGGAGCTTCGCGCAAGGTTGCCCAGCGAAACGATGTTCACCGTTGCGCTTGCGGCCAGAACAAACGTGGTTGCAAACGATCCTTACGATTATGCAACGATTTTGCCCTATGTAGACCGCATTCTGGTGATGGCTTACGACGAACACTGGTCGGGCGGGCCTCCCGGCCCTGTGGCGACGATGCCTTGGACGCGCAATGTGGCCAACTTTTCGTTGGGGGTTATCGACCCGGACAGGCTGGTGATGGGTATGCCTTTTTACGGGCGTGCCTGGGGGGATCGTGTTACTTCCCGTGCGCTTATTTTTTCGAGTATCGAAGATGTTATTCGCGAACAGGACATTACAGAGGTGAACCGCCGGGACGGTGTTCCGTATTTCACCTACGAGGTAACTGTCGGTGTAAGGCTTTACTACGATGATGTATACTCCTTGGTAACCCGTATGCAAATGTTCAAGTCGATGGGTGTTACCAACATTGGTTTCTGGCGGGTTGGCCAAGAAACGACCCATGTCTGGGATTTTATCCAGCTTCAAGAATAAGAGTGCCGGCCAACGGAATGACCCTTGCGGGAAGTTCCGTTGGTTGTTTTTCTGGGGGAAACCCCCCACGGATTGCATAAATTGCCAAGTTGCGGCTTGACAATTTATGCATTAGCGGCTATAATTTTAACCATAGGGTCTCCCCGGCTGTACTTTTTCGGGAAAGCTGGCGAGTTTACAAATTTGGCATGATAAAGAGGAAAAAACAGTGATTGATTTGTAGCAAATTATAGCGATGGTTATGGTTGTGGAATCTTTGAAATGACAAAACTATAGGTTTGTGGCGGTATGATAAAGACTGTATTGAAAAAAGTTATAAAAGCGATTTTGCCTTACGGGGCTGTGTATTTTTGGAGGAAATATCTGAAAAGAAAAATTGATACGAAAATTATTTTTAAAAATTATTATGATTCCAATAAATATAGTCATGGGCAAAAACCGATCAGCAACACTTCTAAAAAAATAATATATATGGCAGATGGAAGAGTTGGTGTTGGAGGCTTGGCAGATAGATTGCGTGGTATAGTATCGCTATTTAAAATTGCTCATGGCCTTGGTGTGGAATTTAAAATAAATTTTACAAGCCCCGCTGAACTAACAAACTTTCTTATACCTAATATGTATGATTGGCGCATCAGCCCAAACGATATTATCTATGACACTCGTGAATCAATTATTTACACATTCTTGGATGATAGATTAGGAACAAATATTGAACCAAAATTACAAGATTTATTGAAAAAATATAACCAAATACACATAACAACAAATCTATTTACTGGGGATTACGAATACGGCAATCTGTTTAATTTTTTATTTACCCCAACACCAGAATTAAATACATTGGTTGAATACAATTTGTCGCAGTTAGAATATGATTTTATCTCTGTATCTTTTAGATTTTTGGCACTGTTAGGAGATTTTAATGAAACCGCTACATTTAGTCAACCCTTGCCTGAAAACGAGCAAAAAGCACTTAAAAACAAGTGTATTGAACGCTTGAAAGAAATACGGATGGAAAATATGGATTGCAAAAAAATACTGGTAACATCTGACAGTATAACATTTCTCAATGAAGTAAAACAATTTGATTTTGTACATATTATTCCGGGAAAAATAGAACACACCGATAACAAATTGAATAGCTCTAAAGAAGCACTGATGAAAACATTTACCGATTATTTTTGCTTGGTAAATGCGAAGAAGAATTATTTGGTTGTAGAGGGCGCGATGTATACCAGTGGTTTTGCATACAGGGCATCGTTACATAGAAGTTCATTTATAGTGAAAAGATGCAAGTGAGACAAAAAAGAATCAAACTCCTTATCAGTTTCCATTTTTCTTTCAGTCAACTCAAATAAATCACGTAAAATACCCAGAAAAACGACCACGGGTTTAACCGCTGGGTTTTCTTTTTGCGAAATTTTTCTATTTTTGCAAATTTTGTGCAGGTATCACAAAAAAAAGCAACACTGCCTAAAATAATAGCGCGTTATGCAAGAGTTGTCAAGCCTTTTTGTATTTTTTAGAATTTTTTCGAAAATATTTTTTCCGCTTTCGTAAACCATTATTTTAAGGTGCAAAATGCCGATATATAAGAAGAGAATACGCATAGCGTAGATTTTTCAAAAGGCAGGGGGAATTTGAAAATTACAGTCGTTCACGGTAGCGCAAGAAAAGGAAACACTTATGCGCTTACAAAAGAAATTTTAAACAGCTTATCCAAAATCTCAAACATGGAAATTAGCGAAATATATGTCGCGGAGCTTAACCTGCCGTTTTGCTCTTCTTGCCATCTCTGCTTTTCAAAAGGCGAGGAAAAATGTCCGCATTATGATGTAGTCGGCAAAATAAAAGATATGCTTGCCGGCAGTAATGGTATAATTTTAACAGGCACAACCTATATGTGGGCACTTAATGCCGCTATGAAAAACTTTTTGGATCATTTTGCATATTTATTTCACCGGCCAGAATTTTTTGGCAAACAGGGTATGGTTGTTAGCACGTCGGCAGGCGCCGGCGAAAAAAATGTTGCTAAATACTTAAAAACCGTGATGGGGCAATGGGGCATAAACGCTTCAATAATTGTTACGCAAAATACAAAAGAAAGGCGGCTTATGTCGAATAATGCTGGAATGGCAAAAAAACAGGTAGAAAAAATAAATAAGGCGGCTGAAAAATTTTATGGCAGGTTAAAGTCGACCCGGCAAATGCCACCCAGTTTAAAAAACATAGCTGTTCATAATTCATTTCGCGCAATGTCCCTTAGCGAGTTTTCCGAAAGCGAGCGCGACACGCAATTTTGGAGCAGAAAAGGATTTATCGACAAATCTTATCCGGTAAAAGCTGGTTTGTTAAAATCGATGATAGGGTCGCTTGTATTTTCAAGCGTCAACAGTATGATAAAAATTATCGGAAAATTTTATTTTATGCGAAAGGCTCAATGAACCCCCAAAAATTACTCTCCGTGGACAATCTGCCCCCGGCAGGTTCTCTGTCTTTGTGTTTTTACAAGTTCACAAAAAAGGTATTGACGGAATTCGCAAAAAATAGTACAATTTAACAACGAAAAAATAAAACAATTTGTGGGGGTTTTGAAAAAATGAAAAAGAAATTGATTGTATGCGGTGTCATACTGCTTGTTTTTGCCGGCCTGTTCATGGCTTTAACCAGCGGGTTGTCTGAAGGGGCAAGCGTTACGCTTTATGGAATAGACCTATCGAATATTCCAAATGGTAGTTATACCGGTGTCCATACGTTTAGACGCTGGTCGAATACCTTGGTCGTTCATGTTAATGAAAACAGAATTACCGGCATAGACATTGTAAGTGATGTTTTGGGTGCTAATGTTACGAACAGCTCTGGCGAAATATTCCGCCGTGTCATAGAAGCGCAAAACACAATCGTAGATGTGGTTTCCGGCGCGACAGTAACGTCAAAGGCATATCTAAAAGCCATTGAGAATGCGTTGTCGAGATAATCCCGGCTTGCGCTGAACCTCTCGCTTTACCAGCAGCCTGCCTGTGGCAATGCCGCCGGTGCGTCCGTTTTATCTCATTGACCTCAACATAATTTTTATCAAAATTTTAACCCAAAACGGCTCCAGCCTTTTTACAACTTTTTCCAACGAAGCCACTATCGGAATATTTTGAGGGCAATTTTTTTCGCACAGACCGCATTTTTTGCACTGGCTTGCCGCAAAGTTGTTTACAGGGTTAAGAATGCCGACACTGGTTAAATATAACGGAAGACCAGAAGCCATACCGGTTGTATATGACACATTGTAAGCAGAAAAGCAATCAGGTATATTTACCTTATAAGGGCACGGCATACAATAATTGCAGCCCGTACATGGTATTTTGTATGTGGCGTTTATTATTTTTATCACAGCTTCGTAAGCATCGTTTTCAGCTTTTGTTAGCATATCTGGGACTGCGTCTTTAGCAAGCCCGATGTTTTCATCCAGTTGGGACATTTCATTCATGCCAGACAAGACAACGCTCACTTCTTTTTGATCCCACAACCACCGAAGCGCCCATGCGACAGGCGACAATGAAGCATTTTCCACATTGAACCTTGCGACAGCTTTTTTAGGCAACCCGGTAGCGAGCTTCCCGCCCAATAAAGGCTCCATAACAACAACCGAAATTCCCTTTTCGGCCGCTTTTTTAAGCCCGGCCATACCCGCCTGATAGTTTATATTGATATAGTTATACTGTATCTGACAAAACTCCCAATCATAAGCGTCCAGTATTTTCAAAAATTCGCTGTGGATGCCGTGAAAAGAAAAACCGATGTGTTTTATTTGCCCCGAAGCTTTTTTTTCCGCAATCCATTTTTCAATTCCCATTGAGCAAAGTTTTTCCCACAACGCCATGTCAGAAAGATTGTGCATAAGATAATAATCAAGATAATCCGTATGCAACCGTTCAAGCTGGGTTTTGAATAACGCATCAAAATCATCATAGCTTTTGCATTTGGAAAGAGGCAACTTGGTTGCTAAAAAAATATCTTTCCGCAAATTGTTTTTTTTGAGAATGCTCCCCAAAACAGATTCGCTTTCCCCGTAAATGTAGGCGGTGTCAAAATAGTTGACACCTTCCTGAACAGCTTTTATTATCAACTGTTCTGTTTTGGCGATGTCGGTTTTTGTTAGACTCTTGGGAAACCTCATGCACCCAAAACCAAGTATTGAAAGTTTGTTTCCTGATTTTAAATCAGCACGGTACTGCATAATACACACTCCTTGTTTCTTAAACATTCTAGATTGCCGGTATTTAGCTGGCAACTTACGGTGCGCTCTGTTTTATTCGAATGGTTTTTCCCTTGCGAACAATCATAGAGAGCCATATTTTTATCTTGAAAATCATTAAATTGTGCTATCAAAGAATGGGGGGGGGG
>JGI24700J35501_10930700_pt1 | contig 19208 bp, 18 predicted proteins | sample TergutTh196P1_FD_35501 | JGI IMG/M metagenome (IMG submission 35501)
CGGGAATCTCCTCAAACGCCGAGTACAGGTTAGCACAGCCCACAACCTTGTTATAATCCCATTTGGTCAAGTTATCCGTTTCGGATTTATATTCAAAGATGTTGTGCATTCTGAAAATTTGACCAATATTTTTTGTTATTTGAACATTCGCCGCCTTTTTTATCACTAGAACGTCCATGCTAAGAGCCTTTTTGCTTAATTGATGTTCATTTTCGAAGGTTAGCACATCGGCGTAATCGTGAAATTCTAACTGGAGAGCGGCGAAAAATGCCTCGTGCCAATATATTTTTTCTTGGTTTTCGGCGGTTTCGTCCTGCTCGCTCGGCAGATGAGCGGTTTCGTCCTGCCCGCCCAGCAGACGGGTTGGTTCAATATTTTCGTTATCCATAATGTCCTCCTGTTTATGATTTATTGTAAATTATTTTTGGGAAGTTGTCAAGCAAAAATAAGCCCATAAAATCGGAAAATGGGCTTATTTTTGAGAGGAAAAATAATGAACCCAGAAGAAAATAACATGGGATAATCGCAACAAAAATTTAATGCCATTGACAAACCTGCAAAATTTGGGCTGATTAGATTTATCCAACAATGAAATAAGAGATTTCCCGCAATTTTTGGCAAGTTTGTTTGGCTAGCAATCCGATTGCTGATGTTTCGCAATTGGTGCGTTTGCAAGATTTTTGGAATTGCTTGCAAACACAAATTTGAGTACAAAAAATTGGGGCTGAAAACTTCAACCCTAAAATTATATTGCTAAAAAATTATTGTTAATGCGAATAAAAAGTTGAAAACTTGCCTTTGCCTATAGCGTAGGGGCGGATAATATCCGCCCGTGTACTATAAACTAAAAAATGCCCGTGTACTATAAAATAAAAAATTATTACTAATTGCAAAATCCAAAATATTGCTATTACAAATTTATTCCAAATCCAGTTCAAAAAAAGTGTAAGGTTCGGCGGTTTCTGCATCAAAATCTTGCTCCAAGCCTGTAAATGTTACTGTTCCAGTAAAAATAGCACCCCAAGCGGCATCGTTGCCATTAACCGTTGTTGGTTGTCCTTGCCTTTGCAATAATCCTGTGTAAACTCTGCCATTGTGGATAGTGTTTATTGTTTCGGCGGCTGTAACGTCTGTTTCGGAAGTCCATTTGTCGATGAATACGGTAATGTCTAAAGAATCGTCAACGTTGGCGAAATCTTCTGCAAGTTCGAAGTTGGCTGTTTCGGCATTGTTTGCGGGGTTTTCGGTGGGCTGTGTTGCGTATGCAACAGTTCCTATTAACATGAAAACGCCCAAAGTTGCCACTATTTTTGTTATGTGTTTTTTCATAGATAATCCTCCTAGATTATAGATATTTTATCTCACAAGTTTATTATACATCGCTGAAAATATTTGTCAATAGCTTGCGGAAATTTCCTGTTCAAATTTTTGCAAAAAAATTTTTACTTGAAAAATTTTTTGTACGTGTTATAATATAAAATGGAAAAGTTAAGCAATCTTACGTTAAAGTTTGCGAAATTTTAGCAAAAAATTTTCGTAACTTTACGTAACAAATTTGAGAGGATTCTACATGAGAGACATATTAAGCAAAGAAATCAACCACATTCACTTTATTGGAATTGGCGGAATAAGCATGAGCGGTCTTGCCGAAATATTGTATTACAACGGCTACACGGTTTCTGGCTCGGATTGGACGGCATCAGATATTACCAATTATTTATGCGAACTTGGCATAAAAATAATATACGGAAACTACGCCGAAAATATAACCGAAGACACCGATTTAGTCGTTTACACAGCTGCGGTTAAAGCCGATAATCCCGAACTAATGGCGGCAAAACAGCGCGGATTGCCCACAATGGACAGAGCCAAAATGTTAGGGCTGATAATGAAAGGCTACAAAAACTCGGTTGCTGTAGCTGGTGTCCACGGAAAAACTACCACAACTTCAATAATTTCGGATGTACTTTTGCAGGCAGATATGGATCCCACAATTTCGATTGGCGGATTTATGGAAAATATCGGCGGGCCAACCGTTGCGGGCAATTTTCGCATTGGCAAATCGCCATATCTAATTTTAGAGGCTTGCGAATATTACGACAGTTTTTTGCAATTTTACCCAAAAGTAGGTATCATTTTGAATGTTGACAGCGATCATTTGGATTATTTCGGCACAATCGATCGGCTAGTTAGCTCTTTTAAGCGGTTTGCTGAAAATATTCCACCAGATGGCACGTTGATAATTTACAAAGCAAGCAAATATTTTGACCAAATAACCGAAAATTTGCAGTGCAACATAGTAACGTACGGCACAAAACAGGCTCAATTTTGGGCAAAAAACGTCCGCCACGATAATCAGGGTTTTCCGACATTTTCGATAATGAACGGAAACGAAGTTATCTCGGAAGTAACGCTAAAATTGCGCGGTTCACATAACATAAATAACGCATTGGCAGCGGTCGCAACAGCGGTTACTTTCGGAGTTGAACCTTCGCACATTGTCGCTGGGCTTTCTCGTGCAATCGGCGTAAAGCGCCGCTTTGAATACAAAGGCAAAATACTAGATAACATTGCTTTAATCGACGATTATGCCCATCATCCCACCGAAATAAAGGCAAGTTTGGCAACTGCGGACGGCACATACAAACGCATAATATGTGCATTTCAATCTCACACATATTCGCGAACAGAAAATTTATTAGAAGAGTTTGGTGCATCGTTTTCGCTAGCGGACATTGTGCTAGTTTTGCCAATTTACGCCGCTCGCGAGGTATACGACGGCGAACCAAATTCGCTAGAAAAAGAGTTGACCAAGCTAATCAAACAAAACGGTAAACAAGCCTTCTTTTTGGAAAGTTTTCAAGCCGCAACTGACTGGATAAAGCAAAATGCCGAATCTGGCGACCTTCTCATAACAATGGGCGCGGGCGATATAAATCAACTGGGAGAAGCACTTAATCCAGCTTAAAATTTTTGGGTTTTGCAAATATCTAATGTATTATAAAACGGGCGGATAATATCCGCCCCTACATTTTTAACAAATGCAATTTTTCAACTGCCGATTCGCATTCTTAACGATTACGTTTGCAAACTATACGGCGTTGTTTGGTAAACGCAATAATTTAGCCAGTTGCTAAACAGCAGGTTTGCATGAGAACGCCATTTTACTTTTGGCGGATTTGCTGGATTGTTGTTTGGGAAATAATTTTGCGGCAAATTAGTATTTTCGGGCAAATCTCGGTTATATTCGTATTTTAGCGTTAGCGGATCGTATTCGGGATGCCCTGTTACGAAAATGTGCTTTTGCAAATCGGTACTTGCCGCCATGTAAACGCCAGCTTGCTCCGAAGTGGAAAGCAGGGTTAATTTTTCGTGGTTGATAATATCCGTTTCGTTTACTGTGGTGTACCTGGAATGTGGTGCAAAAAAAATATCGTCAAATCCTCGCAAAATTTCTGAATCTTCGGCGATTTTGCTTGTTTTTGTATGCGAAAAAACGCCGAACAGCTTTTCGGGCAATAATTGCTTGGTTATCCCATAATGATAATATAATCCTGCTTGTGCCGCCCAACATATATGCAAAACGCTAGTAACATTTTCGGTTGACCATTTCATTATTGTGCAAAGTTCTTCCCAATAGGTTACTTGCTCAAATGGGAGCGTTTCGACGGGAGCGCCAGTTATAATCATGCCATCGAAGCGTTTTTTGTGGGCTTGCTGAAACACATGATAAAAAGCGGATAAATGATCCGCTGCGGTATTTTTAGAAGTATGGCTTGCCATATGTAATAACGTTACGTTTACCTGCAAAGGCGTATTGCCCAAAAGCCTTAAAAGTTGCACTTCGGTTGGCTCTTTAAGGGGCATCAAATTTATTATAGCAATCTCTAGCGGGCGAATATCTTGTGTAAATGCACGAGATTCATCCATTACAAATATTTTTTCTAGCTGAAGAATATTTTTTGCAGGCAATTTGTCGGGAACTTTAATCGGCATAATTTAGACAGTAGCCACTATATCAGGAACATCATCCCTGGTTTTGCAAACGCCGTAAAAAGCGGAACCTTCGTCCATTATAATGCGTCCAGTTGTAATATTGCCGTGAACTCGCGCGGTGCTAGATAAATGGACGGTCGCACGGCAAACAACATCGCCCACAATTTCGCCAGCAATTAGTGCATAAGATACTTGCAAATTGCCCTCAATGCGACCAGGTTCGCCAACTTGTAAGTAGCCCTCCAAGTTTATATCGCCCAAAAATAAGCCGTCAATGCGAACCGCCTCCGAGCCTGATAATTTTTGGGCTTTTAATGTAATGCCAGTGCCAATAAATGTGCTAGCTGGCTTGTCATAATCTTTCCTATTATCCTTTTCCTTTGGCATAAACTCAATCCTATTCTAAAAAAATTCTAAAAAATATAAAATTTTGCTATTCTAAAAAGAAAGTAGCAGGGTTTACGTTTGAACCGTTTACTAAAACTTCGTAATGCACGTGATTTCCTGTGCTGTTGCCTGTCGAGCCAACACGAGCAATAACATCGCCACGGTTTACTTGTTGTCCAACACGAACGGTTATCGCAGAATTATGCGAATAAGTTGTTACAATCCCAAGCCCGTGATTTATTGCGACTTGATAACCGTAGCCGCTATTCCAGCCAGCAGATGTAACTGTGCCGCCGCCAGTGGCGTAAACAGACGAACCGTAAGGTGCAGAAATATCAATCCCACGGTGGAACTCTCTGCCGCGCCAGCCGAAATTTGAGGAAATTCTTCCGCCGCGAACAGGCATAATTGTAGGATAATTTGTAAGGTACAACGAAACATTACGCACACCTTGGTCCAGTTGCGTGTAAAGTTCTTTGCTTATTTCGATGGTTAGTTCGATGACAGCAATATGGTCAAACAATTCGTTAATTATTGCGGTTTCTTCTGAAGTTGGTTCATCGTAGGCTGCCAACAGCATAAAATCGTCAGAACTGTTGGCACGTTCGCGCCTTATCGCAGAATAATCTTTCAAATCGTTTAGTGATGCCAATAATTGTACTTGCGATTGGTGCATTTCGTTCAGCATATTGCGCACAGCTGGAATATGAGCATTTGCACTTAATCGGTCTAAAATTTCTTGGCGATAGGTTTCAAATTCTTCTAGTTGTTCTTCTAAACCTTGCAAATATTCTTGTATGCTCTCCAAACTTTCGAGATAGGTTGAACGTTGCTGTTGTTGCTCTTCAACGCCGCGAATCCGTTCTTGGATTAACGCACTGCGGAGGTTTGTACCCTCTTCGGTCAAGCGACGTTGCTCTTCTTCAGTGATTTCCTGTAACGTAACGTATGCCTCGTTTACTTGTTCTAGTGATTCAGCTGTATCTTGTGCTACTTGCATTAAAAATTGAGTTCGCAAATACAAAGTTAGCATTATCGCACCCACAACTAAAAATATTGCCAAAAGTACATAAAAAGTTATGTAGGGGATTTTTACGCTGCGAGTTTTGCCCGTAGAATACGACGGAACTAACATAAGCGAAAAGTATTTTTTTTGCACGTGCGAAGTTGCGTTAGTTTTTTTAATGAGTTTTTTGCTTTCGCGTGCCAACTTACGCATTTCTCTTTTTGATTGCATATCGAATCTCCTTTACTACAAAATACTATAAAACCAGTATACTACAGCATTACAAAAAAAGCAAGTAATATTTACAAAATATTTCACAAATATTAAAAAAGTGTTAAACTTTTTTGCAAGCGTTCAAACGCCGTCTGTAACTGCTGTTGCGGACACGCTATATTTATTCGTTGAAAACCTTTGCCCTCTTTGCCGAAAGTTACGCCCGAACTTAACCAAATTTTCGCTTTTTGCAATAAAATTTCGTCAATTTGCTGGTGGTCAAATTCTAAAGCTGTAAAATCTAACCAAATAAGATAAGTTCCCTCTGGTTGAACCATTTTAATTTGCGGTAAATTTTGGCTTAAAAAATTTTGGATAAAATCTACGTTGCTTTGTAAATATTGCATTAGCTGGTTTCGCCATTCTTTGCCGTGGCGATAAACCGCTTTGCAAGCAGTCAACCCTAAAGTATTATGTTGAGAATAACCTGTTTTAGCAATTTCTTGTATAAAAGATTTACGCAACCGTTCATTTGGTATAAAAATATTAGAAACCTGCAAACCCGCTAAATTAAAGGTTTTGCTAGGAGCGGTACAAATAACGCAATTTTGCAAAAAATCCGTTGAAACATTGGAAAAAACTGTGTGCTTAAAGCCTTCAAAAACAATATCACAATGAATTTCGTCCGAAACGACAATGCAATCGTATTTTTGGCAAATTTTGCCCATATTGTATAATTCGTCGGTTGTCCAAACGCGCGAAACTGGATTGTGCGGACTGCACAAAATAAACATTTTTACCTTGTTTTCGGCTATTTTTTGCTCAAAATCCTCAAAATTTATGTAATATTTGCCATTTTTGTACTGTAACGGATTATTTATCAGCTTGCGATTATTGTTGACAATTACGCTATCAAAAGGATAATAAACGGGCTTTTGAATAAGAATTGCGTCATTTTCGGCAGTAAAGGCTTTCACAGCCGTTGCAAGAGCAAAAACTATGCCAGGCGTTTTAACAAGCCATTCCTTTTGCGTTTGAAAGTCAAAATTATTGTAAAACCAACTTTGGACAACTTGCAAATAATCGTCTTTTGTAATTGTGTAGCCGTAAATTGCGTGGTCAACACTTTTTTGTATTTCTGCGGTTGCCTCTGGCGGGATTCTAAAATCCATATCCGCAACCCAAAGCGGCAATAAATCCGCTGGTTTGTGCATTTCTTCCGCATAATCGTATTTTAAGGAATCAGTATTTTTGCGTTCGATTATTTCGTCAAAATTATATTTCATTTTTGCCCTCCTTTTTGATTATTTTATCGCTTGAGATAAATCTTCAATTAAATCGTCAACATTTTCTATTCCGACGGATAATCGCAATAGACGGTCGTTGATTCCGCGAGCGGCTCTGTCGGCTGGCGGAACATCTGCGTGAGTTTGCGTTGTCGGATAAGTTATCAACGTTTCAACGCCGCCTAAACTTTCGGCAAATTGAATTATTTTAACATTGTTCAGCAGCTTATGTGCAGTCGCTTGACAATCCACTTCGAAAGAAATCATTGCACCAAAGCCAGAGGATTGCCTTTGCGAAATTTCATAACTGGGATGTGTTTTTAATCCAACAAAAAAAACTTTTTTGACCATTGACAAGGTTTGCAAATAATCGGCTAATTTTATGGCGTTTTCTTGGGATTTATCCATACGCAAGCCTAAAGTTTTAATTCCACGAATTACCAAAAAGCTATCAAAAGGAGAAAGACACGCTCCAGTGGTTTTATGGATAAATTTAAGCCGTTCGCATAATTGCGGCTCGGAAACCGCAAGAAAGCCCGCTAAAGTGTCGTTATGTCCACTTAAATATTTTGTGCCGCTGTGTAGAACAATATCTGCTCCTAAAAGTAGCGGTTGCTGAAAATAAGGCGTTAAAAAAGTGTTGTCAACAATAAGCAAAATATTTTGACCCTTGACAATATTTTTAATTGCAGAAATATCAGTAACGTTCATCATGGGATTTGTCGGCGTTTCCACGAAAATTGCACGAGTATTTGGCTTTATCAAGTTTTGTGTAGCGGCAATATTTGAAGTATCAACAAAATCTATTTGTAGCCCATTTTTTTGAGATATATGCTGAAAAAGCCGAATAGAGCCACCGTATAAATCGGAGGTTGCAATAATATGATCGTCTGGCGAAAACAGTTCCATCAGCGTTGTAAGAGCCGCCATTCCAGTTGAAAAAGCGAGGGCTTCGGCGGCGTTTTCCAGACTTGCAAGCAAGTTTTCCACCGTTTCGCGAGTTGGATTTTGCAGCCGCGAATAATCGTAGCCAGTGCTTTGTCCTATTGCGGGATGTGCAAAGGTTGCAGATTGAAAAATTGGCGTTGCAACAGCACCTTCGGCACTTTGGTATCTAAAGCCATGCAAGCATTTTGTAGATATTTTCATATTTTTCATAGTTTTCCTCCTAAAAATTTTGAAACATTAAAACAACATTAAAACCCCCAGTTGCCTGGGGGTTACAACTATTCGCACAGGGTTATTTCTACAGTATTGGTTAATACGTCTGTATAGCTAAAGGATAATTTACGAGATGTTTCCGAACCCTCGTCTAGTTGAACAGTAAAGATACTTGGATATACGTTCGAGATAATTCCTTGGTTTACAACAGATTTATGTCTGCCTTTATTTGTTTCGATACTTACTTTGCTACCAACAATCTTTTGAATATCATCACGCACGAGTGCTATATCACTTTTTTCAAGCAAAGCTGTCACCTCATTCTAGGGGCGTACCCAAAATTCATTACGCTGCCAACATTCACACTAAAAATAATATAACATATATTTCCAAAAAAATCAACCTTATTTTTTTATTTTAAGATATTAAAATTGTGCAAATAAAACTACTTGACAAGTTTGCAATTTTGTGCTAACATTTAATTGAAATCACCGCCGAAAGGAGTGCTATATATGAAATATAACAGGATTCAACAAAATGCAGTTGACGTGGAAAACGCAATTAGTTTCAGACAATATGTCGAAGGCTTGGAACAACGTTATCGTGAAGACCGCCAAGCCTACCGAGAAGAAGTGCGATTGATTGACGAACGCAGAATCGCCGACAACGAAAAAATGGAACAACGCAGAATTACCGACAACGAAAAAATGGAACAACGCAGAATCGCCGACAACGAAAAAATGGAACAACGCAGAATCGCCGACAACGAAAAAGCTGAACAACGCAGAATCGCCGAAAATGAAAAAGCAGAACAAAGCCGAAAAGAAGATTATGCGAAATTTCAAAAAGATATGGCAACGCACAGAGAAGAAATACAATCCAGCATTAAAGATTTGCAAATTACTTTTCGCAACAATATTTTTATACCGTTTATTGTGGCTTTAGTTATAGTAATTGCGGGCTTATTACTGCCTATAGCTTTATCCAACTGGCGAGATTTTATAATATCTCCGCAAGCACAGCCATTGTCAACTGAAAATATCGGCGGATAATTTTCCCAAATCAACCTAGAAAGGAATCCCAAAATGCCGCTAAATTTTATTTTAGGGCGGTCTGGTTCTGGCAAGACAACGCATTGCATAAACCAAATAACCGCCAATTTATCCAACAGCAATATTTCCATGTTTTACATAGTGCAAGAGCAGGAAACTTTGCAAGCAGAACGCATTTTAGCCAACGCAACAGCTTATCAAACTGTTATCGGAGCACAAGCGCTTAGTTTCAAACGGCTTGCTTATCACGTTTTTACTCGTTCGGGCGGTGTGCCTACAAAACAACTTAACGATACAGGAAAACACATCTTATTGCGAAAAATATTGCAAGAATGCAATCTTACGTTTTATTCTCGTGCAATAAATATGGCTGGATTTATTGAAAGCCTTGCACAAACCGTAACAGAGTTTGCCGAATACGAAATTTTGCCCAGCGATTTAGAATCCCGTGCGGCGCGCGCGGCTGCGGACGGCAACATAAATATGGCATCCAAATTGACCGATTTAGCCGTAATTTTTCGCAAATATACAGAAAATATAGCGGGCAAATTTTTAGTTGCAGACGAAACTCTAAAATTATTGGTTGACGCACTCGAAACTTCCGATTATCTTGACAACACAATTTTTTGGATTGACGGATTCAAATTTTTTACTCCCCAAGAAATAAGCGTTATTCGCAAATTGTTGCAAATTTCCCAAAATGTTACCATAACTTTAACAATGGATAATCCTCCGCAAAACGGCGAACCGCCCAAATTATCCGATTTTTTTTATACCACAAAACAAACTTTTAATCTGCTAAAAACCAAAGCCGCCGAATTAAATATCCCAGTAAATACGCCGATTTTACTGGATTCTCCGCAACGGCACAAAAATAATTGGGAATTTTTGGCAATTACCAACCATTTTGCTAAATCTCAAGCAAACTACAGCGAACCGCCGCAAGCCGTTAAAATAGTGCCTTCGCAAGACAAATGGGCAGAACTCACTTTGGCGGCAAAATGGGTAAAATCCAAAATTGCGGCGGGCTACAAATTTAATGATATTGCAATAGCTTGCGGCGATTTGTCCAGTTACGAAAAATTGGCGAAAAATATCTTTGAAACGCACGAAATCCCTTTGTTTGTGGATAACAAGCCCAATATTTTGTTGCATCCGCTAACCGAACTTATTCGCGCGGCAATCGATGTTGTCGTTTGGGATTGGCAATATGAAAGCGTTTTTCGCCTGTTAAAAACTGGATTTACCGACATTCCCATTGACGAAATTGATATACTAGAAAATTATGTGCTTGCTCGCGGAATAAAAAGTTGGCGCTGGAAAAATCGTTGGCGCGACCTTAACGAAACTCGACAAAAAGTTATCGAAACTTTAGCCCCGTTTTCTGACGGATTGCGCCCTGACAAAAAAATGTCCGTAACAGAAATTTCTCTGCGGATATACAACTGGCTATATAAATTGGATGTTCCCAGCAAATTAGCAAAATTGCTAGAATCCGCCGCAAAAGAGGACGGCGGCGATCAAGAGCAAGCCCTTTGGCACAAGCAAATTTGGCGGTGCATTTCCGAAGTTTTCGATAAGCTAGTTGAAATTTTGGGAGACGAAACCGTAACAATAAAAATGTTCAGCGAAATTTTGGATGCTGTTTTTAAGTCGGAAGATTTAGGGTTGATTCCTCCAACTTTAGAGCAGGTTATTTTGGGCGATGCAAAACGCTCGCATTATCCAGAAATAAAGGCTTTGTGGATATTAGGTGCAAACGACGGTCAACTGCCAATGCCAGAAATTCAAAACACGCTAATCACGGACGACGAACGGGAAATTTTGCGAAGTTTCAACTTAAAACTTTCGCCAGATATTCCACATTTGACAAACTACAGCATGATGGCGTTACACAGCATTTTGTGCAAGCCCAAAGACGAACTTGTTTTATCGTACAGCCGAACAAGTTTGGACGGAAAACAGTTGCGCCCGTCAACCGTTTTGTTACGCCTAAAAAAAATATTCACAAATTTGCAAGAGGAATCTGAAACAACCGAAAATGCCGAAAATATTGAAAATACCGAAACCGTTGAAAATTCGGCACAAATCAACGATTTATCCAAAAAATATGCCGAAATATTATACGGGGATTCTTTGTCAACCTTTGTAACAAATGCAACGCATCTTGAATCCTATTCGAGATGTCCTTTCTCGTATTTTATGCAATACAATTTGCAGGCACGTCCGCGCGAAATTTACAGGGTAAAACCCACTGATTTGGGCAATATGTACCACGATATAATCGCACAAGTTGTAACACATTTAACTCAAAATAATGCTTGGGAAACAGCCAACCGCACAAATTTGGAGCAACTAGTGCAAACTTTTGCAGAGTTGCATCTCGAAAAAAACGAATACGGAGGCAGTAAAAATCACGTTTTGCACAGCAATGCACGCAATATGTACATTTTGCAAAGTGCAAAAAATATCTGTACGGTATCTTTGTGGGCGTTGTGCGAGCAATATCGCCGTGGCACGTTCAAAATATCTAGTATAGAAGAAAAATCGCAACAGTTGGATATTTTACTGGAATCGCAAAAAAAAATGTCCGTAACTGGTCGCATAGATAGAGTTGACACATTGGCAATCTCCGAAACCGAACGAGAGTACGTAAAAATTATCGATTACAAATCGGGAAAAGCCAAATTTTCGCTTAACGAGGTTTTGGCAGGGCGACAACTTCAGCTAATGTTGTATCTCAACACATTTTTGCAAAACAGCAAAGTAAAACCTGGCGGAGTATTTTATTTCAACATAGACGATCCCATAATAAAAGAAGATTCCGCATTGTCCCAAGAAGAGCGTGATGAGAAGTTGCTGCAAGAATTTAAGTTATCTGGATTAGTTTTGGGAGAATTACACAATATTTTTGGGCTTGACAAAACGTTACAATCGGACAACAAAAGGTCAAGCATAATCCCCGTAGAAATCAACAAAGACGGCGAATTTTCCAAAAAATCCTCGGTAGCCAACCGAGAAGAATTTAAGCAACTTTGCAATACCGTAACGCAACAAGCCGCTCAAATAGGCACTAAAATGACCAACGGAACTTTGCAACCAAGCCCGTCCAACAAAATATCCACAAAACATTGCAATTATTGCAATTATAAATCAACCTGCGGTTTTGCCAATTTTTAGGATTTATGTATAAGAAATTTTGGGTTGCAAAATATTGAAATGTTGTTTATATTTTAGTACATTGCTGATTTTTTGAAAGACGGGCGGATATTATCCGCCCGTTTTTTATAAATCCGAAATTTTATAAATCCGCAATTTTATAAATCAACGCAACAACAAGAATCCCTCACAATCAAGCCACCATTTATAAATTCAGTGGTTAAATTTTGCGACTTGTTTTCAATAGCGGCGATTGTGCGTGTTATCAACGAGTTGAAAACTTTGTAATAATCGAATGCGTAAGTTGTTAGTGCTGGCGTTACGTTGTGGCTGTGTCCGTCTATTCCTGTTACGGATATTTGTTGCGGAATTTTAATGTCCAGTCCTTGTAAGGCTTGGTATACGCCAAAAGCTACAGCATCGTTAGTGGCACAAATTGCGGTTGGCATATTAGATTGGCTTTTTAATTTTCTGAACATTTCTTTTGCGGTTTCGTAGCCTGTTTGCTCGTAAATTCCGCCGATGGCTTGCCATTCATTTTTTATTGGCAAATTATACTTTTGCAGGGTTGACAAAAAACTTTGCTTGCGATTTTCGGAACTATAGCGGCTAGGATTTCCGTGTATTAACGCAATTTTGCGATGTCCCAAATTGTACAAATATTCTATTATCTTGTTGCCAACATCTTGTTCATAATTTACCGAAATTAAATTATACACCGTACTTTTTGGATTATAATAGTCAAAAACCCCGATAATATGCCCGTTTGTTACAAGTTCGTTTATTAACGGCTCGTTATTGTTTACTCCAATAAAAATGCCAGCGTCGATTCTGCCTTGCATAAATATTTTGCTTATGTAATCGACATTCTTTTTGTCAACTAAATTTTCAACAATGCACGTTAGCATTAAATAGTTTGCTCTGGCGGCGGCTTCGATAACCTGCACTAAATACGAGCCAGAAAGCTGGTCTTCTGCTATACTGTTGCAATTTTTTTCTTTTACCCAAAAAAAGCCGATGGTTTTAGATTTTTTTCCTGCCAAAAGTTGTCCTGACAAATGCGGATAATAATTGTTCTCTTTGATAATATTTATAACACGGTTGTAAGTTGCCTCGGGTACATTCGAATAATTATTTATAACTCGGCTTACTGTACTGCGTGATACTCCTGCTAACTGTGCTATTTGCGAACTAGTTAGCTTTTTATTTGATTTTTTCAAAATTTCACTTCCTTGCTCAAAAATAATCAGTTTTTCAACCGTGCATGAATTACATATCTGTCGTCCTGGTCAAAATTTGTGCAGGTTGACAAAGTTAAAATTTTATCGGCGGCGGTAACGTTTACATTTGTATTGTGCCAAGATAAATCAACAAAACTTTCCAAAAAATGCTGTTTTGTGGCGGTATTTTCAAAGTTGACAATATTGTAACCAAACGAGATATTCGTTGAATAAAACGAAAAAATTTCCCAGTAGCTAGTGCCTTGTTCGGTTGTTAGCGTTATTATGGGATGCTCTTGCAAAAAGTTGTAATCGGCAAAACGGCGCAGACTGTGAAATTTGTGATCGCGCTGCATATTATGCCCATAAATTACCCAATTTTGGTCGGTTTGAGATAAATCCACATCATAATCGAAAAAAATCCAGCCAGCATTTGATGCGTTTCGCCAAATATCGTGATGCAAATAAAAATCGTTGTTCGGTGCTTGCACAACAAGATAATCTATTGTAGTGCCTTCGATTAGCAAATGAGCCAAAATATCGGCGTTGCCAAAGGCAGCTCGCATTTCGTCAAAGTTTATAACATCGGCTGTTTCTTCACTTTCGTAGAACATTTCTTGTACAATTTGCCGTGCCTGCACAGAAGTCGCCGCCATTTCATGCTCCAAGACTACGTTGGAAATTATCATTCCGCCAGAAAGTGCAAAAATAATCAACAAAATTGCCATTATTAACTTACGCATAAAAAATCCCCCTAAAAAAATTTTGTACTTCCATTATAGCACAAAATCGGCGTTTGTACACATTTTGTAAACTATAAATTACTAATTTTTTTTAGTGCTTGTTAAGTTTGCAAATTTTGGTTATAATATTTTTATGGACAATAATATTAGAGCGTGGGCAGAGATAAACCTTGAAAATCTCGCTAAAAACACGCAATCAATAAGAAAAGCCGTACCAAAAGATACAAAATTATTGGCGGCTGTAAAAGCGGATGCTTACGGACACGGCGCACGAGAAGTTGCACAAGTGTTACTAAAAAATGGGGTTGATATTTTCGGCGTTGCCTTATGCGAAGAGGGCATAAAATTGCGAAATATCGGCATAACTGCTCCAATTTTAGTGATGAGCTACACGCCAAAACCACTTTTGAAAGATGTTGTAGAGCATAATCTTATCCAAACAATTTTTTCGTTGGATTGCTATGAAGATTTAGCTGATATTTCCCAAAAATACGCAAAACAAGCTGAAGTACATATTAAAATTGACACAGGCATGGGACGCTTGGGATTTTTGCCAACCTCTGCCGCCGCGGATGACATTTGTCGGATTTTTAACGATAGCAACCTTAATGTTACAGGAATTTACACACATTTTGCTACTTCCGATTTAGCCGATGCAACTTTTATGTACGAACAGTTTGAAAAATTTCAATATATGCTCAACTTGCTAACTTCTCGCAAAATTGGCACAAACAAGCTAACAAAACACGTTGGCAACTCGGGAATGTTGGCACAAAATGTACTAAACAACTTTTCACCAAAATCTTCGCAAATGTTTTTGGATATGGTGCGTATTGGAATTATGCTATACGGATTGCCGCCTTCTGCCGATATGGCGGATGTTTGCGATAAACTGGCTCTTTTGCCAGCAATGCGGCTTATGACAAGAATTAGCATGACCAAAACATTACCGCCAAATTCTGGAATTAGCTATGGACACACCTTTGTAACTGACCGTCAAACGGTAGTTGCCACTTTGCCAATCGGCTATGCCGACGGTTATCACAGAACTTTATCCAACAAAGCATCGGTGCTTGTTCGTGGACATTATGCACCAATTATTGGGGCAATATGTATGGATCAGTGCATGATTGACGTTACAGATGTCCCAAATGCACAGCAAATAAAACCAGGCGAGCCAGTAGTAATTTTTGGCGATCCTAATCTAAACGCCACAAAACTAGCAAATTTAATAAATACAATCGGTTACGAGCTGGTTTGCGGCGTTGGTAAACGAGTTCCGCGCATTTATTTATAAGCCAATAAAAAGGAGGTGGGCTGCTGCCAAAATATTTGTTTTTGTTTTGGGTAGCAGTAATCGTATTGTACGTTAGGCGAGGCGATATTTTTTACGCAGATTTACGACCAGTAATTGGTTCCGAGCAGGGCGGAATACGGCCAATATTGATAGTTCAAAACGATATAGGCAATAAATACAGCCCCACTGTTATTTGTGTTTCGATAACTTCCCAAATTAACAAAGCGAAGTTGCCAACTCACATTGAAATTGACAAAATTCATTCTACCTTAATCAGAGATTCGGTCATCTTATTAGAGCAAATTCGAACAATCGACAAAGCACGATTGCGCGAAAAAATTTGCCGTCTTGATGAGCAGACCATGGAACGTGTAAACCAAGCACTTTTAGTTAGTTTAGGATTAGATTTAAGCTGTATTATTAAATGTTAAAATAAAAAAATCTGAACCTACATAAGATTCAGACTATGCAGTTGACAGGACTTGAACCTGCAAGGTCTAGGACCACTAGATCCTTAGTCTAGCGCGTATACCAGTTCCGCCACAACTGCAATATAACCATTATATTACGCATTTTTGCTCTTGTCAAGTTTTTTTTAATTTTTTTTCTTAATGCGAGTCAAGGTTAAAACCCACAATTCAAAACCGTGGGCGCTCACCCGCAAGGCTGAATTTTGTCCAGTGGACAAAAGAACAGCGCCCTTGACCCGCATTTTTTTATTGGGTTTTTTGGATGAAAATGCCGTAGGGGCGGATAATATCCGCCCGATATTTATCACAGACAGATATTATCCGCCTTTACGGTTGACAATGTTGTATGGGAAAATTGTAGATAAACTTTATATGGAAAATTCGCATGAAAAATTGTATGGGAAATTCGCAGGGAAATTTTGCACACAACCCCAATTTATTTTTTCAACCCAAATTTTCATTTGTCAACCGTTTTCAAAATAACCTCCGTCAAATTTGACCAATCTTCCAACGAAAGGTCTTCGCCACGAATATTTTCGTCAAATTGGCAACTTGCAATAATTTTGGTTATTTCTTCTTTGGAAAGATTGTATATTTCTGCACTAAATAATGCGTTTACTAGAGTTTTGCGGCGTTTCGAAAAGCCTGCTTTTATGTTGGCAAATAATGCTGTTTTGTCCGCTGTAACTTTTGGAGTTTGCAAAATATCCAAATGCACAACCGCAGAGCCAACCGTTGGTCGCGGTATAAATGAGTTTGTTGGAACATACGCAACAATATCAGCATTTGCATAATATTGAATTGCCAAAGATAACGCCCCGTACGATTTATCATTCTTCGTGTTTTTTTTGGCGTTTTTTTTGGCAACCATTCGCTGTGCAACTTCTTTTTGAACCATTACAGTAATTGACTCGAAAGCGTGATTTTCCAGTAACTGCATAATAATTGGCGTTGTCAAATAATATGGCAAATTTGCCACAACTTTATTTATATTGCTAGGAATTTCGTAATCCAAAATATCACTATTGACAATTTGGGCGGTTGGCAAAAGTTCTCGTAATGCGGCGGCGAGCCGTTTGTCAAACTCGACGGCAATTACATTTGGCGTATTTTCCAATAAAGCCTGTGTTAAACCGCCAAAACCTGCGCCAATTTCCAAAACAAAATCGTTGACATTTATGTCGGCGTGTTTGATAATTTTATCTAGCACATGAGAATCCACCAAGAAATTTTGACCAAAATTTTTGACAGGCGTGTGCTGATACTTTTCTAATAAATATCTCATTTGTGAGTAAGTTGCAATTTTTTCCATTTTAATCACTTTCTATTTTTTATGATTATCAAAATTATTAGCACAAAAATCCCAGTAAGCACAATCGCGCCGCCTGGCCGCAAATCAAAATAAAACGACAGCACAAGACCAACCATTGTGAACAAGATTGCAAAAAGTATTGCTAAAATTAAATTTTGCTTATAACCCTGCGATATTTGCATTGCACAAGCAACAGGAATCACCATAAGGGACGAAACAATCAACGCGCCAACGGTTCGTGCGGAAACAGCGACAACAACAGCTGTAAGCATGGTAAATACTAAATTTATTGATTTTACTGGGATTCCTGCGGTAATGGCGCTTTCTTCGTCAAAAGCAATGTGCAACAGCGGACGATACAAAACGAACGAAACCGCCAAAACTAGCCCAGTAAGTGCAATTATCGTAATAAGTTCGCCGTTGCTAATAGCGACAATGCTCCCAAACAGAAAGCTGTAAAAGCCAGCGCCCGAAACGAAACTAGAAAACACCGCAGCCAAGCCAACTCCCAGCGACAACATTATGCTAACGGATAACTCGGCGTATTGCGAAAAATTTCGGCGAATTATTTCCAAAGCAAAGCCAGCAAAAACGGCAACCACAAAAGCGCCCACAACAGGATTAACTCCAACTGCCAAACCGATAGCAACGCCAGCTAATCCAGTATGCGACAAAGCATCTCCGACAGTTGACATTCGCCGCAAAACGATAACCTGCCCAATCATCGGAGTCATAACAGATATGCACAACGCCACTAATAACGCTCTTCTCATAAAATCAAAACTTAATATTTCTAACATAGCAACTACCTTTCTAAAGATAAACGTTGTAATCAGTGATGTTTTGCGTGTTTTTGTTGGCTTATTTCTTGGTAGAAATCTTTTGGGGATTTTGCGGATATTTTGCCGTCGGGATTCAGCTGCAAAATGCGGTCGGCATGGTGCAAAATCAAGGGAATATCGTGAGTAACCATTAACAAAGTTGCGTTTTCGTTTTTGTTCAAATCGCCCAAAAGACAACAAATTTGAGTTGCGGCAGTTGTGTCGATTCCGACGGTTGGCTCATCTAGGATTATCAGTTGCGGATTACGCACCAACGCCTTTGCTAGAAGAACTCGCTGTTGTTGTCCACCTGACAAATTGCCGATTGGCTTGTTGCGAAAGTTTAGCATATCCATTTGGGATAACGCTTTGTTTATCCGCTGTTTGCGAAGTTTGTAGCTTTCTTTGCCTAAAATTCCCAAGCCAACTATTTCGGCAGCCGTTGCAGGAAAATTTGGATTAAACATAGTTGCTCGTTGTGCTAAATATGCGATATTGTCGGTGTTTATTGCTATTTGCCCAGCGGAAGGTTTTAGCAACTTTAGCAAAATTTTTAGCAACGTACTTTTGCCAGAGCCGTTTACGCCAGCTATACAAACAAATTCGCCAGTGTCAACGCAAAAATTAACGTCATTTAACACATTTTTAGAGCCATATTGAAAAGATAAATTTGTAACCGATATAACAGAAATAAAATCAACCCCTTTTTTAGTATTTATAAAAAGATAAAAAGATAAAAAGACAAAAAGCAAAAATAAAAAAATTTTTCAAAAGTATTGACAAATTAAATTTGCCGTATTATAATGGTTTTGTTGTGGTTTTCCATTGTCTAACTTTGGAAGAGGAGAGAATTAGTTCTCTCCTCTTTTGCTTGTTAAATTTTTGCGGCGTTTTTTGAAATTTTGCAAAGAACGGGCGACCAAGGACGGTCGCCCCTACGTTTTAGCCATTTTTATCCCATAATTTTTTACCTGCCAACCGACATTATCAACCCTTAAACATTAAAAAAATAGCGGGTCAAGTGGCGCGCTCCTTGCGGGTGTGGGCAGCCTGCCCGCCGGCAGGCGGGCGCCCACGGTTTTATG
>JGI24700J35501_10930699_pt1 | contig 19206 bp, 10 predicted proteins | sample TergutTh196P1_FD_35501 | JGI IMG/M metagenome (IMG submission 35501)
CTTGGCATATTTACTCACTAACACAAAACACTTACACAGTAGACAAAACAAAATAAAACTTCACTGGGTGCATGTCTGTGCAGTACTGGCGTTTTTACAAAGCGTCACTCTCCACGACTCAGCAGAATGTCCAGCGCCATGACTCAACATTTGTTTCATTCACTTCCTCTTTCTGAGCACATACAGCTAGTGATCTGATAATGGTAAATTTTTGTGACCACCCTCTGTTCAAAACCATTTAAAATACTGGTACACGTATAATAATATCATTGAAAAATACCTAAAATTCCGAAAAATCAATAATAAAAAATGTCATTGTACAAAAACTGTGGGTGATGGAAAAATTGTGATTGCATGTTTGAATTTAGCGTGTAAAGTTACGTTAGAAACACAATAAACCTTTCATGTGCCAAAATCGTGTTCCCTGGTGTAATTAGTCCAAGACCACCCTTGGCAAGATCAGTCAATGCCCTTAACCTGACTTCTAAATCGTTACCATAAGCACTTTCCCCTGTTAGAGCTAAGGTGTCTGTTATAGAGCCCAGCCATTCGGTCAAAAGCAGGAATCGCTAACACACATGGGGACATCGACTTGCGCTTCGCGCTAGTCTCCACCCCCCAAGTTACCACTTTGGCTTGACTTGGCTGAGTATTCAGATAGATTCGTAATTCACTGGGAACGTCTAAGGATCCCAGTCGATTGAGTTGGTCATTGACACCAGAGGATTGCGGATTAGCGTCCCGAGAAAGAACATGTTTTTCGGCGGCTTGGTTGATTCTCTGACCCCACAAGGGCAGCGAGAGCGTTGGCTGGTTTGGAACCGCATCTGTGGAATCGGTTCACACGGCTGTCGGCCGGATCGGGTGTCCAGTGTCTTGTGTTGTGAAGAGGTGCTCCAGCCGATGTATCGTGCTTTCTCTTGGCTTGGCTTGACTTGGCTCGGCTTAGCTTGGCTTGGCTTGGCTGAGTTCATTCAACGCTCGCTACAAGAAGAAAACACGTCAAGAAAAATAGCCGGACCGGACACATTAAGAAGGAAGAAACTACGCCCGATTGCCCGGTCACGATGCCTCGTGGACCGGGCACTGCACCGCTCAGCACAGTACGCTTCGCAACGGCACTCAACACCGCACATGCACCAGGCTCAGCCGCTGTAATTCACCGTGGACCCCCACACAGTCAGCTGCGTATCCAGCGGTACATCATCGTTCGCGAGCGACTGGAGGCCTCTTCCCTACACAGCAGCCCTACTCTCCGCCAGCCGCCAATACCGCTGGGGAAGGCCCAGTAACATAAGCAGCTCTTCTCGGCAATTGAGCCGCAAATCATACGACACCAAACTGTACAACTAGGACCATAATAAATCGTTATATGTGTTATACTGTGATTGTCACTGTAAGCAATCCTTCATTATTCCACATATATAGGTAACCCCGACGAAGAACACCCCGCAACTAATAACAATAATAGTAATGATAATAATACCAGAATTAATTGATTGTGGAGGTTACCACCGAGGTGCAAATGAAATCTGCGCTCTTCTGGGATTTTACGCAGCGTAGAATGTATGTTTGTTAACGACGTTTCGAAAAACCTATTCTCCGTGAACAAATAGGATGTCCTGAAACGACGATACTAAAATAACTAGAAACTTCCAAAAGAGGGCAGATCTTTAAATTTATGTAGTAGAACAACAAGTGCACACTAGTAAATTACGCTTCATATTATGCTATTAATCACCCATGTGTTTTGGTCTCTAATGCAACCATCACCAGTGTACCTTAATGACAATACTGATAAAATACAACAAACTACCATGTTACATAAGTAAAACGAATGAATGTCTCATGTTCTCCCATGGTCATACAAATGTTGGATTATATAAAATTCAGGTAGTTAAGAATAATTAAATTGGTCGTGTTTATGTTGTATGTAGTTAATATACACCCCTTTGGCTTTATAACATTGTTTTACTTATACAATATGGCATTTTGTTGAACTTTATCAGCATTCTTCTGAAGGTACTCTGATGATAGTCGCAATAGCAACCAAAACAAGTAGATAATTAGTAATACATGATAAAACATGAATTTCCAGCGTGCATTTGTCGGTCTATTCTATGAATTAAAATATTTCTTTAATGCACGGATGCGTAACTCACTACGAGCATATCTTTTCTCTTTGACATCTTCTGTTTTCTTTGTTGGTATCGATATTAAAGTGCAATATGGCTCCCTTGCAATGACTCGCGTTAAAATTAGAGTGATATAGCAACTTGTTACAGTGATGTAATTCTATTTATATGTGCGTATCAGGAAAGGGATTTAGCCTAGTCGAATTGTGTGTGTTCGTGCATGTTCTTTAGAAGCAGTTAGCATGGACGAAGAAGATAGAGAGAATGTTAGTGGACGTATCAAGAGGTTGGGATTTAAGCCCCAGAAGGAAATTGTGTATTGTAAACTTTTACCTTACGCGGACCAACTTGATGATGAATCAGTACGCATGTTGTCGGAAATTAAAGCAAACTTAGGAAGAGCGGTGATGATGAGAGAAATGCGACCAGGATGTGGAATGTGGACGGCAAGATTGTTGAAGTATGATGTTTTTCTCAACAGTCATTTTAAAATATGTTTTTGGTGGTGATGTCTAGTAAAGTAATAATTTTACGAAACGTGTAAGGGAGTAGGTACTTTAACCCACTTTACTTGCAAGAAAATTCCACTACTCATTGCCACCTGTTTGTTACATATGTTAAATATTTCTCGTAATCGTTATCATTGTGGGGTTTCAATAAACTATTGATTTAGGCGTTGTGAACGTAGAATTCTTTCATTTTGTATGCAGGAAATTTTCTCGTTGCTGATGTATGCTTAAGAACTGATTTTATCTCAGTAACTGCTGGAATATTGGGAAATTGTGTGAAATATTTTCACTATGGGGTGAGGGTTTAGCACTGCTTGCATATGTCATGGTTTCAATTTTAGTCATGAGCTTTTTTTGTAGGTATGTGAAGTTGTTTGGAATGAAGTTTTCGAAGGAGGACCACCTGACCTTTATTCATCTGCTGTATCAACTAGTTACAATTCCCAACCTAGAGCCATGGCTGGTCAGCAAGTTTGCTCATACACTGATCACTCTTCTGAAGTGAGTTATTTGCTATCTGTATAAGAAAGTCCTATATATTTTTTCACACATGGATGCACTGAATACACACAGTATTTTGTTGGAGTACAAAAATTAACTCTTGTGTACATGTGCAGTGGTGAATTTTACTTGGACAGTTTACTGTCATGCCATTTTTATTCACTGGTCCTTGTCTTTACACTGAAATATTTCCTATGTGGGTTAAATTAAGTCACTTGTAGTGCACTCTATTGGCAGGAAGAAGGAGCTGATCTCTCCAGACCAACTGGAACTCCCATGGAGGCCACTGTATGATCTCTGTAATCGCATCATGTCCAGTAGCACACGTGCTGTTGGCATGTACCGCTACTTTTCGTAAGTAGGAATCCTTTTATTATGTGGCATAATGACTGCAGATGTTGGTATAATACGGCAAGTCAGATGTATGTCTGTGTGTTAATTTAGCTTTAACTGACAACCTTTGCCTCTTAGTTATGCATTGTTTGAATTCTGAACACTGCAACTTTGGTGGGGGGGTGCTTCAAGTGGGTTGTGTTGCTATGACTGTTATTTTTAGACACAGATATTTTAATATTTTAATGGGGATACAAAATACTAATGGCAGTAAAAAGAGTTTGTATTTGGAATTGAGAATTATCATGAATAGTTGATGTAGTGGAAAAGGCAAACAGTGGCCTTGTGCCATTTTGTACTTTATTGCATCAAGAGTGTGCATCAACCTGCTGTCAGTGCTGTGATATCTGTTGCAGGTCACTTGACAGCACTCTGAACACGCTGGTTCATTCTGCTAGATAGTAAGTACCCAACTGTTTTCCCTAGAGTGTGATAGTTGGAATGTGGTGTGCGATGGTAGTACTGAATGATTGTGTGTGTTATGGTGTTGGGCACCCCTGTTACTCCCTTCTGCTTCCTGCGTACATGACCTTTGCAGACTAGCACAGACAGCTGCTTAGTGCTGCTTGGAACTTGATATGATTTGAGGATGCATGCCCGAGGCTGTAGCTACTGCATGATATTTTGCACATTTTTCTTGGTCAACGCTCTTAACCTTACATTCACCATTCATTCACTAGTTGCATAGTTTGTCTTGCAAGAAATCCATAACCTCTTCCATAGTGAGTTCTACAAAATCTGTTGCTTCTTCTTACAAACTCCAGTATTTGCTGTGTTCCTTAAGGTCATCCAGTAGCTGCTTACATCTTTATCAGTTTCTTTTTTCTTTGATAATCTGTTTAGAAGGCAGTTCCCATACAAGGTGTGACCAACCCAGTTAGCCTTCCTTTCTTTTATTTTATACACGATGTTCCTTTCCTTCTTGACTCTATGTAACACATCTTCATATTTCACACCATCACTGTAACTGATATTCTCCATCCTTCTCCAGCACCTCACTTCAAACTTTCAAGGTATTTCTCATTTATTTTCCAAAGTGCCCAAGTTTCAGTACCATATAAAGCTATGCTGTAATTATAGCATTTAATAATTTTGTCCTTAACTGCAAGTCCAGTTTGCTGGTGAAAAGAGTTTTTTTTCTGTTGAATGCTGCTTTGGCATGGCAATCCTATATTTGACTTCACACATATCTTGCGTGACTTGTTGTCAGGTTACTCAGATTGTTGAAGTATTTTATATTCACCAGTTGTTAATGAGCTGACATGGTCTGTATTGGGGATTGTTGCCATGAGATTCTCATTACCTTATGTTTTCCACATTCATTTCCATTCAGTAGGTCTTCCAACTTCATTTAGCCATCATTCATGCACTGTAGTACCATTTCTTCCTTAGCCAGTAATACAAAGTCTTCTGCATATTTCACATTGCAATTATTTGTTGTCCTATTTTGAAGTCTCCATACCCTTCAAGAGTTTCTTTGTTAAGGTACTGCACAGCTTGAATTAAATTGGTGACAAAAAGCATTCTTCTCTAACTTCCCTTCCAGTCTCTACACTTGTTTTATCTCCTTGGTCCATTTGTACTTTAACACTCCGACACACGTACCTTTAGATGAGCAATCTTTTTTCCCGCCCTCTATGACAGCGCATCTCCATTAACCCTTTGACACCGGAATTAAATCCCTCCAAGCAACACTGCCTGCCGGAATTTTTTACTGGGATTTTAAATTTTATTGCTTACTCTTAGACAAAAAAGTATATCTCATATACTTTTCCTTCAAATTTAATGAAGTAAAATTTTGCACTATGCTTATGAATTGGTTAATCCGGGAAAAAATGTTCACCTATTTTTATAATAAATTTAGGCCTGTGAATCCCATGTATTATATAAAACGTGGTGTAAATAGTTTATTACTCAAATAATTCTGGCTGCTGCATAAGGTCTGTGGCACCTTTGACCACTGTTTTTTCACGACACACAGTATTCACAAAGAGGGTGATATATTACAAATTTACTTTTGTGTGATATTCCGTGAAACAAGACATCACGCAAAGGCCCATGTCACATCTAGTGCACCTATACACTGTGCCCTTTCTTTGGCCACAAGAAGAACACAGATGGCAGAGCAGTGGGTTGATTTCACTGGCCAGTGTTTGTTATGGCTACTTCTGCTGAGGCTTCCTGCTTTTGTTATTCCTCTTCTTCTTCTTCATCTTCTTCTTCCTCAAAATAATCTTCTAATATTCCCAGCTTTTGCACCTGATTCCGAGTCAGTGTCAGCAACCAGAAGTTCACTGATGGTTTCCTCTTCAAGTTTTATTTATTTTTTCTGGCCATTGCTCAAGACCCACATTCACCTGCCTTGTTTAGACTATTGTGTATGACTCAGCACAGTTTCATAAACGTAATACCAGTGAGTATGAACATCTTCTACAGTGACAGCAAAACAGATCTAAAGCTATGATGTGACTGCTGTATAAAAATTCCAGCTGTTCGAGGGTGCCCAAGGGGTTATTACTAGATTGACGGCTGTATGTTGCATGTTACTACTACACATCCCCTACAGATTACCTCAGCACTACAAGAGGCATGTCTGTGAGCAGTCCTGTAGCTGTAATCATGTAATCATTGAGTTTTGTGGATATCTCTGATTTTTGACCATTAGTTTTTTCTGAATTATGTGGGTACATTACGCCACTGACAACCTTTCTGGTCAACAACTAGAGTTCACTTCATAGGCCAGTGTTGATATTTCAACCCACAGTGAACTCAAGAGCAAGCGATAGTCAAAGCAAGCAGTGTCAGAACCATATTAGTCAGCTGGGAAAAATGCACAGTTACTGAGTGTCTATGTATATATAGTTGTTTGTGGAGGGGTTTAGGAGGTAGAGGGGGTACATTCTGGCTCCTGAATGAAAGCCTGACCTTCAAGGGTCCTGAAGCATAGCAAGCTACAGCAGTTAACCAAATAGGAGTGAACAAAATAGCTCCAAACTTTGACACACTGTTTGCGACATCTTTAGAAGTCTGGCTATTTAAAGGGCTCACTGTGCGACATCTTTAGAAATCGTTCGGCGTTAAAGAGTTAATTTGGTCCAGTTTACACAGTGAAATACTTCCTGCCAGTCTGTGAAGCAAGAACAGATTTCTTTATCTATGTCCAGACTTTACTCTGACATTGTTCTTAGCATCCCAGTTGCATCTGTAGTTCCTCTTCTTCTAAATCCAAATCGATCTTTGCTAAGTACGTCCTTAGTCATCTTTTAAAGCCTTCTACCAAGTTTCCTTGCTACTATCTTTGATGCATGTGCATGGAGGCTCATTCTTCTTTAAGGCAATCATTCTCCAGTTTCATGTATGTTGTTGATCGGTTGTGTCATTAGTTGGAGAGTATCTTCTGACAACAATTTGAGTACATCCTGAGGTATGTCTCCCACTTTCCTTCATAGATTTTTCTACTTCAGTGTGCAAGATGTAAGGGTGCATCCGGTCTGTATCTGCTTCCTTTTTCGGTTCAACTTTCAGGTTTTCTGGTCCATTAGCTCAATCGTAGAGCTGTGTAGTATGATCCTCCCAAATTTTAAGTACATGCATCTGATGGGTAATTGTATTCCCTTGAGAGTCTTCAGTGGCTCAGATCCCATGATTTTTCCTTTTTACATAGTTCCTTTATCCTTCGTGTACATAAATCATAATAACCTGTTCTTTGAAAGTCCATGTTTTGTCACATTTGCTTTCAAGATATTCCCTCTTGCCCTTTTATGTGGCTCCTTTGAGTTCATACCTCAGACATACTGAAAATTGGGAGCTGGTTTAGAATACTGTTTATGTATGTCATTAGATGTGCCCTGCAGTCTCGGAAGTGAATTGGTACAAAAGTAAAGGGGAAATGGTGGGTTAAAAAATAATTGAATGTGGAGGCAGAATGGTCACACTTTTAAGCAGAGTGATATACTCTGTCCCATCAAAATAAAACAGTTTTATGTTGACTGGTATTTTCTAACTACACGTATTTTTTAATTGAGAAAGCTGCCTCTTCCACCATTATTTTAGCAAATTGCAGAATAGTCAAAATATTGTGTTAAACCAACATGACTGCCCCAGAAAACAAAGAAAACAACATTTAGGGTATGTGGTTGCCTGTCTAGTATATGAACCCAATTATGAATCAGTAGTGCTGACTACTCAAACATAATATGTAATATGTTACAGTAGAGTCATTTAGGATGTGCCATTATCCTTAGGGAATTGGGAAGGATATGGAAGGAAGCAGTTATGGCCTAATTTGGGCGTACAATTCCAGCATTTTCATGGCAGGGCTGAATGTTGCCACAAATAGTCATTCAGATCAGCTGGTCTCCTGGCTGAGATGATAGAAGTACTGCTTACTTGACTACAGTACTTTAATGTCTGATTCTTCTGTACCACATGCCTCTGGGTAAATGATATAATGCATTTCTTTCTTGAACGATGTTAAGATATGTCCAAAACAACTTGGTCGCAATGAGATTTTCTCTTGTTTTTGAATTTGCCCGTGACATAGAGGCCAGCATAATTAGCTACAAGCTGCAACCTTTTTAGAGGCATCACAAAATTGAAAAAAGTGACCATTTGCTCTGTCTGTCTGACTGTCCATCTACATGGAACAACTTGGCTATCAGTGGATGGATTTTCATGAAATTTGATATTTGACTATTTTTTTATATTCATTCAAAAAAATCAAGGCTGATTAAAATCTGACAAGAATAATGGGTACTTGACATGAAGACCTGTGTACATTTATGATAGTATCTCGTTGATTTCTTTGAATGAGAAATGTTTCAGACGAAAGTTGTAGAGAAAATCTAAACAAAAATTTTATGTTCAACAACTTTTTTCTTCTGAAAATTGTGCCATTTATAAGATAATGTGAAAAAATGTGGTACATCTAGACACACCACAGTTGATAATAAAATACAATGCATGTGCTTAGCATGCTGGATAACTAAGGCTATAGACACACACTCAGAATATGTAATACTTATTGCTTTTCCACTGCAACAGTGGTTACACGAAGGCACCTCAATGTTATGTTATACATACCTTGCCTGTCTTGTTATTTTTTTAATACACAGAGAGCAGTCATTATGAACTTTGTTGCAGCTATTTCCCTGTGTCAGCAACACAGGAGATACTGGACATGTTCCGACCAAAGCTGTGCCCGTTTGACTCCAACACAATATGCACTGCATTGCAAATGCTGGAGTGGTTTCTTCCAATTTCACTTCCCCCTGAAAAGAGCTGCTTTGGACACCAGCTATGGTTCCACGAATTCATGCATCTGTGGGAGGTGTGTCACAATGCACCGGCTTGGGAAGGAGACATGATGCGGCTCATGGCACGGCTCGCACGGTGCAATATTGGTTATATTGACTGGGAGCCATACATCCCACTGATGTTCACCAGGTTCTTGCACAGCCTCAAACTTCCAGTATCATACCAGAATGCACAGTATACCAAACATCACAAACTGGGCGTTGGAGCTATGGCACTCTGGATTGTATCTGTACTGGTGAGTTAGTGGTTGTTTGTATGTAGAAAATGCACAGTTCTTGTGTTGTTACAGGACTTTATAACTGCTTGGAAAAATTATTTAGTAGAGATTATCCTGATTTGAAATAAAGGTTTTGCACAGGCGCGCGCGCACGCACACACGCAAGTACAAATTGTATTACAAATGCTCCTTGATGCGGATATATTTGGGCATTAATTGTTTGGTTCTGCATATTTTGTTGAACTATATTATGGCATTTGTTTTCAATATCTTTAGCTATATATTCATATAGACGATGTGAATTCTTGCTTTTTGAGCACCGATTATTTTTATGTTCATACCGTGCATTTTGATTGTTTAGTATTTATTATTGTACCAACAAATTATTTATAATATAATTTTGTATATGTGTGCATTTGTTAGTACAATAGTAAATATTAAACAATAGAAATGCATGGTATGAACATAAAAATAATGTGATGGGTTGTCATGTTAGAGTGGATGTAGTGAGTGTGGTAGCCATGACGTGTCTGAGAATGAGTGCACTGCTTTATCATTTTAGGGAGGTGGCAGCAGTGCTCAGAAGTACCTAGACAAGTTTATGAAGACCACTGAGTCATACTTCCATCCTGCTAACTTCGGGTGTTGGTCGGTAAAGCTGAAAGATTTGTTACATAAGTTGCCATATTACTTCATCCAGCGACTGCACATGTTAGTATAGCAAACATCTATTTTCTCTCTCTTGCTGGAACTGTTTTATCATTGCATTACATTCATGGCCATGACTTTGACTGCCAGTATTTGATGTCAGTTTTTCCCTGTCTGTGCATCTGCTGATTGGTCCAGCCCATTTTTCAACTCCACATGTTAGTATTGTTATTAAATAACCATGCTTTCACTCATCTGCCATGTGTCATCTTGTGGGCTCATGTGCTGTGAGTACCAATGTGCCAGACTACCAGACTGTACAGTGTCATAATGAGATCATTGCCTTGACAGCATCAAATCTTACAGTCATTTGTTTTGTTTGTAATATGGCGTTTGGTGCATCTGCATTGTCACAGCATCAGAACAATGTTACAGGGAAAGATACAAGAAGCTGACGTGGGAGACGCCTGTACCAAGCAGTCACAGGCTCAGTGAGGAGGACATAACAAATTTTGTGGAGTCCATCAAACCTGTTGCAATGCAAGCCATGTTCTCCAGAATTGGTCTTGCAGAAGTGAGTCAAGCATTTCAGCATTTGGCAACACTACGTCCAGCTATCATAATCCCTCAGATTGTTGAAAGGTTTGTTACACTGACAAGTGCAATTGAACAACAAACAGTGTTTTCCTGGTCTCAGTTTGAACCTTATATAATGTTGTCAGGATGTACTGTACCTTGGAGGTGGTGACAGAACCCCACAAACTTACGGCAGCCATGCAGTGTGTGGCTGCAGTGGCACGGCCAATGGTGCAGGGTGGCGCTTACAGGGAGGGACCAACTCATGTCATTCCATTGCTCATGTCGACACTGCCTGGAATAGACCCTAATGACATCAAGAAGTGCTTTGTCACATTCCAGTTTATCTCCATATTTGTGACGTTGGTTCCCATTGTGGACTGCTCGTCTGCCTCAGAATACTGGAAGGATCTCACAGAGGTACTGCAGAACAGTGAACATTTGCTGGACAGTTTGTGAGAGCAAGGTGTGACACTTATTGCCTGTTTTCAGGAGCAGGAGGCCATTGCCCTGGTCACAGCAGACTTGGAGGATTTTGTGCTGCAGTTCCTTGACCGCTGTTTCACTCTCATTGAGAGCAGCTCCTTGGAGATGACTCGCTTGGAACGTGAGGAGGACAAGCGCAGTGAGCTAGAGAACATGGCGGAAGGAGCACTCTTCTCCACTTGCACCACTGTGCTGATGCAGACATCATCTCAGATCTTCAAGGTATGACATACTGTAAGACCTCTGTTGTCAGTGTCCACCATTGATTGTAATTCTGAGCCTGTTCTGTCTAACCTGTATCACAGAAATACTTTTTTCTATGATACACAATTGAGTCATTATTCTCTTTCATCTTAAACATCCAAGTCTTCACTTTCAAAGGGCTGCCTTATCAAAAATTTGTATTTATATTGTTATTCCCAACAAGCTGCATGCTGAACACATCATAAGCTTCATGTTCTAACAGTATTACAGGACATCTTTGCCTCCTATCTAAGCACTACAGACAGAACCTCTTGTTTTCATATCTTAATGTTTTTAGGATTGAAACTGCTGAGGTTAGTGTCCAATTGACAGTGTTGCATATAGCATTTACACAATTATCAGTCTGTGTTCACATGAATTTAATTTGCTGTTAATGTAAGTTGAGTATTAATTTTGAAAGGTTAAATTGAACAAAGTTTATTTATGCATGAGATGTGTGAATTATATTTACTTTCCATAAGTGCAAAACAGTGATCAGAGTGATGGACTCTTGTGGGAATATTCCATAGAAAATTTGTAACGTGACAGTTTAGGTGTACTTAAACCTAATGCACACTCACGTTTTTGAAGGGAAGTAGTACACATTAATTTCAGAGAAATGCAGCAGTTGGTCAGTGAAGTGGACATGTCTGAGGGAGCTGAACACCATCTTTGTCTTTTTGTATGATGGTAATTACTGATATTCATGAAGTGACATGGAAAATCTTTTTATCTCCTTATGTAGACCATATTGTGACATCTAAGTCAACTACATGGAAATGTGTACAGTTCTTGTGATGTGCTGTGTGTTGGTTATAATGTGACACACAGAGTTCTAGAATGTGCAGCTACACATTGACATTGCTTTCAGTCATTGACCTTCAGTCTTATTTTATTACATTATTATGTAAAACAACAAAGAGAAATAAATTAATTCCTGTAAATTGTTTGATATATATTTCCAGTTTACTGCAGTTTCTTTGTCATGTCAGACTTTATTGTTTCATTGTGTTTTGCATTATGGTGGGACAATTCCTCTGGGGACCACTGAGCTACATGATGACAAAATTTTAACAAAGTTTGTTATAACCTGTAGAACAGTAGCAAGAATGGCTTTACTTGTAAGACACAAATGGTTATACAGCATTTAATTTGTTTTTCACGTAGATCATTTTCCGTTTTCAGATAATCATACAGTGAATATTTTGAAATTAATTTTGCTGAATCCATTTTGCAGAGATAAACAAGGTATGTCTGGGTGTAACATTTGTGTGTTCTGTTTCAGTCAGCAATTAAGAAGCTCTACTCCTTTGTGACGGGACATATTTTTGAGACAAAGGTGGCAGGGCGCTTCATGGCAACTATGGTTCGCTCGTTTTCCAAGGTTTGTGGTGCCTGTTGTGTTTTGAATACTGTATGAAACTGCCACTCTCTCTTTTTCTAGTTGTCTGACCATCCTAGTGGTGCTGAATGTAGTTTCCTGATATGCAACCAAAATTATTTTTGTATACCTGGATTTAGAAGATCAGATAATTATGCCATGACATTCCTCTGTTTGCTTCCATTCTCAGTCTGATCGAAAAGTGCAGCATGATTATGTTCGAGAAAAATTGCTGGTGAGAGTGTTGAACCTAGGAAAAAGTTAAATTATGCAGCTTTCCAGAGATGTGTGCGTTACATAATACGGTTAGGTTGCGAAGGAAGACATGGGTCTGATGTGGGAAGTTGCAAAGGAAGACATGGGTGTGACAAGGGAAGTTGCAAAGGAAGACATGGGTGTGACTTGGGAAGTTGCAAAGGAAGACATGGGTCTGACATGGGAAGTTGTAGAGGAAGACATGGGTCTGACATGGGAGGTTGCAAAGGAAAACATGGGTGTGACATTGGAAGCTGCAAAGGAAAACATGGGTGTGACATGGGAAGTTGCAAAGGAAGACATGGGTCTGACATGGGAAGTTGCAAAGGAAGACGTGGGTCTGACATGGGGAGTCGCAGAGGAAGACATGGGTGTGACATTGGAAGCTGCAAAGTAAAACATAGGTGCAACATGGGAAGTTGCAAAGAAAAACACAGGTGTGACATGGGAAGTTGCGGAGGAAGACAGGGGTGTGACATGGGAAGTTGCAAAGGAAGACATGGGTGTGACATGGGAAATGAAGAAATACTGTGAAGGTTTGGTAAGAAAGTATTTAGAACAGACTTTATCTTAGACCAAAGCATAAATAGCTGATAGTAGGAGGGAATCTAGAGAAATATGTCATGAATATGTGAACTGTCTGGATGAGCTTTTGTGGTTACTGTGATGAACCTTGAGGTGTCATAACAGCAGGGAATTTGCCATCACGCTGTGTTATGTTGGCAGTGGTGTGATTATGTGATACATTTATTTCAGGTTAACCCTGAGGAGACATTACGAGTGCTGGTGCCGCATCTTTGTGACACTGTGCTCACTGTGGTAGACAGCGACGATATTCTGAGCGAAGAAATTCTTGATAATGAGTTGCTATACAACCTGTTGCTGCTGTCTGAAGTACGTTCCTACAACTAGCACAGGCATCTCGATCTGCGTTAGTGCATCTCAAACCTTTATGAATCTGGTCATGCAGCCTGTACAGTTTGGATTATTTTTCTTTAGTTGATATCGGCACATAGATATAACACCCACTATAAAGTTACTGTTTGTGCATCTGAGTGCCACATTTATATATAATGTTCCCACCTCATGGCACTTGCACATGTACAGTGGCAATACCCAAATTCACACTTTATTGCTGTCTGCTGCAGACATTAGCATTTTCCAATGTATATTTGAGCACCATCTTCTGTATGCTTACACACACTGTATCATTAAGTCAGTACACTATTAGTGGTATATTTTGTGTATTTATTTGTTACAGTGCATTTTACCCTTTATTTTCAGTTTCTGTTCTATGGGATTTGGCTTCTTGTTGCATGTGCATGGTACATTGTAAGTAGAATTATTCCGTAGCATTCCTTGTGTCTTGTATTTGTCTCTTTAAAAGACCTGGGACAAAATGATAGTTACATTCTAATTTCAAGCTACAGCAACCACCACATTAATTTGAAGTGCTCAGAAACAAAAGATGGCACTTTGAATTATACAGTTTTGAATAATCTGACCTCTTATTACACAGTTATGATATGAGGTTAAGTAAAATCGTGAAATAACTTTTGTTGTCTGTGATTCTTTGGTATAGTAGTTTAATAAGAAACTTGTGTTTTCTTTTTTTGTTCTATACACACCTGTAATATAATGTAATACAAATTGCACACAGAAAGAAAGCCCCAAGCATTGTCACATTTGTTGCACTTAGACCTGTTCTGTTTCCTCAAACAGGAGTCAGTTGACATTTGTTTCAGAGGCTATAATGCATGTGTCAGTGGACCACTGTCACTGCGCTTGTCCACAAGGAATCACCAATGTACTCGCCTATGCCCATCACACTGTTGTTACATCTTCCACACTGTGCTCTGTTTTGCCATTTTTCATTTTACAGTACTTTTCACATGGTACCTTCTGCATTTTACTTCCCACATTGTTCACCCATCGTCATTGTAGGACCATTTGTTGTCCTTCAGAAGGGCTGATTTGTTTGGTTGGGTTATGTTACATTAGGTTAGATATCATTGGGCACTCCTGTCATTTTGTCCACTTCTCTACTGACGTCTAGTATTCCCGCTATTGTATGGGCGTGTGGTTTTTCTCATTTTTACTCATACTTTCCACAGTTTGTGGACTAAAAAATTCAAACTGTAATGGTATGTATAGACATTGCAGCAGTTCTCAGTGCATAAAAGACTCATTTTCTGCACCTTGACCTTCACAGCAGCTGGCTGCACATTTAATGACTTAGCACCTGTCACATGCACTCCTCACACAGGTTCGGAGCTCAACAGGAATCCCACTCAAGGACAAATGCATTGTTACATGAATGAAAGAATTTTGAGGGTATAGAATATTACTATGGAGCCGTTTTGTTTAAGTAGCATGAATGTACACTTAAGTAATTTTGAATGATCCTAAGTTTAGTCACTGTAGGGCTGGAACACTGCTTCAATTTTAAGATGAACTATTTTTCAAATTAACCAGTTTAATTTATACTGAAAATGCTTGCTTTAAGCTGGGCAGTGGCACCTGCTTCTAACTCACAGGCATTTTGAATTAACTGATGTCAAATTAACCACATCTTGTTGTGTAAGATGGTGACTTGTTGATACAAGGCATGGGACAGTCTTCAGTTTATGGTTCTGTATTTGTCTTGTTACAAAAAATGAGTGTTATATCCTAATTGTCAAATCAAAATCACATATTGTTATTGCTACAAGGCACAGCACAGAGCCTGGTTGATGTGTGGTTCAGCCATTTTTACAAGGCTCAGGACTGTCTGCTGTCTGTGGTTCAGCAATTTTTACAAGGCTCAGAACTGTCTGCTGTCTGTGTGATTCATTCATTTGTGCAAGTCACGGGACTGTGTCTGTTTGCCGTACAGTTCAGCCATTTCTGTGCATGAGAAAGGTGATTTAGAAAGGTATCATCTATGTTAATGGAAAATAATGGAAAAAATTTTGTTACTGGACAATGCTATATTTTTGTTTTAAGGTTGTGGATTGCCGGGGTGATGCTCTGCTGCCCTATGTGGCAACACTGCAGCCAGTTTTGGACCGCACACTGCACCTTACGTGTCGTGAGGGATACCTGTCATCAAGCTCTATCCTACTTCACATCCTCTCCAGCCTAACATCAGTAACTCCTGTGGAGTATCGCAGTGTTCCTGGATCTTTCAACAAGCCCATCAAGGACTATCTGCCCATCAAGGTATGAATGCTGTACCCTTTATTCTCATTTGTGCCCACTTCGGTTATGTGCATAGGGTTGTTATGGTTGCAGGACTGGGGCAAGCCAGGGAACCCACACGACATGCAGCTGAAGTGGTATGTGCCAGGTAACAACGAAGTTGCATGTGTGCAGTCGCTCATCAGTAGGTATCTGCCCCCTGAATTGCAGTGTATTGAGAACTTCATCCGTGATGACGTCCAGCTGACCAGGTAAAATTCAAGCAAATGAGTAAGAGTCGTCTAACACAGTGAGCTTAAGCTGTGGACTGAACTGTAGGGCATTGTTACAGGGGGGAGCTGCAGCGCAGTCTGGGAATTGTGAATGCTATACTGGGTTGTATCTCCATGCTGCCTCTCTGGAATGAGTTGCCTGTCAAACTGTAAGTAACGACACCATGTTAGGAAATGTACATCAGCTTGCCAGGCAGTGAAACTGCATCGTGTTCTCTCTGACCGCAGGATTGATAGCAGTCTGGCGATTACTTCGTTTATACCAAATGTCAGTTTTGGGGTGGAGCCTATCGTGATGCCGGATGGTAGTAACGTACGCAAGACGGTTGCAGACACTGCACACCGGCTGCAGGAGAAGCTGCTGCTATGTAGAGAAGATGACACAAAGTCTTTCTTCAGCCTCATTGTGGTGAGTGCACAGATTACATGTACTATAAATGCCACATTCAGTGTCTTGTGTCACAGAACAGTGTCTCATGTTGCAGCTGTGGGAGTTCCTGCTGATTGACCAGTTTGGCTTCAAGAGTTCTTATGAGTCTCATTGGAAGAGTTTTCGTTTGGCCAAGAAAGTTTTGGAGGACAAACTGGTGGGACAGAAGCGACATCTGCGTCCTCTCCTCATAAGCAGGACTGTGCTGCAGCATGAGTCACTACTGGAGCGAGGGAGTACGTGTCTCACCCCAACTCACCGCCAGATCTTTCTTAATCTCCTGACTCTCAGCACCAGTCACTACAGTGAGGTGAGTCTCCCCAATGACAGCTGCAGTGAAGTTGATATTTTTATGTTGCTTTGTTGTTTTACAATTGTGTGATCTCCGAAAACATTTTCGCAAGCAATGTTGTACTGTTAGAGTTAGGCCAGGTCACCACTAGACAGTGACAATATAAACAAGTTTTTTTCACGTTGCAGGTGCGTTCTCGGGCCCAAATGAAGCTCTTTGCAGCACTTGATCAGTTCTCATACTCATACAGGGTGCTCATCCCTCACTTGGTTGATCACCTGCAGCAAGATTCAAGCCAGTTCCATGAGCAATTCAAGGTGGGTCTGTGAATAGTGCAAGTGATTGTGACTTCTCAGTGCTCACATCCATTTTATTACTGTTAAAGGCACGTTCATGTAACATACTCTTGTGGGTACAGTATTGTCACAACCTGAAGTTGGGCAGTCTGTTTGATGAAGGCAGACTGCTCTAAGTCAGTTACATCACTGTACTGCTGTATGCTGTACGCTAATTATCAGTTGGAAGAAGAAATAAATATCCTGCATGTGCATTACACAGGGTGTACCAAGAAGAATCAGCAATACTTGAAGAAGTGTTCCTCAGGTTAAATTACATTGATTAACCAGGCATACTTATAGCCAAATTTGATTGGTTGAGGAGATGATAAGATGAGTTTAAAGAATGAGAACCATTCTACATTTATTGTCATATACATGTTATAATATGGATGAGTATGTAGCTTCTGTAATGTTAACACCTGAACTTAATACAATTAACAAGTAACATAAAGACATGAATTAAGCTAGAAAAGTCCTTATGGTTCCAGGTATTTTACATACCACATGGATGGTTTTTATATGGCTTGGCTTGGCTAGTCTCTTGGCTCAAGTATGGACCTCCACAGTGTGTGGGTAACACATTATGTCAAACAGGTGCAGTACTTAAGAACTGCGCTGTTCTGGGTTATTACTCAGTGAGTAATGGTAATTACCCAGAAGAGCACAGTCCTCTTCTACTTTGCCGTGGAATCTTGAAATTACACAGGTACAGTACTTGGTACCACAAGGAGACCACATTTTTCTCACCTCAGTCCAGCTGTTCAACTTTCAGATATTGGTGTGTTTGGTTGTATCAGTCTAAATTAACCTAAGGAACACTGTCCCAAACTATGGCCTATTCCTACTGGTACACTCTGTATATGAATCCCGTGCAGCCTGATTGAAGCCTGGCAGAAGATCTTAGGTAATTTGCGTCTTCCACATTTATGGTTACAGGGATTGATGGGAAGTACATCTCAGAAAGTAAATTCACATGTCAGAAATACCCTAAATTACTGTATATAATAAATTTCAGGAAGGACTGAAGTTGAAACATGTGAAGTATGAGTCTTGCAGGATCAGTTGTTCAGCCTTGTGTTACACATATAACAAAGGCACCATTTTGAATAATATTTTACCCTACTAGCTGCCACAGCTTATTGTAAAATGTGTGCAGTGAAACTGCAGTAATTGCTGAGGAACATAGAACTTAGGAGAGTACTGAATGCATGAAATTTAACACTCATATTTCTGCTGCATTCATTTTATTTGCATTGAAGCATGTGGTGTCATACTTTCCAGGGCTCACTTTATGTGCTGCTTGGTCCAAAGGAATACCCCTTAGTGACACGGCATGACTGGGAGATGTTGATGAGCCTTTGGCCTGCCATTGTGCGCACAAAACCGTCAGAGAAATTGTCTGTGATTCGTTTGATGGAGAATATTGTAGAATGTGTTCACAAACATTTCCCCACCATTACCATCAACCTGCAGGTCAGTTTGCTGCCATATGATAGTGTGAGAACAAGATGGTTATTAACCTGTCATGTTCACGCACCTTCACATTTGTGCCTTCAGATCCCAGAACTGTGCTTGGAGGTAGCTCGTAGGCTTTGGGATACTAGTCCAGCTCCATGCTTCCCAGTTGTGTCAGAGGAGGAAGTTGCTGTTGGTATGCAACAACTGCAGATGAGGAACCAGCACAACTCAGATCAGTACTTGGCTCTGCTGAACTCTCTAATGGATGCTATACAACAAGAAAACTTGTGAGACTTGTTATTACATTCTTGATTTCAAGCTTTCGCCATGTTCTGAATGTTGTATTCTTTCTTTTGGGTGATTCCCTGGCGTCTGACTTTTATATGCCAGTGTTTCGGAACACTCTTTCTTTTCCATCTTCATAGGCGGTGTAAGTAGAAAGAATAACTTGGATGAGATTTTTGGGGTATTTATATGGGAAATTGGCTCAAAAATAGCCTGAGCCAATTGGAAGGATGGAGATGGGGGGGGGGGTTCCGAGTAGAGAAACTGTGGAGGGCAAGGACCCCAAGTGGA
>JGI24700J35501_10930698_pt1 | contig 19203 bp, 19 predicted proteins | sample TergutTh196P1_FD_35501 | JGI IMG/M metagenome (IMG submission 35501)
AAAAACATTCCGCAAAACCCCCGGCTTCCCCAAAAACGAAGACGGCTCGACAGTAAACGACCGCGACTATCAGGCGGACAGGGCCGCGCAGGAGACAGTGCTCTCCATAGCCGCCAACTTCAACGGCCACGCCCTCTCTTTTGACTCCCCGGTAGTCGTAACCCAGGACGGCGTGGTCGTCTCAGGCAACAACCGCACGATGAGCAGCAAGCTGGCCGCCGAAAAAGGCACGGACGGCGCGTACATCGAAACGCTGCGCTAACGCGCCGCCCGCTTCGGCTTCAGCCCCTCCGACATCGACGGCTTCAAACACCCCAGGGTCGTGTTCGAGATCGAAAACAAAGGCGGGTACTCCACTGCTGACTTCGCCAAGTACAACGAGCAGAGCCAAAAAACGATGAGCCCGCTGGTTCCCGATTCCGTGAAGCAGTACGCGAAGCGTCTGGGCAAAGCCGGCCTTGACTACCGCTGCATACGCGTAATGCGCACCGAGCAGGCGGCCATGCTCGCGGATGAGCAGATCACGCTGGCGATGGACTCCGACATCTGCACCGGCGAGCTTGACTGGGTAATGACGCAGGGGCGGGACGCATGGTCATGCAATTGCGAGAAGTACTCGAAGAAAAGCCCGTGGAAGGTTGACGACCCGGAGCGGCCTGAGATACCGCTGCACCCGAACTGCACCTGCCAGTGGTATCCGAGGCTGAAGACCGACGAGGAGATTCTTGCGGACGCTGAAGGCGAAGACTGGCTGGACGACGACGAGCTTGACGCGCTTATCGACGGGGACGAGGAGCTTAAAGCCCTGTTTGACGCTATAGACGGGGAAAGCGGGGGCGGCGCTCCGCCGGATAAGCCGCCGTCTGATGACAGCGGGGACAGCGGCGGGGATGACATTGAGGGACGCTTCGGGAAAGAATTCGCGCGGTTCTACGACAAGTCGATGGGCTATATCGATGCAAACAAGCCGATACCCGATAACGTGAGAAGAGAGCTTGAAAGCTATCTTGCGAACAGCGGCAAAACCGTGGACGGGTTTATCGCCGAGGTGAACGATTTTGTCAAAAATGGGGAAATCGTACACCATGACGACCTTGACAGCTTCCTTCGCAACATAGACGACTTTGAAAATGACCCCCGAGTAAAGTCGCAGTTTGAAACCGGGGATTCCAATGTGCTAGTTGCCCCTGAAGACAGAAACCATTGGGAACGCCGCTTGATAGGCGAGGCGGAAAGCTACGGCGCAGTATCAAGCCAAAGAGACAGGACAGGTTACGGCATTGAAAATGCCCACCGGCCAGTGTACGCCGTGGTTACGAACCCCAACGAGTTGCAGTTGCAGTTAAATGACGGCGGTTCTAGAAAAATAGCTTTTATTTTCAGCGGAAACGCGAGGGACAGGGCTTCATTTACATTGGGCAACTCTTCTATTGACGGCATGGGAAGTTTCAGAAACGATGCCGCTTCAATCTTTTCAAAGCCGCAGGTCAATGCAAGTAAAAACGCGAGAAGTTTTTTCAATAGTTATGTGGAAGCCCAAGTTTGGGGCGGCATAGACTTGAGAAGGAACGATGTAAGGGCGGTTGTCATTGACGAGTCCCTATATCAGGCCAGAGCCAGCGATTCCGGCTTTTTGCGTTTTTTGCGAGTATTGGAGGCCAACGGCGTATCCGTGGAAAGGGTGCCTAGCGGAAAAAACCAGTTGACAAATCGGAGCAAAAATGCTATAATAAAGTATAAGGGAGAAAGCAATATGCGTTTATTAGCAACGGGCGATGGGCGTGTTTATGATGCTGGCGATAACTGGTATCATGTGAGAATGAACCCGGACGGAAGCAAGCAAGAAATATACAAATCCAAAGCCGAAAGTCCTTGGTATCCTATCGCGAGGTGCATAAAATGGGGAATGAAGCCTGTTGACATCGGGTATCTGAACGCGTTAAGCCCTTCCAAAGGCGGCAGCGTCGAAGCCGCCGAAGAGTACGCGAGAAACAACCCGCCAATAGAACTGCCACCATTAGTCCTCCCGCAAGCCTAGCCCCAGCAAGCGGCAAAAACATGGCCAGCGGAAAAACGTTTGAGGAAAGAAAGCAAGCCGCTTTGAGCGCAGCCGCCGCGCTGGGCATCGTTGACGTTACAGCGGACGAGAAAAACGGAATCAGCCCTGAAACGGTGGAGCTTGCCGCCAAGCTGATGCGAAAGCACGGCGACGCGGCCTACGCCCGGCTGGAAGCCCGCCGGGAAGCTCAAAAGCAAGCCTAGCCCGCCGTCCAAAACGGCCATATTGTATCAAATTCTCCGTTTTTTCCATCTTGCGCACGGCGCAGTTTTTAGTTATATTTAAAGTCGATGGCAAAATCAGCTTTTACCGCCCAATAGCGGCAGCAAAAGCGTAAGGAGACGGAATGTACAACCCGATATATGTGTCCAATAACTTTCTAACCCGCTCTTTCGATCAGAAAACGCCGGTAACGGCCATGAAAATACAGAAAATGCTCTACTTCCTGTACAGAGATTATCTGAAGGAGACCGGGGTATCGCTGTTTTCCGAGCGTTTTTCCGCATGGAAGTACGGCCCGGTGCTTGAATCGGTTTACCACACCTATAAAAGGTTTGGAGCCAACAGCATCACCGACTACGGAGGCACCCCGGCCTATTCGATAAAGGAAGAGGGGGACGACGGCCTTCTGGAAAAACTTCTTGATAAAATCTGGGGCATAAGCAAGCCTTATAACGGGATATATTTATCCCAGTTGACCCACCAGAAAGAAAGCGCGTGGTACAAAGCGTGGATGGCGGAACAGCCGTTTTTGAATGACGACGATATTTCAAGCGATTCCGTCGAGTTAAAGTAGGCCGCCAATGGGAAGCGAAGAGCCGGACAAACCCGCGCAGGAAATAGCGGCTATCGATTTGGAAGAAGACAGCCCTAAGCCAGGGCGGCCCGTGTATGAAGCCAGCCCTAAAGAAGTGCAAGTAGAAAGGGAAGAGGCGAGAAAAGATGCCGATTCACACCATGCCAGGGACAGAGACTGGTGGGTAACAAAGGCCGCGGTTAAATTGGTTGTCGCTTTAATAATCATATACGCCGTTATTGTATTTGTTGAAGACCGTGCCAGCGTGTCGTCTTTGCTGTACCTTCTTAATTCGGTTATCATGCTTGCTATCGGATACATATTCGGCAACAGGTTTAAAAACAGCTAGCATTGATAAACCCTCCCTTTCGCGAGGTTGCCCTTAGCCTTTCGCCCGCAAAGCGGTTATTTCCAAAATGGAAACAACCACACCCGCAAGCCCGCTTCCCTTTTCAGCCGGTTAGCGGCACTAACCAACTGGTTCCCTGAACGTTTTGCCGGCTTCAGCAAAACGTTCAGCGCGTCAAGCCCGCCCGCAAAACTGCAACCGGCGGTTGCAGAAAACGCTTTCAATCCGCGCAGGCCACACCCAACTGTTTCCAAAAAGGAAAAAGTTCGCGCGAATTTTGCGCCGGACGCTTGACAAAACGCTTTTTTTAGCGCAGAATTAAAAATAACCAGCGGCGCAAGCCGATATGGTTATTGACAATAAAATAAACCGAATTTAAAATCGGCACTGCAAAACAGGCCGGATCGAGGCAATACCTCCGTCCGGCCTGTTTTTTTTTGCCTTCGGGCCGGGAGCGGGGTATGCGCGGATTGGACAGATACGAAGACCAGCTTGTCTGCCTTCAGATGGAAATCAGCAAAGGGAATTTCCAGACGGAGGCCGACGGCAACTTTTACTTTGACGTGGAAGCCAGCAACGAAAACCTCGACCTGCACGGGCAGACCGTGCTGCAGCGGGCGCTGTTGGAAAGCAAGGAATACTTTCTGACAAACGGGGTCATTTCCAAAGACCACCTGCACAAAAGGACGGAGAACGGGCGCACGGTCAACGACGAGGAATACGTCATAGGCGAGCCGCTGTCGGTTTACGTTGACGGCAAGTCCACAAGGGTAACCGGCAAGCTGTACGCCAAGAACAGGCACGCCAAAAAGTTCATCGAGCTTCTGGAGTCCGGCTCCAGCCGCGTGAAGGCCAGCGTCGCCGGCATCATGCCCAGGATAGTGAAGGCGAAAGACGGAACCGAGAAGGTGCTTTCCTTCCTCTGGAACGACCTTGCCTTCACCATAGCGCCGGTGAACCACACGGTAAGCCCCGCCTGCGGCATACTGGCGAAAAGCCTCACCGGAAGCGAGTTCGTGAAAACGCTCTCCGCCGGCGGCGGCACGGATTCAAGCCTGTTCGAGGGCGGCAGGGCGCTTCAGAGGGAAGATTTGGGCGCGGCAAAAGGCGGGCACGAAGCGGCCCTGGCGGGGCTGGTAAGCGAGATGAGCGAAGGGCGCGTGAACAGCCTGGAAGAGGCGCGAAGCTATCTGGAAGGGCGCGGGATAAACGGTTCAATAAGCCTTGACGTAGTCAGGGAATTGATAAAAAACAGAGACGAAATTGGGGAGGCATTACCAATGGCAAAGCAGAAGGAAGGCGTGTTCGAGGCCGTTCTCGGCAAGCTGCAAAAGGCGCTGAGTAGCGGCGGAGACGGCGGCGGGATCGCCAAATCGAGGCCGGACGACGACGACTGGGACGACGACGACGAAGACGATTACGAAGATGACGATGATGACGAAGGCGACGGCGCGGAAAAGATCGCGGCGACGGTAAGGAAGGCGCTGGAAGAAAACGCGGAGGCGACCGGCCTTGTCATGAAAGCGCTGGCCGGCCAGATCGAGTCGCTTCAAAAGTCGCAGGAAGAGATCGCCAAGGCCCTGCGCGAAATGTCCGAAGCGCAGAAGCGGGACGGCGAATTCAAAAAGTCGGTGGGGGAAGACCTGGCCGCGCTCAAGGAAAACGCGGAAAAGATAGCCGCGTCCCCCGCCCCCCGCCGGGGCGCGGCAAGCCTCAGCGAGGCGGGCCTGCAAAAAGGCGGCTTCGGGGACGGCGGGCAGATGAGGCTAAGCAGGCCGCTTACCTTTAAGGACAGGGACGACCTTTTCGACATCGTCATCAAGGCGGTAGACAACAAGGAAATGGACGCCTTTGAAGCGGGGAAGCTGGAAACCCAGATCAACAAGTCCGTCAACCACCCGAATTCCCCGATAGGGCCCGAACTTCTGGCGTTCTTGAAAAAGAAACTGCCGGACGGGATCGCTTAAGGAAGCACTGATTAACTCGAAGCTAATCAGTGCTTCCCTCTGCATTTGCTCATTTCATTGCGCAAAATGCGGGTAAGAACGATTATTAAATCCTCGATGGGATTTAATAATCGTTTCCTTAATTTTATCGCTTATTTTACAGGAGGAGACGCGATGAACGATTTATTTTTAATGACCGAATCCGGAGCGGAAACCGGAACGATGTCGGAAGAGCAGCTTGCAAAAGCCCTAGCCGCCGGAACCGGAACCGATTCCGCGCAGTTTGTCGGCGGGCGCTCGATGGTGCCGGAGAGCTTGGAAGCCACGATGGTCAACGCCATGCGCGAGCAGAAGGACGACTGCAAGCTGATGAACCGCATCAAGAGGCGGCCGGTGCGCTCCACCGTGCACGAGTACACCCGGCGCTACGACGTGGGCGACCACGACCATGTAACGGTAGGGGAAGGCCAAGGCTCGCCCAACACGAGGCAGGACTTGCGGCGCATCCCCGTGTCGGTCAAGTTCCTGCAAACCAGAAGGTCGATAACCGACCAGATGCTCGCCGTGGAAAGCCTTGAAGACGCGTACGAGTCTGAAAAAATGGCCGGAACCCTCACGATTTTAAGGGCCTCCGAAATGCTCTGCTTCCACGGCGACAGCGACGTAGTGCCTACCGAGTGGGACGGCCTGCCCAAGCAGATCATGAGGCTGCCCAGGGAGCAGCGGAACGTGAAGGACTACAGGGGCAGGACGATAGCCTCCATAGGCGAGCGCGTCCTCACCGACACGATGCAGGCCATAGCCGACGATGGCGGGCACGCGAACATCTCTTTCTTCCCGCTGGTGCTTACGCGCGACTTGCAAGACCTTGTCCGGGACAGGATAATCTTCGGTACCGGCGACAGCAGGATGTCCCCGGTCATGGAATCGTACCCGTCGCCTTTCGGCACGCTGAAGATCGGCGGCGACGTGGGCATGAACAGGCTTTTCCGGGTCAAAGGGCGCGTGAGCGAGAACGGCGACCCGGATATGCGCCCCAACGCCCCCGCCGCCCTGTCCGTAAACGTGTCGGCGGAAAGCGGGTCGCAGTTCTTCGCGGCGGACGGCGGGAATTACAGGTACACCGTCCACGCCGTGAACCAGTACGGCATATCCCCCGGCAGGGAGCTTGGCTCGCCCGTGGCGGTCGGCTCAGGCGAAGCCGTGAGGCTTACGATCAAGGCAGATGCCAGCAAGCCCGGCACCGGCTTCGTCATCTGCCGCTCGGCCAAAAACGGCGAAGAGGCGATGGAGATGATCAGAATCGGCGGCGGCGACGGGACGACGACGTTCACGGATTTGAACGAAGAGCTGCCCGGCACCGCGAGCATCCTGTTCCTCACGGAGCAGAGGCTCCAGACCGTGGTGGAATTCTACCAGCTTCTGCCCTTGAGAATGCGCCCGCTGTTCGAGTCGAACCGCGCGGAAAAACCCTTCTTCATCCAGCTTTTCGGCGCTCCCGACCTCAAAGTGCCGCGCTGGTGCGGCCTGGCGAACAACATCGCCTACAGCGGGGGCTTTGAATACTGATGGCGAAGAAAAACGAAGCGCAAGGCGAAAGCGAAGCCTTGAAACCGGACAATCCGGAAGCCGGCGCGGCGGCCGAGGCCAAAGCCGAGACAAAAACCGAGGCTGAGGCTGAAGCCAAAGCCGAGGCCAAAACGGGAACGGCCCCCAAAGCCGAAGCCGAAACGGTATTCTATGCCGAAGCCGCAGGAACCGTGCGAATCCGCAACGAGAGCTTGAAAGGCGGCAGGGTGCTGCTGGCAAACGGCGAGACCGCCGTTTTCGACAAAGACGGCATAGCCGGGATCGATTCCGCTCAGGCGGAAAGGCTTTTGCGAATCCCCGGCTATGAAAAAGCGTAGCGCGGCGGCGGGGGGAAACCCCCGCCCCATTCCGGGGGAAAGGTGATAACAGCGGCAAGCGCGAAAAACAACGTAGTCCTGCAATTCCGGCACGGGGGCAGGCGCAGGCTCGAAAGAAAGTTCATGGCGGACGGCCAGTGGCTCGCCCTGTCCGAAGGCGGGTTCGCCCCCGGCGGCAAAGCCAAGCCCGTGGAAGGCCTGCGCTTCCTAGACCCCGACGTGTCCGAAGGCGTGTACCAGTACCGCGCAAGGGACTTCGACGACCCGGACTCAAAATATGAAATGTCCGGCTGGGTAAGGTGCGGCGCGGGCGAGCCTGTGGGCTACACCTTCGGCAACTACAGCGCCCCCGAAGGAAGCTGGGGCGAAATCCTCACCCCCGACGACCTGCGCTTCACCTACTGCTGGGGAACCGATCTGCGGGCATCCAACGGCACGCCCTACACCGACGAGCAGATAAGGTTCCACATCAACTCCAGCATGGAGGAGATGGAAAGGCGGCTGAACATAACGCTGAAAAAGACGCGGGTGGCCGGCCAGCCCGGACTGCGGGGCCTGAAGCGCGGCGAGGACTACGACGAGGAAGAAGACTTTTATCAATACAGAAGGGAACGCATACAGAGGACGGGCTGGATAAGCACGCGGAAAAGGCCGGTAATGGAAGTGAGCCGGCTCGACCTTGTGGCGCGGCACAGCCCGATCCGGTCGCTGCTTAACGCTTGCACCCTGGACAAGACCAAGGGCGTGATAAAGTTTTTCGACCGCCCGCTGAGGCACAGCGATTCGGCAAGGGCCGTGCATCAGTCCGTGTTCCCTTACGGCGCGGACCAGTTCAACAACCAGATGTTTTACGCGATAGACTACGTCGCCGGCTTTGAAAGCGCGGACATGGTTCCCGCCGATCTGCGGGCGGCGATCGGCAAGATGTGCGCTATCGAGATGCTCAACATAATAGGCGACGGGCTAATGTCCGGCTTTTCGTCTTCGAGCCTGTCAATGGACGGCGTGTCCGAGTCGTTCTCTTCCACGCAGAGCGCGACAAGCGCGTTTTTCGGCGCGAGGATACAGCAGTACAACAAAGAGCTTGAGGGCTACATAAAGGCCAACAGGCTGAAGTTCGGCCACATGGTACTGGGGGCGCTGTAATGGAAGCGGCTTTGATTTTGAAGCACATACGGCTTCCTAAAAGAACGCTGAAACGGCTCGGGCTGCTGGAAAAGGCTAACCCGCACCATGACGTGCTGGGACGCTTCACATTCGCGCCGGATACCGGCGGCGGAGGAGGCGGGGGAGGGGGAACAGAGCCGGCGGGCTTTAGCGCGGCGGTTAGGAACATAAAAACCCTGTCGGGCATTCTTGAAAGCGGAAAGTCGCAAATCGTGAAGAGCAAAGAATTAGGGGATGTTACCGTAGACAAAGGTAAAACAGGCAATGACGGCTACGGGCTTTTGCACATAATAGAAAGAAGGATCGAAAGAGACAAACTTAACAGCACTGAAATAACATCATTGATTTACAAAGTAAATGACGCAATCGAAAACGGCTACAAAACAGACACTATCGACATCAAAGGCGGTCGCATCGGTTTGGAAAAAGACGGGATAATCGCAATTTTGGATCGCAAGAAAGAAGGCGGAAAAGATATATTTATGGTTTCAGGTTATATGTTGGATAAAAAGAAAGAAGAAGCCGCTAATGCCATAAAGACGGTGAGCGCCGATTACGGCTACACGCCTGAATTCTCTGGTTTCCGAAAACAGGTGGAAGCGGCCATTTCTTCCTTGCCTTTATCATCGCACAAACCCGTAAAAAAATCAATACAAAACAAGGGAGGCGCAAACATGAAACTGGAGATACTGAAGTGGATGGCGCGAGCCGGGAAAAAGAAAAAAGCCCCGCTTGCTACATGGAAGGGCATAGAGAAAGCCCTTGGGCGCGGCGGCGAAGGCGCGAAGCTGGAATACTTCAAGAAAAAAATACTGGCGCACCTGCGCGGCCTTCCGGAAGGCGACGTGAAAAAAGCCTACAACCCCGGCACGATAAGGACATGGAAGGGGAAAAAGCACATCAAAGGCGCGGACAAAAAATGGCGGCCGTACTACGACAAAGAAAGCCGGGGAGCCAACGCCGCGATAAAAAGCCTCATGCGGAAAGTGTCCGCAGCGGAAAGCGCCGAGGCCTTGCTTCAGCTTGTCAAGCTGCACCGGGACAGATTTTCGGACGCGGACGGCAGGCCGCTGCCCATAGTGCAGGAGCTGAGCAGGCACGTCAGGGAGAAAGGCGACGCGCTGGACAAACAGCCGGAGAGCAAAAAGCAGGAAACCAGCCGCAAGGCGAAAGAAAAGCGGGCTACGGAAAAGGAAAAAAAGAAGAGCCGCGAGCTTTCGCTGAAAGTTACAATGGGCAAGTACGAGCGGGGAGAAATAACAGCTTCAGATGCGTTCCTCATAATGCGGCAGAAAGGAGCCTCCGCCGATGAAGCGCGGGAGGCTTTCGGGCTTAAACCTAACGGCCCCGGTTCGTTCAAAGACGCGATGATGAATGAACTGGGCATCGACATTGACAAAAAAGGCGACGAAGCGAAACAAGCCGCGAAAAAGCAGGACGACATAAATCCGTCTCCAAATAAGAAGGAGTTTGAGGTAAACGGGAAAAAAGTCGTCGTGGAAAACGGCGCGGTTTCAATAAACGGGAAACTTGCCCATAAAGGGGTTCGCGCAAGCAGCATCACAGAAATCAACGATTTGCCGCAGCGTTTTAAGGATCAGTTAAAAAGCATGAAAGACTTTGACCCTACAGGCAGGGTGGCTCTTTCCGGCGGTGAATTCAGTATAGTTACAGTCCCCAGAGAAATAGCGGAAGAGGCCGCACGCCAAACGGAAAAAATACAGGCGGCGGCCGACCCCGAAAAACATATCGAAGGGTACAAAGAGATAAAAGCGGCTTACGCGGATGCCGCCCGTTACCGCCGGGAATACAGAAGAGTGGAAGATGACGACGTCGTAAGGCTGCCAAAACCGGTAGCGGCGAAGCCGGAAGATGTTGAGAAAAAATACCCCAGAGCGGCGGCTTACATAAAAATGGAAGAGTGGGCTGACAGCAACCCCGCAACGGATACCGGTTTCGCAAAAAGGCAAGCCGGGAAAAAAGCCGTCAAACGGTTAATCGCGGGCGACGATATGGACGAGGTTTTGGCAGAAGCGCAGGCGGCGTTAAAACTTGGAATAGACGAATTTCTTCGCAAGGACTAGGGGGCTCTCTAATGGCATTCGGGCTGGGCAGAAATTCACCCGTCGTTCTCTCCCTGGGCAGGGACAACTACGAGGCCATGCTGGAGCGGCACGCCCAGAACGTCCGCTGGAGGACGGCGCACAAATGCGCCTGCGCCCTTGAGACAAACCGCTCGGCAGACCCGCGCTGCAAAAAGTGCGGCGGCTCCGGGGAAACATACGGCTACCAGAAAGAAACTGTGCAGACCCTGCGGCTGGCCGTTTTCCAAGGCCTCGCCGAACTGCCGCCGGAACACGAAGGCGGCGAGATAACGGGCGCGTTTGACACCGGCGGGGACGCGCTCAAAGTTTCGCAGATGGGGCGCTACGCCAAACTGGAACACCCGGCGCGGGAAATGCGAAGCGGCGAAAGCGCGGACGTAACGGTAAGGCTGCAAACCGCGTCAATCATCGAAGAAGCCGCGCTGCAGCCCCTTGGGAACGGGTTTTACCGCGTGCCGGAAGCCCTTGCAAACAAGTCGCCTATAGAAGGCGTGCTCTTGCGCGAGCCGGCAGACCTTGTCGGCATAGACTCGGTAACGGACGGCGGCGGGCAGGAAGTCGAGGTGCTGGAATTCCGCCTTGACACCGTGCGGCTCAAAGACGGCGGGGCGCGGCAGCCGCTTACCGCCCGCGGCGTAAGGTTCGTGAAGCCCCACAAGTTTCTCATCTTGTCGCAGAACCTTGAAAAACAGGACGCGGCCATAGTAAACGCGCACGGCGGGGACGCGCTGGCGAGCTTCCCATACAAATACAAAGTGGCGGAAGGCGACATAATAACCGTGCTTGCCGGGGCCAACGTGCGGAAAGCGGTGATAAAGCGGCGCGGGGAAGGCTTTGACGACGTGCTGCCGGACTTTTTCGTCGGCGGCATCCTGCTCGTGTCGGGCCGGGAAAAAGAGTATGCCGAAGGCAGGGATTACGCGCTTGCCGGCACGAACAGGCTGCGCTGGCTGGGCGAAAGCCGCCCCGCCGAAGGCGAAAACCTCTCCGTGGCTTACGAGTACCTGCCGACGTACCGCGTTCTCAAAAGCGTTCCCCAGCTCAGGTCGAGCGAAAACCAGAGGATGCCGCGCAAGGCCGTGCTGAAGCTGTTCAGCGCGGTGCAGGAAAGCCGGGGAGCCAACAGGCAGAAGGGGGAAGCATGGTAAAGCTGGACGTAACCGTAAACAGCGAACAGTTGAAGGAACTGCTCGAAACGCTTTCGGCCTTCCACCCGGAAAAAATGCCCGGCACCAAGACCGCCGTCTTGCACGGCGCTTCATTGATCAGGGAAGCGTGGCTCGGCTACGCCAAAGGGGGCAGCCTTCCGGGGGTTGAAAGCCTTAAAAACCCCCAGGGCGGCTACGCCCGCAGCATAAAAAAGAGGCGGCTCGGCCCGCTGTCGTATGAAATATACAGCGAAGCCCCCATAGCCGAAATGCTGGAAAAAGGCACAAGCCCCTTCGACATGAAAAAAACGCACACGAAAGGCCCCAGATCAAGGGTATCCAAAGAAGGGCACGGCTACCTGATCGTGCCTTTCAGGTGGGGAACTCCGGGCACGGTGGGCTTCCGAAACGTCATGGCTGGCGACGTGCTAAACATAGTCAGAAAGTTTGAAAAGATGAGCACCGAGCGCAGCGCGGACGACGCCCCAGACAGGGACAAAACGCCTAACGCCATGGGCAAAATGGTGGGGCGGGCGCAATACAGCAAAGGCTACGGCCGTTTGAGCGGGGCGGGCCTGGCGGATCAGAACATGGCCGGCATGGTGAGGGCGCATGACGAGGCGGGCAAAAACAGGGCATCCGGCTACTTCACATTCCGGGTAATATCCGCGAAAGGAAGGCCGGGAAGCTGGATAAACCCCGGCATAAAGGCGAGGCCCGTAACGCAGACCGTGGCGGACATTACAAGAGAGCCAGTATCCAAACTGATAGAAACAGCGATGAAGGGGGATTTGGGAATATGATATTTTACCTTAACAAAGGCCGCATACTCGAAGAGGAAATAGTCCAAGCCGTAAGGGGCTATTTCGCGGCCATAGACCTGGCAAACGACTACAACGGCATATCCGTCAACGTTACCAACGAGCACCCGTTCAACACGCTGCTCGGCTCCGGGGACGAGGCGGCGGCCAGCCTGTTCCCCGCCGTGGTCATCACCACCTTGGATGAGTCCAAGCCGCCCGGCCTTGCGAACCTCCCGGAAACGGGGATAGAGCCGAGGGCCTGGGCCTGGGAAAAAGCCGACATGGACGCGCTTGCGGCGGCGGGCTACGAAGTAACGCCCGGAGTGGTGGAAAAGCTGAAGGGGCATTTCGAGGGCAGGGACAGGCTCTATGGCGTGGTCTTCGGGGCAGTCCGGCAGGATACGATCTCCATCGAAATATGGTGCGAGAACATAGCCCTTAAAAACCAGCTTTACGAAAAGCTGAGGGTTTTTGCCTGCGGCATGATGAAGCACGCCCTGTCGGGCGGCGGCAAGCTCACCGTGTTCGACGGCTCGGTGCGCGGCCAGCGCAGCAACACCTTCAACTACGACTTCGGGGTCAGCTTAGCCGGGGCGCAGATAACCTTTGAAGCTGATTACATTGTAGAACAGTCAATAATAGACACCGAGCTTGCCGGCGTAAGCGGCGATTTTTTACTGGAGGTGATGAACCATGCCAAAACGGGAGCGACCAAATCAACCGTCCGGCTCGGAACCGGGTAAAGCCGCCCGAAAGCCGGAAAAACAGCCGCCGGTTTCGGCGGATCAGTTTTTGGAAAAGACGGGACTCGGCGGGTCTGCCGCGGCAGGCCTAGCCGCGTCGTTGCACAGAACGGAATTTTTATCGCTTGAAGAGTGGCGGGCCGTAACGGCGGCGCTGCTCGAAAAAAAAGTTTGACAGGAGGGTCAAAATATGGGAGTACAACCGGCAATTTTTCAGACCGTGGGGCGGCGCACCGAGCACCTAGTCCCCGGAGCGTATTCGCGAAGCACGGCGGCAGGGGGCGCGTCCGGCGGCATTTCGGCCAACAACGGCGTAATCCTCGGCCGCTCAAGGGGCGGCCAGCCGCGCCGGCTTTTCGTTTTTTCCACGCTGGACGAGGCGCGGCAGACGCTGTCGGACGGCGAGCTTTTGAAAGCGGTGGCCCACGCCTTTACCCCTTCGCCGCAGTTTTCGCCGCAAAGGGTAATGGCGATGGCCGTCAACGGCAACACCCAGGCGGCAAGGCGGCTTAAAGCCGGGGGCGCGGAAGTGATCCGCGCAAGGACGGCCACATGGGGCTTGGACGCGAACAGGGTCTCGATGCAGATCGTCGACGGCTCGGAGCGGGGAACCAAAAAGCTGCGTCTGTCTTTCGGGGAAATGGAAGAGGCAATCGACAACATCGGCAAAAGGTCTATGCGGCTCCAGTACACCGGCGTTGGCTCGGCGGTGCTGGACATAGACAACCAAGGGCTTTACGTCAAGGTAACCGGAGGCGGCGGCCCGGAGGTGGAAGCCGAAGGCATGGAGCGGCTGCGGGTCGGCGAGGCGCGGGAAATAACCGTGAAAGCCTTCAACCCCGAAGCGGCGGGCGCGGTCGTTGCGAAAATCGAGATAGAAGGGATCGGCCCGGAGCTTCTGAACTTCGAGAGCCTTGAGGCTCCCGGCTCGTGGAAGCCGCTTGACATATCCGCCCCCTTCAAGCTGGAGGGCGGCGCGGCAAAGCTCCGCGTAACGCCGCTGGCCGGGGCCGGGGGGAAAACCGTCCGGTACAGGGTAGTCCTGCAAGAAGCCGCAACCGGAGCGGAGGCCGCCTGCACGTCCTACGGGCAGACGGAAGTCGCGGCGGAAGGGCAGCCCTTTTCGTCCTTCTTCGTTCCCGCCTGCGACGCGGGAAGCGGCAGCGTTTTCCTGCCCTTTGAAGACTACCCAACTGTAGAGACAATCGTAAGGCGGCTGAACGACACCGGGAAGTTCGCGGCCGCGCTGTTTGACGAAGACGACGAGTCCCCGTCGCGGGAGCTTGACGCGGTAATTTCGCTAGACCTGTCCGAGCCGAAGGTTCTGACCAGCGACTTCCACGCCCTTTTGAGCGCCCTTGAAAACAGCCCCTGGATAGGCAGGGGGAACGTTGAAAAAACGCGCGGCGCGCCCAACGCGATGCCGGACAACGACCCGGAACCCGTCTATTTTGAAGGCGCGTCGGCTGGAACCCACACCGTGGAAGACTGGGCGAGGGCGCTGGCCGCGCTGGAAACCGAAAACGTGCAGATCATCTCCACGCCCTCCACCGACCCCGCCGTGCACGTCTTAATATCGAAGCACTGCAAGGCCATGAGCGGCGTGCAGAACCGCAAGGAGCGCACCGCGCTTCTGGGCGGCCGGGCCGGGGAAACCGTGGCGGAAGCCGTGGAGTTCGCAAGGCAGCTTAACAACAAGCTGGTGTCGTACTGCCACCCGGCCATAACCGCAATGTCGCCTTTGACCGGGCGGCCGGAAGACCTGCCGGCATCCTACTTCGCCTGCAAGCTCCTGGGGCTGGAATGCTCCGTGGCCGTCAACGAGCCGCTGACATGGAAGACGGTAAGCGTCCTGCGCTTCGCCGCCAAGCTCACGGTTCCGGAAATGGAAAGGCTCATCGCCGGCGGGGTGCTTTGCGGCGGGACTACCGACGACAACCGCCTGGCGGTTATCCGGGCGATGACCACGCACAACGGGCCGCAGCTTCAGCTTGTCGAAAGGAGCATGGTGAGGCAAGACCTCTACATGAACCGCGACATCCGGCACCAGTACAGCCTGGGCATAGGGCGGCCCGGCGTTGACAAGGGGGCAGACATAGAGGAGACGCTTCACGGCGCGGCGCGAAAGTGGAGCGGGGAGGGGCTGATCATCCCGACGGACGAAGGCCTTAACGTCTGGGGCGTTAAAACCCGCAAGGTCGGGGACAAGAACTTCATCGAGTTCCACAGGAACCTCACGGCCCCCAACAACTTCTTTTTCATCACGGCGTACAACTATGTGTACGACTCCGGCACTTCGCTGGAGCTATAAAGCAGGAGGATTGAAAAATGTCTTTACCTAACGTAACCGGCGAGATCATCGCCCAAGGGTTCAACTGCCAAGTGAGGGTCGGCACCAACGCGGCCGACGCGCAGGCCGTCGCGCTGGTCGCGTCTTTCAGAGCTTCGGAGGATTTCCAAGTGCAGGACGCGGTGGTGATCGGGCACCTCGGCCCCGTGGCGATGGACCCGCAGGGCTACCAGTGCTCGATTTCCATGGACGGCTTTTTGCCGTTCAGACGGGTTTTGGATGGCGCGATACAGTACGCCGACGGCGGGCGCATCGCGCTCATGGACATAATGCCGACAAGGGCCAAGTTCATGGCCCCCGGCGCGGTGCAGAAAATCGCCTACATGGACTTTTACAACCGGAAGGCCGGGACGGTGCTTGGAGCCTATGAAGGGGTGCTGATAACCAGCGGCGAGATCAGCGTAGACGGTAACAGTTACGCGAAAAACAGCGTGCAGGCCAAGGCTCTCACGGCGGTAAAGCCGGGCGGCGGCTGAGAAGGCGGACGCGCCCGGCGGCCGCGCCTTTTTCCGGCGCGGCCTTGAATTAACAACAATTTTTTGGAGGATTAATAATGAAAACAGTGGAACGCATAAGCACGGAAAGGCAGGCTGAAAAGCTCGCCGAAGACAAAAAGGACGACCTTTTCACCCAGATGGTAATGGGCATGGACGCCACGGAGAAAGTCGAGACGAGCCGGGGAGTTTTCACGCTCAAATATCCCCGTGCGGCCGACCTCATGCTCATCGGCAGGATAGCCGCCCGGCGCAGGGACTACAAGCCCGCCGAGAGCTTCGACCCGCAGACGGAGGCGGTCAACATCATGGCTTCCACGCTGGACGTTATGGCGGTGTCCGGCCCTAAATGGTACGAGGACGCGAAAGCGCTCAACCGGGATTTTTCGTTTATGGAGGTGCCGAGCCAGGAGTTCCTTGCGGAACTCTATGTCAAGGCGCGTTCCTTTCGCGGCGAGGTCGAGCGCCGCTTTGGAGAGGAAGAAAAACCAGCCGCTAAGCGAGTACCTGCCGAAGAAAACGCTGATGAGGCTGTGGGCGGCGGTGCATTTGGGAACCTCTCCTACGAGCCGGACGGTGAGGGAGCTTGACGACTGGCAGATCGGGCTTGTCTACGAAGCCGCGATGAGCTTCCCCCTGGAAGGCATGAGGGAGAGCTTCAACAAGCGCCGCAGCTCCGCCGCAAACTTTGACGACGCAGACCTCTTGGAAGCCGGCTATTCGCCGGAGGAATTCTCCGCGATAAGGGGCGAGTGATGGGCAAAAGGGAAAGAATTCTTGCGTGCTTGCGCCTGCTGGCGAAGGCGGGCTTTGACGAAAGCAAGCACCGCCGGGGGGCGGACGGTATATATTTGCCGAAAAACACGTTAAAATGGTTAAATACTGCTCCCGAATCGGCGGCAAATAAAAAATTGATCTTGCAAAAAGGCGGCAAGCTGCCTGTCGGGAGCGTGCGAGTTTGGGGCGGCAAGGAATATGTCAAAGTAGCCCCGGGGGAGTGGAGACCGCGAGTGAAACATAAAGAAGACAGTACAGAACAGGCGAAAGAGTTAGCTTTAAGTATGTTCGGAACCCCGGAGGAAGTTCGGGAAATGGCAAAAATGGAGCGTAAAGCCGAATCATACGACGAAGCTCGGGAAATGGTTCTTGGGCTGGTAAATAAACCTTTGCAAAGCCGTAGCGGGCTTGTTGCTACGCTTTCAAAGAAATCAGTGGACAAGATTTTAAGCGGCACGGCGGTAGGAAAATCATTTGACAAAGACGCGCATCTGTTAGCCGCTGCCAATATTGACAAATTATTTTCTAATGCCGCAGAGCCTTTCAAATTTCCTCTTAAACCAGAAAAACATAATGAAAACTACCGTGCGGTAAGGCGGCTGTATTCGCCTATGCTTTTTGAAAAAAGGATAATCCCGGTTAAGTTTACCGTGTTGGAAATGCTGAACCCAAAAGACGGCAAAAGGCTTTATTCGCTGGAGGCAATAGATGTCGATCTGGATAAAAAATAAGGGATACCTTGCGGATATCCCTAAAATAATGGGTTGCAGGTATCTTGGCCCCGGGTGCCGCCTTATACAGGCCATTACGCTCATGCCGAGCTTAACACACAGCCTGTGGCTCTTCGGTAGCCCCTCTCTCATTTCATGGCTGTTCCTACGCGCCAGTGTGATGGCAACGTACAGCCATGAACGGATACATCCTCATTACTACAATAATAATGCTTGGCTGGAAAAAAATCAAGAGGGCGAAAAGGAGAAATAAATGATAAAAGCAGGCATAGAGCTGAGCGTTGAATCCGGCGGGTTCACCGCAGGCATGGCGGCGGCCGCGCGTTCCGTGGACACGTTTTCGCAGGCCATGGAAAAAGCGAAATCCGAGAAAGACTTCCACAAAGCGGCCAACCTTGACATAGCGCAGAGCCAGCTTAAAGCCAGCAGCCTGCTTTTCAACAATGACACAAAGTCGCTGCTCAACGACCCGCGCCTGAAAACGGTAATGGCCAACGGCGCTTCGGGCATAAAAGTTGACGCTGAAAAAGCCTCCCTGTTCAAGGACTTGACGCGCTCGATTCGGGAACTCAGCGGCAAAATAGAAGAGCAGATAGCCGCCGACGACATAGCCGGCGCGATGGAAACTACATCGCAATTGAAAGCGAAGCAGGCCGAATTCGGCAGGGCAGTCCAAGACCTGACAAGCCCGGCCGGGAAAAAGAACGGGCAGGCGGGCGCGGCCGGCTTTCTGGGGGCGCAGCAAATATCCACGGCGATAAACGAAGGCTTCAGAATCTGGGCGGACTCTTTCGACCGCGCCGGGATAGTCGGGCAGTTCGGCTCCGGGGACGTTTTCGGTGCGCACCTCTCCGAAAGGCGCAAAGACGACGCTTTGATCGGCGGCGGCGTGTCCACGCTGGGCAACATGATAGGCGGCGCGATGATGTTCAACCCCAAAACCATGCTTGCCGGCCTCGGCATAATGCTGGGGGCGAACATCTTCAACGCGGTAAGGCAGAAAAACACCAACGAGAAATCCACCCAGCTTGCCTACGCCGGCCTGTGGCAGCAGCGGGCGGCGGAGATGATGGAGCTTGCCGCGCTCAAGGGAACCCCCGGCGACCCTAGGGGCGCGTTCTCGGCCGCCGCCGGGGCCGCCAACCGTTTCGGGTTTTCCGCCGAAGAAGGCGCGGGGCTTCTGGGGCAGGCGCTGAGGGAAGGGCTTGGCGGCGGCCTTGCGCAGGCGGTTACGGAACAGGTGTTCAAACACCAGCGGGCCACCGGCGCGGACAGGGGCGCTCTGGCGGGGATAGCGACAATGTCCGCAAGGTTCGGCGCGGGCGATGCCCTTGGCGCGGGCTGGGCGGGGCTTAACGCTTCCGGCATGGAAAGCGGGCAGTACAGCGAGTTTTTGCGGGGAATGCAGCGGGTCATGGAAGACGGGATAAGCCGGGGCTTCGTGCGGTCGTCGGAGGAAGTGGCGAAGAACCTTACGATGCTGGCGGCCATGTCGGGCAACAGCCCGCTGTGGCAGGGCGAGCACGGGGCGCGGCGGCTGTCGGACATGAACGCCGGGCTTGCCAACGCCACGGGCCTGGGATCGACCTCTGACATCGTGGCGTTCCGGGCGGCGAAGTACCTTGCCGGGGAAGGGGCGAGCTACCTTGACGCGATGGAAATACTGGAAGGCGGCGTTACCGGCGACTTTTTGAACAAGTTCATGCGGCTGACCCGCGAGATAGAGGGCGGCGACGAGGCGGCCATAGTGGAAAGGCTCAGGCAGACCTTCGGCTTCAACTACACGCAGGCGAGGCAGTTCAACAGCGGCTGGAACTCCGGCATAAGC
>JGI24700J35501_10930697_pt1 | contig 19182 bp, 16 predicted proteins | sample TergutTh196P1_FD_35501 | JGI IMG/M metagenome (IMG submission 35501)
AGCCATAAGGGCAACAAAACAAACAACAAAACGGCTATAGCTATAGCAATTACTACGCTTATTTGAATAAGAATATCGTTAAATTTATCGCCCAGTTTATTTTGCAGGAACTGTTCAAAGCGAGATGTAGTTTCTTCAGGTTCGCCGTCTGTTGCTATTTCTGCCGATTCTGTTAGGGTTTTCATGCCAAGGGCAAGCGAACTGCCAAAGGCGTAAATTCCTCTAATTATGGGCAATTTTAGCAGCCGATTTTTTTTTGTATTGATAGGGTGCGTAACTACGGCAATTTCGCCGTTTGGTTTGCGGACAGCCATAGAATAAAACTGTTTTCCGCGCATCATAACGCCCTCCATAACGGCTTGTCCGCCGTAAAAATGCGGCTCGTCCGCTGGGTTATTATCGGCACTAATTATCTTGATCACGTTTATCAACTATTTCTAAAGATTTATCCAAGTAGGATTTATCATCGCCGCTGGTGCTTGTGGCGATTAATGGCTGTTTATCGGCACTAATCATGGGCAGTTCGCCAACTTGATAGCGGCCGTTAAGTTGGCCGCCCTCGTCAACTATAATAGAATTAGTTTTAATATCGCCGTTAATACGGGCAGTAGAGGAGACGTGCAAAGTGCCGTCGCATTCAATGTTGCCGCGCACCAGCCCCGCCAGTATGATATATTTCGCCTTAATTGTGCCTTCGATGCTACCCGTTTCGCCTAAAATCAAGCTACCGTCCAGTTTTACATCTCCCAAAAAAACGCCGTCTATACGCACGGATTCTTTGCCCGTAAGTACAGCTGCCTCCAAAGTAATGCCTTTTCCAATAACTGTGCCAGGTACTTCAACTTGCGGTATAACTGCTTTTTTTCCAAACATTTGTTTTTTTCCTTTCCTCTTTGGTTTGTGCTAAAATTTTGGTTTGTGTTAAAATTATAGCACATTCACATAAATTTGACAAATTTGCAAATAAACATTATAATCTAATTCGTGAAACTCGTGAAACGGAGATGAAGGGATTCGAACCCTTGAGCCGCTTTCGCGACCGAACGATTTCGAGTCGTTTCCGTTATGACCACTTCGGTACATCTCCATATTTATATTGTATCACAGGTGTATAAAAAAATGCAAGGGTTATAAAAAAAATATTCAACAAAATTTTTACAAAAATATTGCCAATATTTTCACTGGAGGTATAAAAATTGAACAGATTAATATTATTTGACCTAGACGGCACATTAATAGACCCGCACGAATCCATAACAAAGGGCGTTCAGCACACATTGTCAACCGTAGGAATCCACGTAGAAGACCGCAATCAGCTAAATTGCTTTATTGGGCCGCCAATGCGGGAATCTTTGCGGGAATTTTACGGCTTTACCGACCACGACCAAATTGAACAGATGTACAAAACCTACCTAGAATATTTTGCGATAAACGGAATCCAGCAAAATGTTTTGTACCCAAACGTAAAAGAAACGTTGACAGAATTGCAAAATTGCGGTTTTACGCTTGTTGTCGCTACTTCTAAGCTAATGAAAAGTGCAATCAACATTGCAAAATACCTGCAAATACACGATTTTTTTGAAGCCATTATCGGTTGCGAGCCAGACGGCTCTCGTAGCCGCAAAAGCGACATTATCAACTACATACTGGCAAAATTTGACCCCCAAAAACAACTTTCGCCAACAATAATCGGCGACCGCAAATACGACATAATCGGTGCAAAAGAATCGGGCATTGCATCAATAGGCGTTACATGGGGCTACGGCACACGTGCCGAACTACAGGAGCACAAAGCAGACCACATAGTAGACTCTTTTGCGGAATTGGTGCAACTGCTGAAAACCTAAAACCGTGGGGCTCTGCCCCACACCCCGCAAGGGAACGCGTCCCCTTGACCCCGCTAAAATTTTTAATGGGTTTTTGGTGTTAAGTTGGGGATATGTTGGTTAAGTTTGCGGTGGTCATATGGGGGGGGGACGGAACGGGCGACCGTCCCCTGCCCGTCCCATCTGTTTCACGTAGGGGCGGATAATATCCGCCCGCAAGTCGTAATTTTGCGGATATTATCCGCTGTTACAAAACGAAAAGGAGAATACATTCAATGAACAAAAAAAATTTTTTAGCAATTATTTTGGGAACGGCGATATTTTCGCTGATTTTTACGGCTTGTGGGCAAGATGAGCAAGATAACAGGGCTTATGAATTGTATTCGCAAGCGGCGGCGGCTTTTAGGCAGGTGGATTCTGTTTTGACGGATTCTGCGATAATGTCTATAATACGGGTAATTGGCGGCGATTTGGACGGCGAACAGCTGGAATTATTGTCAACTAGCAATGTTGCACAAATTATCAACAGCCCAACGGATATATATATGCGAATAGAACTGACTACTTCGCTGGACGGCGTGGCAATTCCTATGGTTTCGTATTTTCGCAACGGGATATATTATGTTGACATACAGGGCGAACAATTTAGTATGCCAATCGCTTTAGAGGACGTGTTAGTGCAGACTAACGCCACTATTTTAGAGTTTCCGCAAAGTGCAATTATCAACCAACTAGCCCGAGAAACCGCCAGCGGTGCAGAACTTTCCTTTACCCTAAACGGTTCACAACTCACAAACCTTGTAGATACAGTAGCGGACGGTATTCTTGCCCTGTTTGGCGGCACGCTACAAAACGCCGACATTTCGCCAAGCAACATAGAGGCCACAATCAGCATAGACGAAAGCCAAATACCAATATTTACAGCAATTACCCTACAAATGACAATAGACTACGAAAGCATTACATTTTTGGTTGACATAACAGCCTTTATAGAAATTTTGCAAGTTGGCAACGTAGAGTTCGAGTTTCCAAGCGAACTGGCGAATTTTCCGCAGTTGGATTTTGGGTTGTAACCCCGCTTGCCCGTCCCAAACTTAATCAACCGCCAAACCCAAGCACGGTCTGTGTTGTGCGTTTGGGCATATTGCGTTATGGTTAAATGTTCGTTCATAGGTTTATTCTTCCTGTGGAAATTTAGTATTTTGCAGTTCTTTTAGTGCTTTTAATCGTGCATAGGCTTTTTTTCGCCGTGCATAAGCAATTATATATAGCACAAAATGAACAATTATAGCGATAAGTAAGCATAGCATGACTATTGTATATATTGTGTTTAGCATGATGTTTAATAGATTGGTTAAAAGGGGATTTCTCCCCCCTTTTTTTTGTTAGCGTTTGTTTTTCGGTTTTTGTTTTGGCGGTTTTGGTGTTTTTGATACTTTTTCTGTGTTGCTTGTTTCTTTTAATTGTAACTCTTTCAGCTTGATGTCTAGTTCTGCTTTTTTTGATTCTAAATTTGCCTTTCTGGTTTCCGCATTTTCCCTTTTTACCCTTGCTCTTATGTATACAAGTCCGCCTATTGCACCGCCTAATGCTACAACTGGCTGTATAAATTTATTCAACGCTATTTCTAACCATTCTATCAATTTGCCACCTCCTTTCCAACTTTCTAATTTAATTATAACAATAATTATTGTTATTGCCAATACCTTTGAAAATTTTTTGAGTGCCGTGTTTTGATACTCAAAAAGTTTTCAAAAAATTTATTTATTTAATAATTGCACTATTTATTTTTTTAGTGTATACTTGTTAGTGTAGCAAAACTTGCAATACATTGTTACAAAATAACGTCAATTTTAAGGCTTGCCTTACAGGCGTTAAATAGCTATGCAATAGCAATAGAGGGGAATTATATGGATCCTGACAGTTTATTTAGTATTTTTGTTGTTACCTCGATGATAATTCTTGGGACTTATTTTTCTGCTACCGAAACAGCTTTTTCTGCTCTTAACCGTGTCCGCATAAAAACGTTAGCCGACGAAAACCCCAAAAAAGCCGGCCGTACCGCTCTTGTTTTGCGTTTGCACGATAACTTTGATAAGTTGCTTTCCACTTTGCTTGTGCTTAATAATGTGGTTACGCTGGTTGCCGCCGCTATTTCTACGCTACTGTTTGTTCGCTATTTCGGCGATATAGGCGCTACAATGTCAACCGTTATACTTACCGTTATTATCGTGTTTTTTGGCGATATTACACCAAAAAGCCTTGCCAAAGAATCACCCGAAAAGGTGGCTATGGCTTGTGCGCCGTTGCTTGTGTTTTTTGTGTTTATCACAACGCCCGTCAGCTTTCTGTTCGCTAAATGGAAAATTGTTTTGGGTAAAATTTTCAAAACATCTGAAACAGAGGACACTATGACGGAAGAAGAGCTGTACTCCTATGTGGAAGTTGCCCACAATGACGGCGTTATTGACGAGGGCGGCAAGCAATTATTGGATAACGCTATAGAATTTACCGAACTAAAGGCAATCGATATTCTAACGCCCCGCACCGAAGTTGTTGCAATAGCCGATACCGCCACAGACGAAGAACTAGCCAAATTGTTCTACGAAACGGAATACTCGCGGCTGCCAGTGTATAGCGACTCCATCGATAACATCATTGCAATAGTAAATATGCGCGATTTCTTTAAGTACACCGTTACAAAAGAAAAACCGCTAAAAAATATCTACATAGAGCCGCTGTTTGTAGCACCGTCCGCCAAAATAAGCGATTTGTTCAAAATGCTGCAAACAAAAAAAATCCACTTTGCTGTGGTAACTGACGAATATGGCGGAACAGCTGGCATCGTTACAATGGAAGATATTTTAGAAGAACTAGTAGGCGATATTTGGGACGAAAGCGACGAAATTATAATAGAATTTGAACGAATACAAACCGAACCCGCCGAACCCGCCGAATCAACCGAAAAAGGCGAACAAAAGCACAAAGTTCTATGCTCCGCCTACTTAAAAGATATGTTTGCCTATTTTGACCTATCAGTAGATTTAGCCTCCGAGGCAACCAGCGTTAGCGGCTGGATTATGGACAAACTGGAAAAAGTACCCGACGAGGGCGATACCTTTACTTTTGAAAATTTAACCGTAGAAGTAAGCAAAACCGAACATCGCCGCGCCATAGAATGTATTATTACCGTAAAAACCCAACCATCAGAAAACCCCGAAACCACCGATATATCCGAACTAGCAGAAAACTAGCAGAAAATCAAAAGAAAATTAAACGGAGGATAACCTCAAAATTATAACAAGGAGGTGAAAACCGTTGTTGTATTCTGTTCACATGAATGGTATAATGTACGCTATACCATAAAATGAACTGCCAACAACGGCTAACTTGATTACCGAAACAAAGCTAAATAATGGTGTAACACCCGCCGAGCCGCCAAACCAAAATCAAAATAATCAAAGCAAGCAAAATCAACAAGAACAAGCAAAAACACAAGCAAACGAGCAAAATAACGAGCAAAATAACGAAAAAGAACAAGAATCGCTTAATATTATTGGCGATATGGCGGAAAAAATCAAAAATAACGTTAAACAACAGCCCACTCGCTTTTCGTGGAAATTAAAGTTTCCCAAGGATATTGAAGTGGCGACTATCCCCGAAACGGCTGTTATGTTGCTAAACCGCAACCTAAAACGCCTCCGTTGTGAATTTACGAATATCTCCGCCGAAAACGCAATACTAATTTCGCCGCACTCGCCCTACAAAACTAACCGTGAATACTTCTTTTGGGCTAAATACAACACCAAAGAAATTTGTGTGGCGTTTGTGTTATCCGAAAATAACACAATGCAAACGTTTGACAGAAAAACTTCAATGGAAAAATTAAACGTTCGCCACCAAAAAGTGGCAGAAAAATTAGCCACTGAACAACCCGCCGCACAACCCGCCGCACAGCCCACCGAGCAACCCGAAAAAGCCAAAAAGTAGCCATGAAATCAAAATTTGACCCAAATTTTAAGCCGAAATCTAAGCCAAAATCTAAACGAAACGTTGCACTTGCCGCCACCATTTTTGCCGTTGTTTTTTCTATGTTATCGCCATTTTTCTACATGACAGACATCACTGTAACGGGCAACTTGCAAATTGAAACCGCCGAAATTTTACAACGTGCTGGACTAACCGAAAATACTAATATATTCCTGTTTAACCCAATGCGCGCCCGTAGTGCCATAATGGAAAACTTTTTTATTGACCAAGTTGCTTTTACACGCAGCTTGCCTGGCACAATGGAAATTGCCATACAAGAACGCTTTTTAAGCGGCTATATAGAATATATCGGCGGAATATTCGTGTTTATAGACGAAAACGGCAGAGCGATAGAAACCCGCTCGTATATGCCCGATGAACTGCCCATTATTATTGGCTTGCGTTTTTCGCAAATGCACCTTGGTCAGTTTTTAGAGGTGGAAAACCCCGAGGCGTTTAACACGGTTGTCATTTACTCGCAACTGCTGAACCGCCACCAACTAACCGATACCGTGCAACAAATAGATGTATCAGACCCAACTAACGTAAGGCTACGCATATACAACATAGAGGTTCAGTTGGGCGACACCACCAACGCAAACGATAAAATTTTAACGTTGCGCGAAATTATAAACGAATGGCCCATGATACGTGAAGTCCGTGGCTTTTTGGATATTCAGCAAATTGGCACACAGTACATCTTTAGAAGTTTAACCTAATATGATTGCCTTATTATTGCATAAAAAAAACCACAATAAATTTACAAAAAAAATCACAAAAAAAACTTGATTTTTAGTAAAATTAGCTGTATCATAAGATTAAGTTGGTTTCATATTTTGGAATAATGCACTAAAATAGGCAAAGTTTATTAAACTTTTTATTAACGCAAAAACGAACCAAAACCAAAAAGTTTGCCCGTTTCATATAAATGGCGGATTTTACAGTATCTAAAAGAGTTTTAACTTTATGCCTACAAAGGGAGGAATTTTTTCTTGATTAGTATAGAAACAATGCAGGTTTCAAAAGCAAAAATTAAAGTTATTGGCGTTGGCGGCGGTGGCAATAATGCCGTAGACCGCATGATAGAGGATAATGTTGAAGATATTGAATTTATATCGGTTAATACAGACAATAAGGCTCTAAGCAGGTCAAAAGCGTCTATTCGCATACAGTTGGGCGAAAAATTAACGCGCGGGCTTGGCGCAGGCGGAATGCCAGAAATTGGCCGCCGTGCCGCCGAAGAAAGCCGAGACGCACTTACCGCCGTGCTAGATAATACTGATATGCTGTTCATAACAGCTGGCATGGGCGGCGGAACAGGCACAGGTGCCGCACCAGTAATAGCGGGCATTGCCCACGAAATGGGTATTTTAACAGTTGCCGTTGTTACCAAACCGTTCAAATTTGAGGGCGTTCCTAGAATGAAAAACGCACAAAACGGTATCGAAGAATTGCGCCGCAATTTGGACACATTGGTAATAATTCCAAACGAAAAACTGCTGGATATTGTGGACGACGACACGCCGCTAACGGAATCGTTCCACAAAGCAGACGAAGTTTTGCGGCAAGGCGTACAGGGAATAAGCGACCTAATCTTAAAAGATGGGCTTATTAACTTGGATTTTGCCGATATTCGTACAATTATGCTGAACCAGGGCATTGCACACATGGGCGTTGCAAAGGCAACAGGCAAAAACAAAGTGCAAGCCGCCGCAAACCTAGCCGTAAGAAGTCCGCTGCTAGAAACCACTATAGAGGGCGCGCGTTCAGTAATAATCAGCTTTTCTGGCGATAACAGCTTGGCACTAAAAGATATTAACCTTGCCGCCGAAAGCATTACAACAATGGTAGATGCAAGCGCCAATATTATTTTTGGTGCAACAATAAACGAAGACCTAAAAGACGAGGCAACCGTTACAATTATCGCAACAGGCTTGGACGAGGATTCAAAACGGGCTACTAAATCTTCGTTAAAATTGCACAAAAAAAATGACCCTTTTGAAAAATTAGCTGACGATTTGAACAATTACGATAGGGGCAAAGCAGATAAATCTGACAAAATGGATAGGTTGGATAGAGCGGATAGAGCGGATAGATCGGATAGATTAGACAAATCCGATAGAGCGGACAAAGCGGATTGGGATAACAGGGGCAACCCCGATGAAACAGCCCCAAATTTTGCCAAACCAGACAAACCCGCCGAGCCGCCCGAGCCGCCCAAACCTCGTGCAAACTTGCCGCCCATAACCGTAAACGAGGACACTACTTTTGATTTGCCAATTTTCCTGCAAAACAGACGTAGCAACAAGCCAAACTCATGAAAATACACCTAAACAACATAAACGGTATAGCCGATGCGATTATTTCGTTGTACGTCAGCAAACGCAACTGGTCGCCAGATTTCGCCAATGAGGTTTATTTAGTGTGCAGTAAAGTTTTAGATACCAGCGGAATGTTAAAAAATGCCGACGATAACCCCGATTTGGCGGCAGAATTTGCACAATTTAGCGATTGGCTTAACCGCTTGGTAAAATGGGGGCGTAAACATACAACTTTGTTGCGTTACATAGATTTTTCTTGTACCGTTGAGGGAATGCACCGTGCAGGGCAAGACGATTGGGACGCACACGCCAAACGCTTTAACAACCGCATATTGCGTTCCAGTACACGGTTGGCGGCGTTTGGCTATGAAATGTCCGATTATTACAAGGGAAAGATTATCCCCACCGATGTAATGCTAGAAAAACTGGGCATAAATATCCCCGACCGAGTAGAATTGGACGGCGTTTTTTACACGAAAACAACCAACGGCTACATAAGGGAAGATTTAGCCGCCAAACAGGATGTAAAACGTGGCTTGTATATGTTAAGTATTCCTAGCAACTTTATTTTTAAGGTTGACCTTACCGAATGGTGCCACGTGTACAAAATGCGAAACGCCAGCACAAACGCACACCCCGAAGTACAGCAATGTTGCGAGGCAATAGCCGATGCACTAACGGCGGCACATAGCCAGTTTGATAGGGATTTGTTTGGTAGTGTGGATAATTAGCGAAATGTCAACCGAAATGTTAGAATGAATGAACGCCAATCACGGGCAAACGGGCGACCGAGATGGTCGCCCGTTTGTCTCGTTTGGATAATTAATAATTAGCGTTACAAATCCCCCCAAACCCTTAACTGTGTCCAAGGCGGAGCGGATTGTGTCCAAAAACCGCCTTTTTCGGGGATTCCCAAAATTAAAAATACCGCCGCCGCCAAATATAAACTGCCTGTGCAAATATAAGTTTGCCCTTGACTTAAATCATGGTTGCAAATTCCTATGTTCAAAAAGCCGTCCGTGCGGTAGGATTGCTCGGTTAGCGTTTTGCTTGCCACGCTGTACAACACTTCTCTTGCGGTGGCTGGGCTTATTTTGGCGGAAAGCCGATTTTGCAAAGTTAGCTGTGCCAATAAATGAAAAACTCCGCAACGATAGGCAAGCGATCTGCCTGTTGCAATATATGTGCCGTCTGGAGCAACTAAATTCTCCAATATTTCTGCGAATCGCTGGGCACGTTCCAATATTTCTGCTCGCAATTTTTCTGGCACTAAATGCGGCGTTGTGTCGCAAATATCCAACATCATGGGATGAATTATCAAACTGTTGTAATAATCGGTCGCAAACTTTGGGCCATCGCCATACCAGCCATCGCCGAAATACCAGCCGTTCACCGTGTTGAAATATTCCGTTATCAAATTTTCATTGCAACTGCCTGTGATTTTTTGGTGCAACAACTCAACTTCCGTGGAGAACAACAGCCAATTATTCATAACTGGCTCCATTGTGCGAGCCGCTTGTAGCAATTTCAGCAGATTGTCTGTGGCGGCTGGCGGCAAGCGGCTTAGCAAACTCGGTGCACGCAACAATGCCTGTGCCAAAAGTGCCGTGTCAACCAAAATTTGGCTGAACTTTCCGCCGTGCTTTTCGTAATCCGTAAAATCGTCCGATTTTGGGTCAACTTGATGCTGTATCGCCAACACCGCTTTTGCGGCTAAATCCTGCTGTACAGCTTTTTCTTCAGGATTGTCAAGTTCCAATTCCAACCAAGCAGAAATCCCATTTAACAGCCTTGCAACTGCCTCAAGCCGTGCAAACCGCTCACGGTTGGCGTTTGGGTGTTGTTCCACTTTCATGGTTTTTCGCAATTCGCCAGCCGCCGCCGCATTCAGCACTGGCGTGGACATTTTTAATAAATGCCGCAAAAAATCCGCCCTGCTGGCTATTCTTCCCACATTTTCAAAATCTCCCAAATTTGCCGCATTCGCCAAATTTGCCAAACTTCCCAAATCTACCATATCAAGAAATCCTTGTCAAGTAGCCGCAAAACCGCTTCCACAAAGAAATAATCGCCGTAAATAATGGGAACATGACGGGCTTTATCGCCGCTGTGATACGCTTCCGTGCCGCCGCTCATAATGGAATCCTCGTCCACATTCCAGTTTGCGAACGCCTTTTCGCAAGCCGTTATCACGTTTATCGCACTCGTCCTATACAAATCTTTTTCATGCTCTGGGACGTGTTTTGCAATTTCAAGCATACCGCAAGCCGCAATCATGCCAGCCGTGCTGTCTTGGATAATCGGCTCTTTTGGGCTGCGGAAATCCGCCAGCGGAATCCAGTCGGTTTGCGCCAAATTTGCTATGAAATAATGAGCGATTTTTTTGGCGGTATTCAGGTAATTTTCGTCCTTTGTGTGCAGATAGCTTAGTGCAAAGCCGTACAACGCCCACGCATTGCCGCGCGACCACGCCGAGCCGCTTGCATAGCCTTGTCCGCCTGGGTTGTCCAAATATTCGCCTGTGGCTGGGTCGAAGCTGATAATGTGGTTGCAACTGCCGTCCGTGCGGACAATCGTGTTCATGCAGGTGTCTGCGTGGGCTTTCGCAATGGTTGTAAACCGTGGGTCGCCCAGTTCCGCCGCCGCCCAATACAAAATTGGGATATTCATCATGCTGTCAACTATCATCCAGCCGATTCTGTCGTGATTCCAGGCTCGCAAAAATTGCCCGTTGGGATTGTATCGCCCTGCCAGAATGGTTGCGGCGTGCAATCCGCGCCGCTTGGACGTTTCGTTGCCTGTCAACCTATAATTTGCAATCGCCGTGTGTAGCCACATAAAGCCGACATCGTGGTGCAATCCCAAAAAGCCCTCCAGAGCGGTGTCGAACCGCTTTTCCAGAACCTCGGCGGTCGCGCGGTAGCTTTCCTGATTGGTTGCATGGTACAACTGCCACAAAACGCCCACCCAAAAGCCGTTTGTCCACCAATAAATGCCGTTGCCCTCGCCGCCCATTGTTAAATCCTTGTATCTGCCGTTTTCTGGGATATATGGGATAATGTCGCCGATACGAAAAACATATACAAATCTAGCAAAATATATACATTTTTACTTTGTCTAGTGTTGCCACTTAGACTTACTACTTCCACGCACCCGATTTCGCTGTACTGCAAGCTATTTTCGTTTGTGTAATGCTCCGTAGTCTTAAATTTCCTAGTATCGATAGGTATTTTTGTAGCTTATCTTTTTATTGGGCTACGTATTTTGCTAAATTCAATGCAGCGTTCAAATCCCTGTTTTGCGTATGACCGCAATCACAGCGAAAAACTCTGTCATTAAGTTTCAAGTTAGCTTTTTTTGCTCCACATTTGCTACAGATTTTTGAACTGGGATAAAATCTATCGGCTAAAATGAACTCGATTCCGTGCAACTGGCATTTATACTGGATTTGTCGGCGGAACTCGTATAGTTTTTGCTCTGATATTGCCTTTGCCAGATGCTTATTTTTTAGCATACCCTTAATGTTCAAATTTTCCATAACTATCCGAAACGGCTTGGTTTTCACTATTTCGGCTGTTGTTTGGTGCAGGTGGTTTGTTCTTATGTTTTTCAAGCGGCGATGTATTCGCCCTTGCTTTTTCTTGGATTTTTGAAAGTTTTTACACTCGTGTAACGGTTTTTTGTATTTTGGTTTGCCCTGCCCGTCCGACAGGTGGGCATTTTTGCCCTTGGATTCGGTATTTTTTTCTAACATTCTAGCGGCGGAGCGTTGTTCACGTTTCAACGCCTTTTTTAGTCGCTTAACTTCTTTGCTGTGGTTGATGTTCTCGTAAACCACTCCGTCAGAAGTTACTGCTAATTCTTTTATACCTACATCTATTCCAACGATGTTGTCTGTTAAGTCTTGTTGTATTGTTGGCACTTCTATTGCTACTGATAAAAACCAAAATTTACCGTCAAATGTAATGCGTGGATTTTTGTACTTTTCGCCGTTTGCCAATTTTGGCAAAGGTTCGGTGGTTAGCACATAGCCTAGTTTTTCGCCTATAAAGCCGTGGCGAACACGTTTCAAACTTTCGTAATTTACATAAAAACTGGGAGCAGTCTTGCCTTTCTTGTTTATGCTTGGAAATCCGTTGCTTGTCATGTCGGCTAAGAATCGCTGTAGGGCACCGCATTTGTCTTTGACTGCTTGTTTTACTACATTTGCGGAAATTTCTTGCAACCATGCGTATTCTGGCTGTTTTTTTAGCTGTGTCAACTCTTTGCGTATATCGCCGTCCAATAGAAATTTTTTGTGCTCTTTGTAGTGTTCTTCGTTGCGGCGTACAAAGTAATTTCCTGCAAATCGTGCCGTTCCTGCTGATTTCCTAAATTGTATTTCCTGCTCCGCTGTTGGCTTTAATCGTATTTTCTTTGCTAGTAACATTTTTTTGCTCCTTTGCGGACTGTGATGTTAATATTCTAGCACAAATTATCGCCAACTGCAACCATTTTGTGGAATTTGCCTACCTGACGGCAGTCAGGACAAACAAGATGTTTACCTATCGTTTAGTAAAAATGTTAATGTTTGTTTAATTTGTGTAGTTTTTCGTGTGTTCACATTAGGTCGCTACTCTAATGCAGTTCTCTTACGAACTTCTCATGCTTTCACATGAGTGCAGACTATATCTTCACCCTAATTTTTAGGGGCTAACCTTTTCCACTTGCTTAAGTGTACTCCCTCTCGGGATAGTCGTTGAACCTTGCTATTTCTAGCCTTGGCTGCTGAAGGTCGATTGTTTCAGAATTTAGGTTTACACCATGTTCCATTTTGCAACTTTTTTTACTTTCGTAACATTCACGCTTGGGTTTTCTTTTATCAAATTTATCCCTACGTTGTAGTGTTGCAAACTTTACGAGTTGCCAGCAATTAAATTAGTTTTCTGTTGGATTTCCACCAACAGCTTCATGCAGATTGCTCTGTCATGGAGGGCTTTAACTATTTTGCCTGCCCGCAGCAGGCGGGTCTATACATTTTGGTAGGTTTGTGTGCTTTTGTATAGATTTTTTGTAACAGTTTTGTTACCCATTCGCTCCACTTGGGCGTGTATCTTTTTCGTGATTTTCTCGTATGTTTCCTGTAGATTTAGTACGTTCATGTTAAAATCTCCCTTATTATTGGATTTTTTGTTTGTTGAATTTCATTGTTTATTAACCGACAACGTAAAATCGCCCTCTGTTGCCGTATTTTTGGCGGTCGAGATTGCCCTAAACAGGGTATTTTTGCCCCAATCGCTGATTATTCGGTAATCCGTCATGGTAATTTCTTCTATTTCAATGTCAACATCGATGTTGCAGGAAATAGCCACGCCGTCCACGATTAAGCGGTTTTTTTCAACGGTCGGCTTGTTGAATAAAAGCAAGTTGAAAACCAGCGGATTTTCGCAAGTTGCCAAAGAATAGCTGTCTTTTACGGTTAAGCCGCTGTCGGCAAAGGTAAATTGCCGCTTATAGCTGTTTACCGCCGCTTTTTTGGGATACGCCGCCGAAATATCCATTGAAAACAAAGTTGTGCCGTCCTCGTGAGTGCAATTTACGGCGGTTGCGGCTTGCTCCAACCCTGAAATCTGCTCATATCCGTTGATTGTCGGCGTGTTGTGATAACTTGACTGCATTGTCCAAATCTCGTAGCGTTTCGCACTAAACGTCTTTTTGGTGTACGTTTCCACGCCAGCATCGATTATTATTGGCTCGCCGCCGCTGTACACAATAAAATTGCCAATATCGTTGTGATTGTGGCTTTCATCGTTGTGTCCAGCTTTCGCCGCAAAAAATAGCCCATTCGCATTTCTGGCGGTTAGCACCTGAATCCCCTCAAAATAGAAGAAGTTTGGTAACGCTGGCAAAGTGGGCAAACTGGGCAAAGAAGCGGTTTTGTCGTCTTCATATTTTTGGAAGATGTTCGCAAAAGTCCTGAAAAGACACCAATATTCCTGTTCATAGCGGCGTTCCGTGAGATTATTCTTCATTACATATTCGGCAAATTTCACAAGAGTTTCGTCATTTGTCTTTTTGCCTGTCCTGTAAAGCAGGGCGGCTGGCACGTTTACCTTTGCGTGAGCGTCCGCAAAATTGACATAATATTGCTTGTCAATGTAGACACGATAAATATAACTTGCCATGTTCTTGATAAGCGGCGTATCGTGGATATTTATTGCGGAATTTGTAGCAATGTCAAGTTCTTCCAAAAAGTCAAAAAGAGATGCCGCCGCAACGCCAAAATAATTTGGACCCTCATCGCAACCGCCGTCCGCTTTGTAGCTTGCCAGAAAACGGTCGGTGCTTTTTATGGATTTTTCAACGCCAGCAACCCTGTTGGATTCGTCCCCCAAAATCAAGAACATCAGCAAAACGTTGGAGTTTATCCAAGGATTCCAGTTGTTTACAGGGCGGTTGTGGGTTAATCCGAGCCAGCCATTGCCGTCAAAATCCATGCGATGTGCGTATGGGTCAAGGATTCGCCGTTTAACTTCAAGTTCTATTCGCCGAGTAACCAGCGGTGCTTGTTTGGCGATTTCTTCGCCCAAAAAGTAATAAATCCAAGTCAAGCAAGCCCCTGTTTCTGCGGAAAAGAGGTCGATGTAAATGGGCTGCTCAATATCGGGCAATTCGGGGATTGTGCCGCCTCGCCTGTGGTTGTGGGCAGGAATAACCCAGCTGGTTTCCTCGCAAATCAGCCAAATTCCGTTGATAATGTCGTCAAGATATTCGCCGCCGCCGATGATGCACTCGGCTATTGCCAGTTTTAGCAAGGTTTGGCGGCGACCAAAGACCAAATCTTGGTATTTATCACGGTTGCCATTTTTCGCAAAATCCATGTAACGCACGGCGGGCAACGATTCCCAAGCAAAACTGCCAGCTTGCGTGTCGCCCAAAATGCTTTTGGCGGATTCCAGATAATAATCTTTCGTAATTTGCGGCAAGTTTTGCCACGCAACCCTGTCGGCGTACCGTGGAAACGGCGAAAAATCGTCCGCCAAACTTTGTTGAGTTGCTTGTTGCCATTTTTCAAAAATCATGGTTGACATATGTCATTCCTCCTGTTTTTTGGCTACATAAATAATAGCTGAAAATTTTGCGTTTGTCAACTAGTTTTTTATCCTTTAGTTTATCCTTTCAACGAGCCCACCATAACGCCCTTTACAAAATATTTTTGTGCGAACGGATAAATCATCAAAATGGGTGCAGTTGCCACAACGATAAGTGCATAGCGGATAACGTCCGCCATTTGCAACATTGCGATAACCGCCTCTGGGTCAGTTACCATGGACATATCTATTTGATTAAGAATAAGAATTTCACGCAGAATAATCTGCAACGGCATAAGTCCGCGGTCGGTGAGTAGCATTAGGGCAGGGAAGAATGAGTTCCAATGCCCAACGGCGGCAAACAGCGTAATAACGGCGATTACCGCTTTTGACAGCGGCAACAAACACGAGAAAAAATATCGTGCATCGGAGCAGCCGTCTATTTGAGCGGATTCTAGCAGTTCGTGCGGTATGCTGGATTGTATGAACGTGCGCGCGATTATCATAAGAAAAATCGGCAATCCGCCAGGCAAAACGATAGCCCACATTGAGTTGAGAATACCCAAATCTCGGATAAGCAAGAACCACGGAATCATGCCGCCGCTGAACAGCATCGTAAACACAAAAAACAGCATGAGAAAATTCCGCCCTTTTAGGTCGGCGCGCGACAGCGGATAAGCGGTAATCATTACAAGTGCAATGTTTATGAGCGTTCCCACGACAGTATAGCGGATAGTGTTCCAATAAGCCGACAAAATCAGGTGGTGGGCGAAAACATGGCTATAGCCCTCCAAACTAAAGTCAACAGGCCACAACACAACCAGCCCAGCCGAAACCGCCGCCCCAGACGAAAACGAGGCAGAAACCACATAAATCAGCGGATAAGCGAAAATAACGAACAGCAAACACAGCAAAATTCCAGTAATACCGTAAAATATCTTGTCAGAGCTGCTGTATTTGATTTTTTTCGCCTTTATATCAATACTTTTAACTTTTGTCATAAATTTTTCCCTTTCTACATTTCAGTCCAATCGCTTACCACAATCGAGTTCCGCTAATTTTGCCAGAAAGCACATTCACGAAAGCAAGCAAAGTGAAGTTAATAACCGAGTTAAACAGCCCAATAGCGGTCGCAAACGAGAAATCGCCGATGCCGAAAACCATACCGACTTTATAGACGTACGTGCTGATAACTTCGCTACGAGCGATGTTCAGCGGATTTTGCATTAAAAAGGCTCTATCAAAGCTAACGTTCATAATTTGACCTGCCGCCAGCACCAGCATAATAACGACGGTTGGCAAAATGCTAGGATAATCGATATGTAAAACTCGTTTGAACCTAGATGCACCGTCCAGTTGGGCGGCTTCGTGCAATTCTGGGTCTACGGAGGAAAGAGCCGCAATGTAGATAATACTGCTCCAGCCCAGCGTTTGCCACACTTGTTGCCACACAAAAATATGCGGAAACAGGTTTGCCGATGCAAAAATATTTGGCATAAGTTCGCCAGTCAGCATAAAATAAAGGTTGCCAACGCCGCCGACACGTGGGCTAAACAGTTGCATTGTCATACCAACGACAACGGCAATCGAGATAAAATGCGGCATATACGAAACGGTTTGAAACGTCTTTTTTAGGCGGAGAAACGGAAAAGCATTTAAGAGGAGTGCCAAAATAATTGGCAATGGAAATCCTGCGATAAGGCTGTAAAACGCCAACAGCAGCGTGTTGCTTAAAATTTGCGTAAAAATTGGCAAGTTAAACAGCCGTTCAAAATTTGCCCAGCCAACCCAAGGACTATACCAAATCCCAGCCAAAAGGTCGTATCGCCTAAAAGCAATCTGTGCACCCAACATTGGATAATAAGCAAAAATCAAAACGTGCACCACAGGTATCAGCAAAAACAGATACAACTGCCATTTTGACAAATAATTTTTGCGAAATTTATTCAAATTTTCATCTCTTTTCTAACACGCCAACCGCAAAGTCAAAACATTAAAATCAAAGTCAAAACCTTGGGGCGCTGCCCCAAACCCCGCAAGGGCGCTGCCCCTTGACCCCGCAAGGGACTTCGCCCCTTGACCCCGTAACATTTTAATTTTTTGGGTCGAGTTGGCGTTATAATTTAATTTCAAATCTCCGCCATTTTTGGGAACGGCGGAGATTTGATTGTTGCTGTTTATCGTCTATCCCAAGCACCTTGTGCTAATTCGCGCCAGCGGCTTAAGCCAAGCGATTCAAGTTCGGCTAAAAATGTGTCAAACTCGTCAAGCGAGCGTTGCCCTGTGATAAAAGCGGCGTTCATGGCGGTTAAATGCTCCGATACGCCTACTTGGACAATCGATAATTCTTCCAGTTCTTCTGCTGTGTAGAGCAAGCGTCCTACGATAGTGTTCATATCTGGGAAACGTGGTTGATAATATTGCAAATGGTAGCCTTGCCAGTTGACAAACGGCGTTGTGTCCACGTCTTCGATGCGGACAAAGGCACGTCCTATGCGGTATTCCCAGCGTTCAAAGCGAGGTGCGTTTTGCCAAATTATGTTGCCAGGCACGCCCCAAACTGGATTTTCTGGGAAAACGGCAAAGGTTGGCGGATCGATATATTGTCCAACCCAATTTTGCATTTCGGCTGGGTCGTCCGTCCAGTGTACGCCGTGTATGCCAAACTGCGAAACAGACGACATATAATCACTTTGCAAGTGGTCGCCTATGCGGAACGCCATTTCAGGATATTGGGCATCTCGTGTAATGAACCACATTTGGTTGGGCAGCGTTCTGTTGAAAGCCACGTAATTCACGCCCTCTGGGCCATAGAGCGGCCGCATTAGGTTAGTGCGTTCGGCGGCGATGCCCACATTGCCAAACATTCCAAAGCTACCAGCTGGGATAATTCCAGCAATGGGATTGGGCGATTGTGCCATAGAAGTGAGGTCGGAGCCACTTTGCGTGAACGTTTCGGAGGCGAGCAAACCGCTGTTAAACAGGCGGTTCATAAACCGCAAGCCCTCAACCCATTCAGGGCGTTCATAGACGAAAAATATTTGTCCGTTGCTGTCAAGGTTCATCCAGTTTTGGTCAGGGTTGGCGTTAATAAAGGCGTTCATAATGAACGGAATCGGCGAAACGTTCCAGCCGTCCACCGCGCCGACTAGTCCTATTGTGTTGCTGCCGTCCCCATTGGGGTCGTCGTGAACAAAGGCGGTCAGCACATTGTATAAATCTTCGGTTGTGTTGGGCATATCCAAACCGAGGTTGTCAAGCCAATCTTGATTTATCCACATTCTATGCGAGCCCTCGTTCCAGTGGAATTGATACCACCGTGGAATGGAGTAAATATGTCCATCCGCCATGCGTAAATTGGACATCATAAAATCACGATCGGCGGCTGCCATAGCGTTGATATTTGGGGCGATTTGTGGGTCGTTATAAAAATCGGTTAATGGGATAATAACGCCAAGCCGTGCAAATTCAGTAATTTGCATATCTGTGAAGTGGTCGAACATGACTACATCTGGCAATGTTTGCCCAGCGGTTACACGCAAGGTAAATTGTGTCATTGCCTCGGTCAGCAATGCAGGAAAAACGTCAAAATTTAGGTCAACGCCTAAAGTTTCTTCTATGTAGGTTGTCATCCATTGCGTGTTGAAATCTTCTACGTTGATTGTTGATTGCACACCGATAGTTACTGTCGGAACGCCGTCCGCTGGGGTTGCGGCTGTGCCACCTGCACCTGTGTCGGTTGTGCCAGTAGTGCCTGTTGTGCCGCCTGCCGCTGGTGCGTCATCTGTTTGTCCGCAAGCGGTAAAGGTTAGGGCAAAGATTGTCAGAAACGTGAGAGTTGTCAAGGTGTAAAAAAATTTTTTCATAAAAAGACCTCCAAGTTTTTTAATTTGTGCAATGTTTAGCACAATGTAATCAGTATATATATATATATAT
>JGI24700J35501_10930696_pt1 | contig 19169 bp, 13 predicted proteins | sample TergutTh196P1_FD_35501 | JGI IMG/M metagenome (IMG submission 35501)
AAATTAAAAAAAAAAAAAAAAAACACTCTGTCTAGGTTATAAAAACCAATAAATTAATGCTGTATAGGGAAATAATTGCTGTTTGTTCTGAGATCCACACAAAACCCATAAATACACTGTGTGGGCAGAACATGCAATTTGTAAATGTTAAACCTAGTGGTACAAATAGTAACCACTGGGCTTTAAAGGGCACAAATGTGTATATAAACTCACTACAAACTTTTCATGTTGTTGTTTAGACGAATACTTTTCTTTCAGCTGTGTATCACAACTCAAGTCTCTGTGTATTCACACTTCTTCACTGATTTGGGTGACGTGCACACAGAAAGTGATGCTTAACTTTACACAGTAAGTTAAATTTTTCCTGTATTTTCTATACTTTTCAAACCACATGGATAAAATTTGATATTGGAATGACTACAAAAATTTAATGAACAAATGTGAGTTCTTGGCAGATCAAGGCAGTGAAAGCTGTATGTAACTTATGAGCATAAATTAATTTCAATCCATAATTCAACAAAATGCACGAAGAAAAATACAATAAACACAAACCATAAAACACATTTCGTGTTAAGTGCCAACTCCTACATGTTTTGGCATCAAGGTGCCATCCTCAGTGAGTTTTATTAACAACAAATGATGTCACTTAACATGAAGTGTGTTTTATGATTTATATTTTATTGTATTTTGCTTACTGCATTTTGTTGGTTAATATGTTGAATGTAAGACAAGGCACAGTATGAATAACATAAAATTCAGTCCATCTCTCCACATTATGTGATGTTTGGTCCAGATGTGTACATAATGCCTTTGAACATCAGCATCATAAATATTTGCACAGAGAAGGCCATATTTCTCTTATGAGACTAAATAAAATTACACTCATACATGAACCACAAAACTATATGGCATTTTGACGGTAAAGAAAGTTGAGGTGAAGTCTGTATACCATTAACTCCATGTTCTGCGTGCATAAAAGAAATATTTAAATTTATGTAGTACACCAACAAAGGCACAGGTAAAATGTGCATATACACTTTACTTTTGTGCATTTTTTGTTGTTGTACTACATAAATTTAAATATTCTGTATACTATATCATAAGGAACGCAATTTGCAACTTGTTTTTTACTTATCTGTATCATCTTGCATAACACAATTTGCAAACTTGTTACTTATTTATTTATTTATCTGTATCACCTTGCATAAAACACAATTTGCAATTTTGTTTTTTACTTATCTGTATTACCTTGTGTAACACACAATTTGCAATCTTGTTTTTTTATTTATCTGTATCGTCTTGTGTAACACACAATTTGCAGTCTTGTTTTTTTACTTGTCTGTATCGTCGTGCATAAAACAAAATTGCAATCTTGTTTTTTTTACTTATCTGTATCATCTTTTGTAACATATGATATGCAATCTTGTTCTTTTACTTATCTGTATCGTCTTGTGTTAAACACAATTTGCCATCTTGTTTCTTTATTTATCTGTATCATTTTGTGTAACACACAATTTGCAATCTTGTTTTTTACTTATCTGTATCGTCTTGTGTTAAACACAATTTGCAATCTTGTTTTTACTTATCTGTATTGTCTTATATAAAACACCATCTGCAATCTTGTTTTTACTTACCTGTACAGTCTTGTGTAACACATAAACATTGTCACAATCTGTGCAACACTAAACTCAGTAATCCCTGTAAGATGTAAAATAATGAAAGCTGTGAAGTAAGGAGAGGTGTTAACTACACAAGACATGAAACCAATGAAGCTAAGGAAGCTTCTATGTGACAATACTTACCTCATTCTGCCTTACAAGTTCTTGAGCTCGATCAGAGGACTCTTTTAAGTGAGCAGTCTGAGCTTCCAGATGTCGAATCTGATTCTCTAGGTGAGAGACCTGTTCTCTGAGCATCTTATTCTCACCATCTCTTCCCATCTGTCCTTCTCTCAGTTTCTGTAACTCGGCACTTAGTGATGCATTGATACGTTCCTGTTCTTGCAGCTCCCCATGAAGCTGACCAATCTGTCCCTTGAGAGCTGCTTCAGCCTGAATATCAAAATGTATAATAGAGTTTCAAAAAATGGGTATCAGACACTCTGAGTCTGCAAACTTCATTCTCTGTCAAGTGCCAGCAGTCAAGAGGTAGCAGCTTGCTTCACACTGTCACCTGCTACAAACTTCTTGTCAGCCAGGTCCTTCTTACAGAGTATGAGGTCAAAATCACTGGTGGGGAGATCCAGACTCTAAGGAGGGCGACCCATGACCACCCAACTGTTGACCCTTTAATGCCGAACAACTTCTAAAAACGTAATGCAGTGGGCCCTTTATATAGCCAAATGACTTCTAAACACATTGCAAACAGTGTGTCGAAGTTTGGAGGAATTTTGTTCACTCCTATCTGAAACACTGCAGTGTTTTGTTGCGACAACATATAAATACACTAGACTCCATTATACATTTAAGTACCATTCTCACATACCCCCATAGCCTCCACACATGTCACCTGAGCTCCCACTACAGATCTCTTACACTACATATTTTTTTCCCCACAGGCAGGACCGATCCTATCCAGGTCACCCACAGAAGGCCCCACATATCAACCCCTACACGGGAGAAGAACGACACCTAATTAAACCAACCCCTATGACGACACTCTACACACCCCTGGAATGAGACCCCTGCTTCACCAGAGTGACACTACATATAGTCTAGCAACTTTATTTCACCTAATGCATAATAGATACAGCCTGACAATTATTGATGTTGAGATCTCCACATCATAACTCTATCACGCGATTTGTACAGTGAAACCTTAATTGGTACAGACAAAACCTGATGATGGCCATGAATGGCCAGAACATTTTGTTTTGATATTGATATTAACATTCAAGAATATACATCCTTTATATCATACAAGTTGTGTTATTGACTACCCTCCCACATACATAATTTGACACCAATTGCTTCTATTCTTGATTTCAAGCTTTCGCCATGTTCTGTATGTTGTATGCTTTCTTTTGGGTAATACCCCAGCATCTGGACGCCGGGGTATTACCCAAAAGAAAGCATACAATTTCTTCTATATTTGGAAAAAAGCTTTGATGCCATGCTGGGACAGATATGCAAATGTTAATGGTGACAATGTGGAGGTCTGATGCATACCATCTGCCACAAAGTTCTAGAAATCAGAGGATTTGTTACCTTACTTTTTGAAACTGCACTGCATTTAAATATTTGAGACATTAACTGACCATTTACATGTGTTATTTAACAATGCTGTCAGCTGCAAAGACAATACAGCATCACTGACAGATGAATGAATGTGTAAGGAGCATTGGTAATATAATACTGAGAGAAAATACTGAAGTACTTGGGAAAGAACCTGTCCCAGTGCTACTTAATCCACCACAAATCCCATACGGACTTGGGCTGGCACTGAACCTGGGCCCCTGTAGTGAGAAGATGGTGGGGGGAACTAAAAGGCAATATCAATGTACGATTAACCATGTCACATTTACTTCTTAAGCCTTTGGTGCCTACATCAGGTACAAGCACCACACAGTGTGACACGCAACATGCTACACATCTGGCCCTCCTTATGTAACTATCATCTAAATTCTGGTTTCCTGCACATCACACCGGCCTTTTAACTCCAGTCAGAAATGTAATGGATGTTGACTGGACTTGTTCATCTCATACCATTGGCAAGCTCTTGCAGACACAGTAACAAAACTGTAGCTTCTAAAAAATAGAAATTGCATGTGGGACATCCTGAATACGAAACAGAAGTACCAAAAACCCAACCACAATGCTAGAGTGTCTTACTTAAATGAAAGTAAAAATAACTGCAATGACATATCCAGTTCAGGACCCCTTTGTGTCCTTGTTTAAGATGCAAACTACCATAACTGATCCAATGAAAACAGCTCTGACCTTCACATTATGGGTAGGACCCCTCATCTCTGCGTTAACCTTGCTAAGAAAACGCACATCCTGTCAAAAACATATGCTCCTATTCCTGCATCTACACTTACCATTTGCCACCACTGGTTACAATGTCCAGCTTATAACTTAAGCACTGCATGCACAAGACACAACTGCAATTCAGCCCAATTTATTTTGAACTGGAATACAGCAGTCAGTGTCATAAAAATGTAATTGCTGGATGTACTCCTGTGTCACCACCAATGTCAATGCAGTTGTCAAAAGCTGACGACCTTTGCCATCGATTGTATTCAAATAGCCATGATGGTAACACAATGTATGAAGTTGTAAGCTATCTCTTGGATGTTTCAATGTGTGACTCTCTGTCATGTTTCTTATTAGTACACATGGATTTGTTAACCCTTTAAAGATGGAATTAAATCACTCCATGCAATGGCACCCTGCTGAGATTTTTAACTGGGGATTTTAATTTTTAATGTTTAATCTTAAAAAAAAAAAGCATATCTCATAGACTTCTCCTTCAAATTTAATGAAATAAAATTTTGCACTCTGTTTATGAATTGGTTAATCCGGGAAAAAATGTTCACCTATTTTTATAATAGATGCATGCATGCATTATATAAAATGTGGTGTAAATAGTTCATTACTCACATAATTCTGGTTGCTGCAGAAGGTCTGTGGCACCTTGGATCATTGTTTTAGCATGACACACAGTTTTCACAAATGGAGTGATTTGCAAATTTACTTCGGTGTCATTTTCTGCGAAACAAAACACCACACCCAGGCCCACATCACATCTGACGCATTTATACACTATGCCCTTTCTCTGGCTGTGAGAAGAACACAGACAGCAGTGCAGATGCGTGGATGATTTCACTGGCCAGTAGTTGTTATGGTGACTCTTGACTCGCAGAACATTTGTTGCGCCCGCACTTGGTCTTCCAACCAATCTGGGGGTGGGGTGATCTTGGCTCTTTCCAGCTTCCTCAATCAAATTCCTCACCACAAGGAGCCTGAAATCTCGGTGGGTATATTTAGCCCCATATGAAGATAACCGTATCCAACTGTTGAGTACCGTTAGATCCAGAAGGTGGAAGAACAATTTCATGGTCCACTTGAAGGTACGTTGACTAATCAAATAGCTGTTGGCCATACGATCAGAACTGTTGACATAACCCATGTGTCGGTTGCACCGTTCCACGATGTGAGGTTTTACGGGGCAGTTGCTGCTGTCACAAAAATTTCCTTCTGCTGGTGGTGGGTCCATGTTAGTCAGCACGTAAACTTCTTGTCTGTCCTTCCAAACTAATGCGGTCAAACCTTCCCTAGTTCTCACCCTTATGTCACCCTTTTTCAGTTTCTGTTGTTTTGGTCCAAAGTCACGGGGCATGTCTTTTCTGTTGGACTGTACTGCCCCACATGAATTTATATTACATCTGTCCAAGTCATCAAAAAGTCTTGGGGATGAAAAGAAATTGTCCATAAATGTTTTGTGTCCTAAGCCTTCAACTGTGCAAGTCAAATGTCTAACAGTTGCGTGTGTTGCAGTCATGTCATCAGTGGCAGAGTGTGAGTCTCCACCCAAGTACACTGTCATGTCATATGTAATACCCAAATTCATCACAGAGTTTGTAAATTTTGATGCCGAACATTTTCTTTTCTTTGAAATGTACTGCCTGCAGATAACCCTGCCCTTGAGTTTTACAATTACCTTGTCCACTGCCAAATGCTCCGAGGGGTTATAGAATTTAGCATAAGCCTCATTCAGATTGTCAAAGACAGTCCTTAGTTTCCATAGTCGGTCATATCCTTCGCCTTTGTCAGGTCTCTGTGAATTGTCTGCAAAATGCAGAAAACACAGTATGTGTAAAAATCTGTCCTGTGTCATGGTCTCACCGTAAAATGGATTGCGTAGCTGTCCAAGTCTCGACCAGTAGTCATGTAGTGTGTTATTCAATGCGTGTCCTATCTGCAGAGCTAAGGCAATGAAAGTCATCATGTCTAGCAAAGTAATGTCAGGCAGTCAGTGGCTAGTTCTGGCTTGTCTGACTAGGTGTTGCTGGTAGTATACATTGGTCTATTCTAACAGCAGATGAAAACGTTTTGTGAAAAACAACATCAACACAGACAATGGTGAGCTGTCTATGTTGATGTGTGGAGCCTTACTTTTTTTCACACCCTTTGCTGGACCGACAAAAGGATGAATATTTGTGTTCCTTCCTTAAAGTGGTCCCCAGGTTGGTAATCTGCCACTTGTTGGAGCCTGTGGTTTGACTTCTGCTGAGGCTTGTCGTCGTTGTTGTTCTTCCTCAAAATAGTTTTCAACATCGCTAGCCTCAGTACCTGATTCTGAGTCAGTGTCAGCAACCAGAATTACACTAATTGCTTCCTCCTCAACTTTGATTTTTTCCTGGCCATTGCTCAATTAATTACAACGGTCTGCCTTATTTAGACTCCTCTGTATGACTGGGCACAGATGCAGAAACCTATTGTCACTGAGATATGAACGTCTTCTACAGTGACAGCAAAACAGATCTAAAGCTACGATGTGACTACTGTATAAAATTCCAGCTATTTGAGGGTGACCAAGAAGTTTCCAGTAGACTGATGGCTCTGTGTTGCATGTTACTAACCTACACACTCCTACAGATTACCGCAGCACTACAAGAGGCATGTCGGTGGGCTCTCATGCAGCTGTAAACATAAATTTTTGTGGATATCTCTGAATTTGAGCATTAGATTTGTCTGAATTATATGGGTACAGTATGCCACTGACAACCTTCCTGGTCAACAATTAGTGTTCGTTTCATAGGCCAGTGTTGATATTTCAACCCACAGTGAATGGCACAGCAAGCGATAAACAAAGGCGAGCTGCGTCTCGAACAGCATAACTCACTGAAAGAACAGCACAGTGGCTATGTATCAACACATCAATCAGGGTTTTGGAGGGGTTTCGGAGGTGGAGGGGGTCCATTCTGGCTCCACAAAGAAACCCTGACGTTCAAAGGTCCTGTAGCTTATCAAAACATTGGATAGGAGTGAACAAAATTCCTCCAAACTTCAACACACTGTTTGCGACATCTTTATAAGTCGTTCAGCAATTTAAAGGGCTCACTGCCCGACATCTTTATAAGTCTTTCGGCAGCAAAGGGTTAACTTGTATTCCTGTTCTTGTCTGTCGTTAAGGTTTCATACCCTCAATGGATAATTTACAAACACACCGAATTAAGACCAAAATATCAACTCTACAGGAAAGAGTGAAAATAGATGCTTTTAATAAAAATTAAATTTCACTTGTCTTTAAAAATAGCCACATCAACAGTATGTCCGTCCTCCTAATGCGAAAGTGGAGCCACATCAACGGTACGTCTGTCTCCTGACACAAAAGTGGAGCCACATCAATAGCATTTTTGTCTACTGACACAAGAGTGGAGCCACATCAACAGAATGTCTGTCCTCCTGATGCGAAAGTGGAGCCACATCAACAGCATGACTGTCTCCTGACACAAAAGTGGAGCCACATCAATAGTATTTCTGTAGCCTGACACACAAGTGGAGCCACATCAGCAGTATGTCTGTCTCCTGACACAAAAGTGGAGCCACATCAATAGTGTGTATGTCTTCTGACAAAAAAGTGCAGCCACATCAAAAGCATCTCTGTCTCCTGACACAAAAGTGGAGCCACTCATTCCTTTGTAATGTGTATTCTGCATCTTTCAAAATGGTACTTCATATCACAAATGTTTCTTCACAAAAAGCATTATGTTCATATCGTCAACAGCTAACTACATCCACATTGCAAAAATTTACTGAAATTCCTAGGACATGTTTATTTTTTATCCAAAATTTAAAATTTTGAAATTCTTCTCATATACTACCCAAATATACTAAATGAGCCACTCCTGACATCAAGGGTAATACACAATAACTAATATATGAGACAAGCTAATGAAATGCAGGTTGTGGTACATATCCTACTAGAAGGCAAAAAAAGGTGCTCTACGGCATGCTCGTGGTGCAAAGGAGTTAGGATAACATTATTGCTGTCTGGAGTAGAGGAAGGAAGCAGGGGACAATTCTTCATTAAGCTGACAGAGATACAGTGACTGGGTTTGGTTGAACACACAGTTATGGAGGGTGGCTGTGCTCCTAAAATGACGTGTTAAAAGATTAAGATGAGGGGAGAGTCCAACCTATGTCAATTTTATAAAACAGTATTGTCATAAACCTTTAAACTTATGTCACACTTGCAAGATTTGAGGACCTCACATCAGTGCTGTTGAAGATCAAGTTCTGTGGGATGGAATGCCGTGCTGTCGTGGCATTGCAATGCCTTCATCTTCAGTGTCAAACAATCCAAGAAAACAGAACTACCCAACTGTGAAGTTGAAGGCACTACAATTGATTGTTCCTATATGCCCAACAGCAGAGCATCACACCCTAGAAGACTTGCATCTTATCTACGACTTCTTTATGGCAGCAGTCCACAGGCACACAACCCCCACACCTTCAAACTTCTCACACTAATTCTATTTGCATGCACTGTAATCTTGGCCATCACCTCGTGATGCGAATCGTTCAGATGCACAATGTGCTGTCTCTGCTTATGCAGCTCTTGTTCCAGCACCTCCTTTGCGTGCCCCTCCTCTTCTTGCAGCTTTCTGAGCAGGAGGTGATCGTCACTGACCTGTGCTTGCAGCTGTAACAAGTAAAGCCATCCATCGTCATTAATGTCCGCACACAAATGTAAGTTCACTGGCAGGCAGCAACTCAAAACATAATAGCACAAACAGTGTTCATACACCATCCAAAGATGAAGCATATGCAGTACATTTTCATGTGAAGATTATTCTAAATTACTCAGACATATGGGCAACATTCTCTACAAATAAGTTTACAAAAAAATCAATTTTGTTAAAATACTAAAGGAAATACACCACTTTTAAGATCCAAGCATAGAAGGTATAAAAACATTAAAATGTACATTAAAGAAATAGAATGGGATGGTGTAAAATGGTTAACCCGACTGAGGAATGAGTATACAAACAAGTGACAGGCTCTTGGGAACATAGTATTGAACCACTGTGTTCCATAAAATGTGGTGATTTCTTGACCAGCTGAGAAATTGTCAGCTTCTCAAGAAGGACTTTGCTCCACTAAGTTAGTTAATTACTTAGTTAGTCACTTAGTTTAAATACATACAAGCTACAACATACTACATATAAATTCTATCTGTTTTATCAATCTAACTTTTCTCCCTAACCCTCTTGTGCTACTCATGCACATTCGTGTTCAATATTTCCCATGTTCAATTTGAATACTGTCATACTTACTACGTGATTTTGTCATTACTCATTAGACACAGATGTGACTTGCACAAAGCAGCAGCAGAAGCCAATAACTTTTCACTCCCTATTTGACACAATTCAACATGCATTCATCAGTTCATTATGTGGAGGAGCAATGTTCATATACACCAAATGATATCCTATGTGAACGGACAGTAAATGCACACAACATGTATTAGACTAATACAAAACATTCACTATACAACAATATAGCTCACAACAATACAGCTAAATTATTACACCTAATGATCATGGCAGTATGGTCTATGTAGTACCCTGTATAATTTCTTTTATTCGCATTTGTGCAGATTTATTTTTCAAATCATACATTGGAATTAAGTCCTATTATTTCACATTTCTAGTTACATTTCTGTTATTAATGAGCTCAGGCCACGCAGTTGTTACAGACTGGAAGGCTGGATGAAGTTCAAGTTCCTTCATTCAGTAACAGAGATGTTTGTTGAAACCGATAACAACAGTTGCCGGGTGTGAAGGAAATCTCTGAAACTGGAATTGCATGAGGGGATGAGAGGGACTGACAAGGGGGTTTGTAGCTGAGACACAACTTTGAAGGTTTGAAATAGTGTATCTGAAATGTGCCTGTTGAAACTCTTTCCTGCCCATTCCAGGTAAGCAATATGAAGTATGTCATGTGCTGTAATGTGTGAAGGATCTCTATATGCAGTCAAAATTTATGTCCACAATCAATGAACAGTGCAGATACGAATATTAGTGTAATACATTCCATCTTTTGTGCATTAATCAGGTCCATAATATATAAATAACCAACAAAATGAACTTAAATGTTTATGATGTATTTTATTCACAATGTTCTCACCAATGTGTTTTGGCCGCTACTACAGCCATCTTCAGGGTGATATTACTACAAGAATATAAAGGTACAAACATGGTTAGTTGTGTCGTCACGCCACAACAATTAGAAATTATTACAATTCCAGTTAAAATTATGTAAGTAATACAAAATCCAGGTTAAAAATGGGTAATGATTAAAATCTTGGGAGTTAAAATGTTTAGTCTGTGTGGAGTGATGCTTGATGCCGTGATGTGGTGACTTTCAATCCAACACGTAGGTGATGTGTAGATGGCATGGAATACTGGTTCCAACCAGTAATCCATGCCATCTGAAGGCCAAGCCTTTACACATGGTAGCATGGTGTAATGCCAAAAAGATGCCACTGCAAATATGGTGGCACTAGCATGACTTTGCTGATTCAACCCTTACACTGTTCTTCATTACTAATGTCCTAAAGTTTTTCATTTGCTCCTTATTTGTTGTTTCTTCAAGCAAAACCTTTCTGTGTATCAACATTAATGTATATTTCAGTTACAAGCATTGTCACTTGGCTTTATCTTGTCCATTTATGCACCTAGTACTGTAGAGTTGGGCAGGGCCAAGTGGGGGGAGGACAACAGAAGGAAAAAAGGAAGAAGACAAAAAAGTTTTCCGTCCATACCACTATAGCATATGGAAGAGGCAGAAGTAATAGCTCCATTCATTCTTAATGTCAGCACCAGACCAAGATGAGTGGTTATCTACATGCCCTGGTTGTGCTACCAACATGAAAGAAACCCATTGTTCATTGATTATGAGGCTCTGCGGGCTCCAGATCTGGTCTGAACAATTTGAAGAAGAGAAAACTCTGTTGCCCCTATTGGGAATTGAACCCTTGATCATCCAGCTTGTATCCTAGTCAAAATACTGATGATGCAACCACAGCACCAAACAATGTATTTTAAAGAACACATTTATTGCTAATGAAAAAGCAAGAAGATAAATATAACATGCAGAGAGGAAATCTGTCTCACCTGCTGGTTCTGTTGTGTTAGCGTTTGTTTCTCTGCCACATGAGTTTCAACCATGACTTGCAGCCGTGTGGCCAGAGCTTGGATCTCATTCTGCTTTGTCACCAGGGTTTCCTCCAGCAGTCGGCAGCTGTGCGTCAGACGTGAACGTTCTGAGTTCAGTTCACTGCGCAATTCCTTCAGTTTGCTTTGAAGAGACTGCGCTGCTTCCTGCTCTTCTTGAAGAGATTTCTCTTTTTCTGCCAGCTGTTTCTTCAGTTTTACTACTGGATCTTGACGGCCCTAATATGAACAACACAAAAAAATTAGCCACTGAACATGGAAAAATGGACACCAACTAATTACTTTTATCTGGTACTACAGCCTGATTCTGTACTTGATGACCTCAACTATGCCCCTCCAGTTGTTTCTATCCTAAGTTGGTTCCATCCAGCTACATGAGTCATTTAAGATTTTACATTTTCATGGTGGTACATATGAAGACTATGGTCTTCTGGAGTATGACAATACACAGCTTGGTAAACAGGCATGAGTGCTTCCTTCTTCATGGCAAAGAAGAAGACAGTACATGATACAGGGAAAGAAGGTCAGGAATTAAGAATGCTTGGGATGGTATTTCACTATGAAACTACACCGCATCACATCCCAGACTGTACTCTTTAGACAAGTCATTTATTTGTTAACTGGAACTAATAACTTAAAAAATCGCACACTTGGAACTGAAAGAAGTTTAAAAAATTTGATTGACTATATGTGTGGCATACATAAAAAACACAGCTGAAAGCTAAGTTTCTTTACCTGTGGAAGTATTTTGTACACCCACTGACACATACATATTTAAAAAAGATCACACATTCATCATCTTTTGCTGACTGATAAACAAGACTAGAACAACAAGTTCTGTAATTCTTTGAACACAGCTATCAGCAAAACAGCAAATATACATATATATAGATACTTACTTACTCCATGCAGCAGAGTCCTTCTTGAGCAGCTAACCGGTTCTCAGCTAGTCAAGAAATTCCTCACATTTTATGGAACCTGAATGCTCATCACCATGGCTACAAAAGCCCACCACACCTGCCCTTATCCTGAGCCAGATCAAACCAGCCCATGCCCCCCAGTGCAACTTCCTGAAGATCCATCTTAATATTAATCTCACATCTACATCAGGGTCTTCCAAGTGGCCTCTTAACCTCGGTTTACCCACCAAAACCCTGTATGCACCTCTCCTCTGTCTCATATATGCTACATGACATGCCCACCTCATTCTTCTTGATTTGATCAACCAAACAATATTTGGTGAAGGGTACATATCATTAAGCTCTTCATTATGTAGTTTTCTCCACTCCCCTGTTACCCTGTACCTCTTAGGCTCAAACATTCTCCTCAGCAGCCTATTCTCAAATGCCCTCAGGCTATGTTCCTTCCTCACAATGAGTGACCAAGTTTCACACCCACACAAAACAACACACAAAATTATAGTTCCATATCTTAATCTTTGTATTTTTGGATAGCAGACTGGAAGACAAAAAATATTCTGCACCAAATGATAGCAAGCATTCCCTGACTTCAACCTGCACTTAATTGTTTCCTGAATAGAATTTTGATTCGTTAAGGTTGTTCCCATCTATCTGAACTGTTCCACCCTTTCAAGGGAACTATTATCAGTCTTTATATCGTGAATTTGCCCTGCATTCTGATCTCAAGACATGACCATGTACTTAGTTTTATCAGCATTTACTTCTAGTCCATTCTCCTTACTTCTGATTAACAAAGTTTCTGTGTTTTTCTATAAAGTACGTACGCTTCCACCCAATATATTAACATCATCAGCATAACCAAAAGCTGATGTATACCATTTAATTTTGAGCCATCCTGGTTTACCTAAACCCTCATACGGCATACTCTAAAAAAAGTTGAAAAGCAATGGCGATGAAGCATCTCATTGTTTCAAACCATTCTTAATAGGAAACATGTCAGACAAATGCTTGCCTATCCAGAATTTGCTATAGGTTTATTTCAGACCATTTTTATTTGCCTTACCAGTTTCATGGGTTACCAAACTCAATGAGATTATTATACGAGACCTCCCTCCTAAGTGAATCATAGGCTTTTGTGAAGTCTATAAATAGCAGATGCACTGCTTCATTGTATACCCATTTTTTCTTGAGTATTTGATGAATGCATAATATATGATCAGTAGTTGACCTGTTGTGTCAAATTCCACACTGATGATTCCCAGTAATTTCCTCTGCATATACAGTTAACTTTGACAACAGGATGTTGGATAAAATTCTGCATGTAGTTGGCAAAAGTGATATGCCTGTACAATTACTACAATCTGTTTTATCACCCTTCTTACAAATTGGTACAATGAAAAATAAACACTGCTAACCTCAATCCATTCTGAGTTACCCGTGGCAGAACTTTGTTGTTTATTGAGTAGGAGGTCAATCAGGATTTGAATCTCTGATCGAGAGAGTTCAGCTTTACGCACTAATGGCTCCAGAAGACTCACATTTACTCCATCACGATCGCCACCTGCAACACAGAGATGAACAGAAGTAAATTATTAAGTACAGTATGCAAGTTATGAGGTTCTAGGTTTCCACAGTATTAAGGACAACATTCTGGTCTTCTGAGATTTTGCACTGTGTCAGCTGTAATTTAACATATTCTGACATTTTGAAGGAATGCAATGACTTCTTCTTCAAGGGTTGGTAGGTCCCAGAAGAATGCGTAATGAGCATGTCACACAAATTATTTTTATTAACTGATACATGCACATGAATATAGTGGGTCAAAATAGCACATCACAAACTAGGGTAACTTCACTATTCTTTGTCCGTGACGAAAGCATACATAGTATAAACAGGCAGGTGGTAGGTAATGTTAACACTGATGTTCTTCTGTAGATTCTGGCTTCTGCATTATGACACCGTGTAGTGTGGTAGAGTTTTACTGCGGTGTGAGGCTGTGTAGGTAAAGCTAATAGTAAAGATAAAGTTGTCCCTGTGCATGCCATGAACATATATGAGGGAATTAAGGCACAAGTCCACTTGTTCTGAACCTTAGCACCACATGCAGGTAAGTGGTCAGTTTCACAGCTCCTGCCACTGCATCCCTGGAGGGTGGGCGGGCTGTAGGACTAGTGTTGTCTTGCCTGAGGTCATGCAGCATGCAGCCCAGTCAGTACAGTGGCATAGCAATTCCAAACTTATAACCCCTTCAGCTCTTTGTTGCCATGAACACAGGTTCAAATTGGACCACAACACACACTGCAGTCAGCTCAGGTTTACTCAAACACACTTTCAAATACTAACTATGAAGTAATGCTTTAAAAAGAAAAGACATTGACAAGTAAGAACTCATGGCATTTATTTGATACTTCCCCACTTAAAAATCTTCCATGGAAGTTTCTGTAAACTGCAAATCAAGGAGGATGAGATGGGTGGGACATAGCACATGGGTGAAACAACAAAAATGTGTACATGGTTTTGGTGGGAAAAATAAAGGAAACAGACTGCTTGGAAGTCTCCGGTGCACGTAAGATGATAGCACTTAAGCGTGTCTTAAAAGAAATGAGACAGGATCTGTGGAATGGATGCATCTGGCTGAGATAGGAAAAAGTTGTGGGCCGTTGCGAGCTGGAAAATGAACTTTCAGATCCCATACAATGTGGGGAGCTTTTTGTCTATATGAGGAACTGTCAGATTATCAAGCAAGAATTTGCTTGATGAATTTGGCCAGTTCCTGAAAGTGGCTCATCATCTGAGAAGCACGACGACGAAATAAATGCAAAATTTCATTAACATATGTTAAATTTGTCATATAAATGTTCTGATATGTTGCACCTACAACATATACAGCATCTGCACATTTATTCTGACCTTCATGTAAATTAACAGCCCTAATTAGAAAACAGACAAATACATCTGAGAACCAGAAACTGGCATAACACTGTTGTAGACAGACAGGATTAGAGAAACATAAAAGATAGATGACTTTCAAATTATTCACATTTACTGTTTACAAACTCAGAATGATAATTAACAAAACACAATCTTTGCAGATTAGAGGACTGTACTGAGCCTTCTTTTATTTGTTTACAGTGTTATTTCTGATATGTTTGGGACTATGTAAGGCCATCGCCAGGGGAATCATTCACATACAGCACTGGATACTGCTACTGGCTTTACATCTGTATCACACATGTGCTGATGGTGTTATGCTCTGATAATTGCATTTAAGCAGTGAAAGCCCTAATTTGCTTAGGGGCATAAATTAATTTCTGTCCTACTTTCCACACATCCTGTCTGATTTGGGTGAAATTCAGTATAAGATATCTGCACATAGTGATGCTGCACACTGCAACAACAAGGGCACATTACTGTGTCTGACAAGTACTGCCATCACCCTATGGCACTTCCCTCAATTCCAACGTGCAATGACAAACGAGTTTTGGATTTTTATCTTGTAATGAGTTTGTATGATGTGATGTGTGTCTGCAAGCAGAAGGAAAATATTAACAGCACCTGCTTTGTTTATGGTCAGGAAAAGCTTAATAATTAACTGAAGGATATGGAAATGAAATGCGCAGAAACCAACTGAAGGGAATCTGAAATAGTGGCTGGTGATGAGTTGCCTGGCGGCACATGAAACAGTCCCAGTGATGCAAGCTGTCAAATAAAATGATGTCCCTGTACCTTATGACAGCTGTCCTCCCACTTACTTACTCCATGGAAACAAGTCCTTCTTGAGAAGTGAACTGGTTCTCAGCTAGTCAAGAAATTCCCCACATTTTAAGGAACCCTAAGGTTCACTACTGCATTAACAAGTGCCTGCCATCTGTCACTATCCTCAGCAAGATTGATCCAGTCCATGCTCCCCATCCCACTCCCTCAAGATCCATCGTAATATTATCCTCCCATCTGCGCATGGGTCTTCCAAGTGGTTTCTTTCCTTCAGGTTTCCCCACCAAAATCCTGTATACACCTCTCCTCTCCCCCTTACGTGCTGCTGTCCTACCACATCTTCACTAAATGAATCTCATACTACGTTATGAAAAATCACCAAGTCATAAAGGACCTTAAAATAAGCAAAAAACACAATTCATTCTCTAACACATCCTGCCTTGGTTGCTAAGAGGGGACATTACTGCCGTAGCTTGATATCCATGGGTAGCAGAAAGTGTGCCTGTCCACTATAGCAACAGGATATGGGAAATCTGCTGACAATGACGCGCGTTTTAGTGTACGAAGCAGAACAAATATAACTATTACAGACAAATACATAACGGTGAAACACTTTTAATGCAACGCTTATCTCGTGTCTTGGTTGAACCGGTTGTGAAGGTCGGAGAAGCCACCACGTAGCGCAGGATAAGGGCGGTGAAAGGGCAACGGGCGACGGGCAACGAACTAACAGATCAGCATCGTGCTGTGTGGCCAGCCTCGTGCCATGGCAACAGCTGTTTGGAACGACTGGAGCCGACATTAGTGAATAACCGGCGTGCAGCGTTCTTAAGGCAAATGTATACAAACTTGGACAGAGTCCGCTAAAATTTGAAAGTGGAAACTGTTGTTTAATGATACTGTCCACAGCGTCGGTGCAGCATTGGTGGAATATCACAGACGGGGGAAGACAGAAGTTCTGGGAGAAAAACCTGTTCTAGTGTTACTTTGTCCACCAAAAAACCCACATGATACAGAATGGGATAGAACCTATATCTCTCCGCAGGAGTAACACGTTTCGTATTTCGAACCAAAGAGCACAGCAGGACAGCGAACTGGGCCCACGTTTGTTATTAGCAAACAGAACTGTCAGTCGCACACAGACTTCCAACTTATCACCACTACTTAATATATCAATTACAATTAATTACTCCTTTGCAAATAGTATATAGCTATGACGTCACTCAGACGCCATGCTCTATCGTTACACTGAAACAGGCCACTTACTCACAAAGCAAGGGTAGATGTTAACCATTTCCCGATCGAACCAACCTTCAAAACACAGAAATCACCCCAGAAGTCATATTAACAGGTGGCGTAAATAACGCTTTGGTTCAAGTCCTTGAGAAGGCAACAGTCAATCAGGTCCTGACCTAAACTCCCACCATTTATGGAAACCAAAATGCACTAAGTGAGGACCTATAAGAATTCATGCTCCCCCACTCAAGCAAAAATTCTCTAACATTTATTCAAGTGAAAACTGTTACGAACAAAGCTAAAGAAATAGGGAGTGTCCCTTTTATCGTGTCCCATAGCACGACAGGTGTCGCGGAATGTCTTGGAAAATGTAGGCTTTCTATGCGAAGAGCTGTTGTACACGGGAACATGAGAAAAGGGACACCTGTACGAAACAACACGTCCTCAACATAATTTTACTTCTCAAAGTATTCGAGATAATGAACCCTGTAAAGCCAAGTGGTTATTACGTGTACAACCAGGTTTAACAGTAAAATAAAAATTCTACGTTCTGCCCAAACGGTGTATTTGTGTGTTCTGTACGGATCACAGAACAAACAGAGATTATTTCCCTATACAACATTAACTGGTTGGTTTTTATAATCGAGACGGAGTGTTTACTGTGCGGTACGAGCTGAATCCACGTTCATCTTAGTCTTTTTTCACTGCGGACGGCCAAGTTCAATTCTAGGTGAGATTTATGTTGAACAAAGTGACACTGGATCTGGTTTTTCTCCCGGTACTGCAGTGTCTCCTGTCATCATTCCACCAATGCTCCATACTCATTCATTCATCTACGACCGACGCTGTTTTTCTCCCAGTACTTCAATTTTCGCGTCAGTATCATTCCACCAATGTCCCATACTCATTCATTCATCTACCACCGACGCTGTATAAAGTTTTTCTCCCAGTACTTCCGTTTCCCCTGTCAGTATCATTCCACCAATGTTCCATACCCATTCATTCATCTACCACCGACGCTGTATACTGTTCTTCTCCCAGTCCTTCAGTTTCTCCTGTCAGTACCATTCCACCAATGCTCAATACCCATTCATTAATCTACCAACGACGATGTATGTTTTTCTCCCAGTACTTCAGTTTCCCCTGTCAGTATCACTCCACAAATGCTCCATACCCATTCATTAATCTACCGCCGACGCTGTATAATGTTTTCTACCAGTACTTCAGGTTCCCCTGTCAGTATCATTCCACAAATGCTCCATACCCATTCATTAATCTACCGCCGACGCTGTATAATGTTTTCTACCAGTACTTCAGGTTCCCCTGTCAGTATCATTCCACCAATGCTCCATACCCATTCATTCATCTACCACCGACGCTGTATAGTGTTTTTCTTCCAGTACTTCAGTTTCCCCTGTCAGTATTATTCCACCAATGCTCCATACTCATTCACTCATCTACGCGCTGCTCTTTTTAGGACAAACGGGCGAATCTTGGGAACCTCCGAGAGAAAAATGTTCTTTCGGAATCGGGGAGCTTTCGATAGAAAGTACTTTCACTTAGTCCTTAAAGGGCTAGATTATCCTCATCTTCGAAGCACAGTAAGTACTGTTGAAAAACAATAAATGCGTCCAACAGACTGCAAAGTGCAGACCACACATTTTTCAGCTTCATCAGATAAAAGGAAATGGCTACAGAAATTAAAGTTCACAGAAGCAAAAGTATTGCGGTAATGCATAAAGACGCGACGCAAAGTTCAACTGATGCAGCTGACAGCAGCTCTGATGGAACAAGCCAAGAACAAGTCTTGTGCGGAAGCCGAAATGCGTTATCGTTCTGACAGCTCGGCAATGATCCACACCGCAAGCCAGTTCATTCCAGTCCGCACTCACATCCAATGACACTATTCTCAATAAATAAAAATAAAGCACCCAATGTATTACACGCACACTTGGTCAAGCGACACGCTACTGGTTACGAAGTTGGGGGATACACTGTCATTTGCCTACATTACTTTTCGTATACTGAATATTAATTTAATATAATATAATTAATATTCAAATTTATAATGCAGGGCAGTTAATTCTACGTGTATACAACCACCACCACCACCA
>JGI24700J35501_10930695_pt1 | contig 19094 bp, 15 predicted proteins | sample TergutTh196P1_FD_35501 | JGI IMG/M metagenome (IMG submission 35501)
GACTACCTGTTGCGTTCATCCCTAAAATGGTCACATGATGATTTCTTGGTAGATTTCTAATCGTTGTTGTTTCAGATCGATTTGAATCTCGACGAAGTGGTGTTGCAGCATTGATAATGCCTAGACGCTGAGCCGCTTCTATGCTGTTACTGTTAACCCACCCTATTGTGTTCCCATCTTGAACTTGCGTCCGACGACTACCTGTTGCAGGATGCCCCAAAATGGTAACGTATGTATGTCGGTCTAGAATGGTCAATGTAGCCGAACTTGTCTGCTCCGTCTCACGAAGTAGTGCACGGGTGTTTATAATTCCTGGAAATCTCATATTTGGTATCACATGATTACCTCCTCTAATATATCGCCCTTTGTTGGTTCGTTAAAAATCATACTATATTTAAACGTGCTTGTCAAAGATTATTCGACAAATTCCAACAAGAAAATTATCTATCACATTGATTTTAAACATTCTAATACCTTTTTTTAAAAAAACAGCTCAATTTAAACACATTAATCATTTTTTAAATGACTCACTTATAACAGAACGCGCGCTTCTCAAAAGAAGAAGTCATCAACAAATGTTTAATGACGCTCATCCGCTCATTTATCATGGGCAATTCACACCAAAAAAGCTGCTGATCATTTGATCAACAGCTAAAGTTAGGTTCCTATTTGGTTTATCGCAAAGTAACTCTTGAAAAATTTTCTCGATTCAACCAACCATATATTCGTTGTCCATTCACATAAAAGTGAATATGATACCAATTACCAGCACGCATTCTCACTGTTACAGTCGTATTTGTCGAAACGGTACGTAAGTTACGGAAATGAACACCTGGTCCAGATCTTAAAATACCATTTTGGTTGGTTCGACGATTAAATGCACGTGTTTCAACTTGGCTTGATCTTACCCAACCATTTAAAGTACCTCCTTGATGACTAATACGAACTTGAGACCAACCATCTGCTGAGTAAGTATGTTGAATAATCATCAGGTTCGTATGTTGTGGCAGTCGATGACGAATTTCAGAATCTGCTCGTGGTCTCGCATGTACTTGGACATTATTAATGCGTGTGCGACCCGGTCGCATGGCATTTCCAGTTCTTAAATCACTGTTTCGAATCCAACCTGTATGTCCATTCGTCGTGACACGTGACCAGTTCTCTGTGCGGCGCATGATGATCACACGATGCCCTCTTGGCAATTGGGTTAAACTTGAGTAGTTCCCCCCTCTTCCCGTACGAACATGGGCATTGTTCGTCGTGACCACCGCATGCTGACGTGTCCTTGCAACAGCACTTCTTCTTAACCAACCTGTTGTGCCATCAATCACAACACGATACCACTCACCACTTCTACCTGTAACTCTTACATTTGTATTGCCACGAATGCTCCTAATACTGGTGTAATGTGCACCCGGACCTTGACGAAATGTTGCTGTTCGACGGGTAACACCTGTTTCTCTTACCGTCGTTATTTGATGCGTGGTTGCGGGTGGAGGTGAGGCTTGAACACCACTTCCACCTGTGAGCCAAACATTGTTGCTTGGAATATAGCCAATTGCTGTACTTCGGTCAAATCTTGCTGTACGGTTAGAGACACCATTTGTAATCGCTGGATCTGTCACAACGCGTAATCTATTGTTACTTGCAGTGCCAATGACTAGAAATGGAAAGTAGCGTCTTTGACGTGGATTCGCTGTATAGAGGGTTGTCCCACTTGCATGAGTAACTGCTACAGAAGCGGTGTTTTGTCTAATCGCAATTTGTTCACGATTAAAGTCTCTGTTGGCAGCAAGTCGCGTGCGATCAATTCGAAACGCCCAGCCTGCAATTTTTTGTCCCCAATAAGGGTCTGTTGCATACCAAACATTCATCCCGCTTGCTTTACTCCCAGCATGAGGTCCTTCATAGCGCCAATCGCCCGGCCATAAGTAGCCACGAGAAAGCCACCCATCTGCAAGATTGTTGATCGAAGCTGCAGGCGAATCAAAATGCCAAGCGTTAGTCCCAGGGGCTGCGTCAATTGCACCTAGCCCAAAAAGATTGTTGTTATTCATCGAAATTGAGCTCGTACCACCTGCACTTTCATGCATGGCTTTGGCGTACATTAATAAAGCATTGATGCCATAATGATTCTGCGCATTAATAAACGCATTTCCTTGATTTCTCATGACACTGTTTGTCGTATGAAGCCAATTGTTTAAAAATGTATTTAATTCTGCAGCTGTGACCGTTGAATGTGACCTGAATGATAAATACTGAAAGTAATTAAAGAATGGATTGTTGGCATTGACCGCACCACTACCTCCAGGTCGAATATTTCTTGGGTTTCGATAGAAAAACACACCATCGTAACTATAATACCTGGTATTTTGAGTCATCCAGCTCGGCGCAGGTCCAGTCAAAAAGCGCGTAAACCCACCTGGTGTTGTCACATTATTGGTTAAATATCTAAACAACTCGCCATTTCGATTGACATAGTGCGACATCGTTTGGACGTTCCCAGCAGTCACAGTTGGATAATTACCAAATGGTACAAACACCGCATTCATCGTCACATCAAAGGTTCGATTGGTTCCATTGACATTAACCGTGATTCTTCGTTGTTGTCCCACACGTGGCACATATCCTTCAAATCCAGCGATCATCACTCGGAATCTGTTCCCATTTGCAGACTCTCCTAAAAAGAGTGCATCACGTGCAAATGAGCCATTAATGCCTGTTGCTAGGTTTGTCCCTGTTTCAGTTGCATAAAACCTGTGATAAACATGAATCGAATTAAAAGCAGCAGCGCGTGCTTGTGCCATGGTCACACCAGCTGGTAAACTTGACTGAATAGGCTCGAGTACAAATTGAACCAATCCAGATCCTACTGCAGCAACTGATCTGCCCCTTGGTGGCATCATGGATTCAAAAGTTTCAGATTCGCTAACTGCTAAAAGCATATCGTCAGCAAAGAGCATTTCAGGTACATATGTTTCAATTGCTGGAATCGGCTGTTCACTTCTCACCTGATCATCATCTAAAAAGAAATCGTCTTCACCCCATTCAAAATGGTGCTCATCCTCATAAAGGGTTTCATCCCATTCAAAAAGGTCAAAATCATGCTCATCTTCATAAAAGGTTTCATCCCATTCAAAAAGGTCAAAATCATGCTCATCCTCATAAAAGGTTTCACCAAATGAATCAAGCTCAACATCTATGCCATATCCTTCATCATTTGAATCTATATGAACCTCTAGCGTCTCAATGTCAACACTTAAAGCTGTACTCAGTGACAAACTTAACATCAAAAATGCTAAGCATATTTTTAAACATTTATTTAAAAGCTTCATCGAACTTTTGCCTCCAAAATCTTTAATGATATGATCAAAATTATACCATAATTCGACTTGAAATGATAGGTTTTTTCGATTTTTTTTATTCATCTCTACTCGTTCTATATTTTGTTTTTATTTGGTTAATAAAAGGTTTTTAACATTCATTTCTTTATTTTGAATTAAAATCGAAAGTTTTTAAACATTTTTTTGCGTATTTAATAAGTAGGGGGGATTTTAAAAGAGGTGATTTTTCATGGAAATTTTTAGCTTAACATTCATAGTTGGCTCAGTTGCTGCATCTTTCTTAAATGTCGTCGCGCAGGCACTGCCTCAGCATCAGAACTGGTGGTCTCGTCGGTCAGCTTGTCCCCATTGTCACAAAACACTCACTTGGAAAGAGCTTGTCCCTATTCTATCCTTCTGCCTCCAGTTAGGCAAGTGTACGTTCTGTCGATCCAAGATCTCAAGGGTCTATCTCGCTGTCGAGATCATCGGCGGATTACTCTTTACACTACCGCCTATTTTTTTATCGCTGTCTCACATCGATCTCATTCAAGCATGGCTTTTTTTCTCCTTGCTGTTAACGGTCACTTTAACAGATCTTTATTACCAACTTATTCCTAACAAAATCCTCATGATCTTCGGCGCTGCTTTCTTCTTTACAGATGTCAACATCCTCACTGGTTTAATCGGCTTTTTATTTTTCTATGGCGCTTCTTTAATGGGAAAGTTCCTTTTCAAAAAAGAAACCATTGGCGGTGGTGATATTAAACTCTATGGTGTCATCGGTTTGGTGTTATCCTACCATGCTTTATTCACAGCCATCTTGTTTTCAAGCAGCATTGCTTTGATCTATGTTTTAATGACAAAAAAAAATAAGCCCATTCCTTTTGCACCCTTTATTGCATTAGGTGCGCTCATGGCTTATTTCATGTCAATGCGTGGTTAAATGATTCATTGATACTTCTTTCAACGCGCTTATTTCTATTTCATGATTTGATCACAGATTTCCCAGTCATTTCGGCAGGTTGTGCGACGCCCAATAGCTGTAATAAAGTCGGTGCAACGTCACATAAACGCCCATCTTGACGCAATACGGCATCTTCTTTCGTCACAATAAAAGGCACTGGGTTAATGGTATGTGCTGTATGCGGTACACCGCCTACTTCCATTACTTCAGCATTTCCATGATCAGCCACAATGACAGCCGTTCCCCCTTTTGCAAGGACGGCTTCTACGACTTGTCCTAAACATTCATCGACTGCTTCATTCGCTTTAATGGTTGGTTCCAACATTCCACTATGTCCCACCATATCAGGGTTAGCAAAATTTAAGACAATCGCATCATGAACATCTTGATGAATCTCAGCCACACATGCTGCAGCGACTTCATAAGCTGACATTTCAGGCTTCAAATCGTAAGTCGCTACTTTAGGAGAATCAATCAACACTGTCGTTTTTCCTTCAAGTGCTAACTCAACGCCACCATCATAAAAGAAAGTGACATGCGGGTATTTCTCAGTTTCTGCAATTCTTAACTGCTTTAAACCGTTCTTGGCTAGTACTTCACCATATGTGTTGGTTAATGCTTGCGGTTCAAACACAACAGGTCCCATTACTTTTGAACCGTAACTCATCATCGAAACATAATGAACATTTTTTGGCCCTTTTGAAGCATCTAACACAGATACTTTCGCATCATTGGCAACACCTATTGGATCAGACAAAGCAATGGAAATTTGTTTCGCACGATCGGGACGGAAGTTAGCAAAGATGACGACATCCCCATCTTCGATCAACCCAGATGCATCGACAACAAAAGGTTTCACAAACTCATCTGTCACGTCACTTGCATAAGCGGCTTCAATCCCTGCTAAAGCTGACTCAAACTGTGACCCAGTCCCAATTGTCATCGCATCATATGCGACTTGTGTTCGATCATAATTCGTATCACGATCCATGGCATAATAACGTCCACTGACCGTTGCGACAGTCCCAACGCCAAGTTCAGTTAAAGCCTTTTCGAAATCAGTTATAAATCCTGCAGCAGATTGTGGTGGCGTATCGCGCCCATCTAAAAAAGCATGGACATACACATGAGTAATCCCTTGATCTTTCGCTGCTTTAACCAATGCAGTCATATGATCCCTGTGAGAGTGAACGCCACCATCAGATAACAACCCTAACACATGAACCTTTTTTCCATGCGCTTTTGCTTGATCAAAAGCTTCAACCAATCTTGGCAAGGTATAAAAAGAGCCGTCTTTGATGGAGACATTAATTCGTGTCAACGATTGATAAACAACACGTCCTGCACCTAAATTCAAATGTCCGACTTCGGAATTACCCATTTGTCCTTCCGGTAATCCAACATCTTCTCCATGAGCCACTAAAGTCGTATGCGGATAAGTTTTCCAATATTTTTCATAATGAGGCATTTTCGCTTGGGCAACAGCATTCATTTCTTGTTCATCTCTTAATCCAAAGCCATCTAAAATGATGACTGCAACAGGTGCTTTTGACATTTTTATTCAACTCCATCTCTCATCTTTTGATAAACCTCTTGTCTTATAGAGCTTCAAATTTTAAAAAATCAGACTTATTTTACCATAACTCATCACATTTCTCTATCCATTGAAATGAAGTTTTCAGTATCACATACGTTTTCACGCTGTTAACAGCTCTCACACAAAGTTTCAACCGTACCAAATAAGCCCTGTTTCACTGTCCTCATGCCATAAAAATTCTTCTAAGACTTGTCCAGTCTCAAACAGTTCAGTGGCAACTGCTACACCGACAAAGCGAAGATGCCACGGCTCATAAATAAACCCTGTGTCAACTTCTCGATGCTGCGGATAGCTTATCATAAAGCCAAAATGATGCGCTTGCTCACGAATCCATTTTCCTTCTGGCGTTTGCGCAAACGCTTCAACCAAATTCCCTTCAAGTGCATCAGTTGACACATCCAATGCAAGTCCCAATTGATGCTCGCTGTGCCCTGGCACTGCACTCACGCGTCTTGCTTCTTCTACCCCTAATCTTGCGACATTGTTCTCATAGAAAATGGTTTGGTGTTCATGTGTCCGATAAGCACTTGTTGCAATCAAAACCATGCCGTCTTTTTCGGCAGCTTGAAACAGGTCTTCAGCAGCACGGGCTGCTGTTTCTCTTAGTAAATGAGGTCCCCAATGCATGTTGATGCTCTTGACATTGACAACTGATAAATCAGCGGGTTTAAATTCATTGGATACCCGATAACATCGATTAACAAGTGCCAAATAAGACAGCGCTTGCTCATCTGTTAAAATCGTCGCTTGAGCGGGGTCAGCTTGATGACCACAAAACACCACAGGTTCCCGCTTCGCAAAAGCAGGTTTGGATATGCCCATATAAAAAATAGCGAATAGCGATAAGATCAATGAGACGGTTAATCGGTTAAAAAGCTTTATTTGTCGACGCATGATTGGAGATCCCCTTTTTCATTCTTTCAGCTGTACTACTGATAGAATACCCATCCCAATTCGTCGTATACCCAATCATGCTCACTCACTGTAACATTTCTTCATCGTTAATAATTTCGCTGAAATGACAGCAGTTAAAGGTGCCGCAAGCATAATTCCAAAGCTTCCAGCGATGCCTTTAACAATTTCCATCGCAATAAAAGGGTTATTCATAAATTGATTCAATGACACATCTGTTGTATAGATAAAAATCATCATTGATAAACTTCCGCCAATAAACGCAAGGATCAACGTGCTCGACATGGTTCCAATGACGTCTCGACTCACATTAAAGCCTGCTTTAAATAACGCAATCGCTGAAATGTTGCCATGAGCGGACTTCACTTCACCCATGGCTGAGGCAACCGACATTGACGCATCCATAATGGCACCAATTGCAGCGACAAGCACGCTACTTACAAACAAACCGCTAATTTGCGCCCCATCTGACAAATGCATAATGGCACGATAATTACCCATGTTATACCCACTCACATGAATCAAATTTCCCGTAAGATGTGCAAACAAAGCAGCAAGTCCAATCCCACTGAGCGTTCCTAAAATCGCTGCCATACTTTTGACGCTCAAGCCTGCTAAAAGTGTGACTGTTGAAAATGTGACCAACATCAACACAATGAGTGTCATTTGTACAACTGGAAATCCAGCAATAATCAGTGGAATGAGTAAAAAAATCACACACACAACAGTAAAAACAAGCCCCATCGCAGCAAGCATGCCACGCTTGCCTCCAATTAAACATAAAAAAATCAAAAACAACCCAATGGCACCCAAAAGTAGTTCAGTCCGCTCTGGATAACGCACTTCAACGACCATAAATTCGCCTTCAAATTCGAAAATGCGAACAGACACCCGATCTCCGATATCAAAGTGAACATGTGCAAGCGAGTTGATATGATACGTCGCTTCTAAAACTTCTCCTGAAAACGACCCTCGTAAAATTTCAACTTCATATAAAATCGTTCCTCGACGAAGACCTTGTAACGGGTCTTCAACTTCTACCAACCCTTCTGCTTCAGGCATAAATGTTTGATCTGAAATCACATTGAGAATGCGAGCAGTTGTATAAGTAAGATGTGAATGACTCCCAAGGTACCAATGACTGTCACTCTGTTCAGAAGCAGCTGAATGTGCCATAAAAAACAAGCTGAAAAATGCAATTAAGTTTAAAACTAAAACGATTATTTTAAATAAATACTGTTTCTTTATGACATACCACTCCCCACCTTTAACATGTGCGCTATTTTTGGATCAAGATCAATATTTTTCACGTATCTTTTGAAAAAACCGATGCATACTTTGTAAGGCTTTTTTTAAATCTTCACGATTTTCTAAGTCTGCAACAGCAGCTTCGACCAAATCACGATGAAACTCTTCATGAAGTTGAAAAATCGATTCACCTTTTTCAGTCAAGCTAAGTGTAACAACCCGGCGATCTACTTCACTGCGGTGACGATTAACATAGCCTTTGTCAATTAATTTGTTGACAGAAGATGTTAATGTGCCAGGTGTGATTTGCAACTTGGCTGCAATAATCCCCATGGTCGGAGGATCACATTTACGTACCGCTTCAAGCACATGCGTTTCTGTCATACTCACATCACGAAAATTCTTATCTTGTTCAAAAATCTTTTTCTCTAAAGCAAGCACTTGATTGAAAATATCAACAAATAAATCATTTAATATTTCTTTTGTATCGTCTTCTGGTATTCTGTTTATGTCATTCATCGTGGCGTCTCTTCCTTTTATTGATTCTGATTGTCTCATAATTGGTTCATATAGCCTTAAAGGAACATCTATAAATTCCATTATTTCTTTAATCTCTTTAACAAGAGTATACATTGTTTGACAATCAAAGTAAAGAGCATTCTCTTATTTATTTTTAAGAGAATGCTATTTTTTTATTTTTTGATCTTATTTTCAGATGCCATTTTATTCAAAATCTACATCAACAACATGGACATAAACCGCTTTGGCTTGCATAGATGTCATATTTTTAATCATTTCATGAACAGATCGCTGTACATTTTCAGCGACTTCCACAATTTTTTGTCCTGTATGAACACTTAAATAAACATCAATGACGACACCATCATCTTCAAGCTCGACTTCAACCCCACTACGATGCTTTTTGTTATTAAACTTTTCGGTAATAGAGGGTGTAATCGTTTCAAATGTTTTACAAATCCCTTTGATTTCAGCGAGTGCCCCACGTGCCATAATTTTAAAACTTTGCGCATTTACTGAAACACTTCCATCTTCTGTTGTACTGACTTTATAATATTTTGCTGGCATACACAACTCACCTCTCGTTTTATCATTGACTTCAGTATACCACATTTGGGATCATTTGAGAACCAGTTTACCAAAAGAATTCACGATTTTGACAACTTCTTAAATTGAATGTCGCAATGTTAAACGATTAATCGACTGACATTTTGTGCAAAGCCAACTGGATCTTCAATGTCTAACCCTTCGATTAAACGTGCTTGGTTATAAAGCACATGGGTTAACAATTCAAACCTTGATTCATCACCCGCTTGGGCTGCTTTAAGCGCTGCAAATATTTCATGATTCGTATTGACTTCAAGCACTTTCTCAGCTTGCACATCACCACCATTTGGCATGGCATTCATGACTTTTTCCATTTCGATGGAAATCTCTCCTTTGCTTCCTAGCGCAACTGGATGACGCTTTAAGCGACTTGACGCTTGGACAGCTGATACTTTGCCCTCGAGTTTTTCACCCATCGCTTCAAAAATGTCTTTAAACGTTTCATTCGCTTCTTCGTCGGCTTTTGAATCTCCTTCTGCTTTAAATTCAGCAGCTGGCTTAAACGGTTTTTCTGCATAAGTCATTAACATTTTAATGGCAAACTCATCCACATCATGCGTGAAATATAAAATTTCATGACCCGCATCAAGTAAGCTTTCAGCTTGCGGTGACTTTTTAATGCGTTCTTTACTTTCCCCCGTTGCATAATAAATGGCTTCTTGACTTTCGCTCATGCGTTCAACATACGCTGCTAAAGACGTATACTTATCTTCATGACTTGATTCAAAAATCAACAAATCTTGTAACACTTCTTTGTTCGCACCAAAGTCAGAATAAACACCAAACTTCAACGTTCGACCGAATGATTCAAAAAATGAAACATATTGATCAAAGTCGTTCTTCATTAACTTTGCGAGTTCATTTTTGATTTTCGTTTGTAGATTTTTTGCAATAAGTGTTAATTGACGGTCATTTTGTAACACTTCACGCGAAATATTTAACGACAAATCCTCAGAATCCACAATCCCTTTCACAAAATTAAAGTAGTCCGGTACTAAATCTTCACACTTGTCCATAATCAAGACGCCACTTGAATATAATTCCAATCCTTTTTTGTAATCAGGTGTATGGAAATCAAATGGTGCACTTCCTGGTACATATAAAATGGCTTGATAAGACACATTTCCATCTACCGAAATGTGGGTATGTAACAACGGTTGATCAAATCCAAAATGCTTTTCACGATAGAAGTTAACATAGTCTTCATCTGTCAATTCGCTTTTATTTTTTTTCCAAATTGGAATTTGTGAATTGATGATTTCTTCCTTCGTCACTTCTTCATACTCATCTTCACTGCCTTCTTTTAATTGGCTCGTTGTCACATCAAGCTTAATGGGGTATCGAATAAAATCAGAATACTTTTTAATGATGCGACGAAGTGTGTGTGTTTGTAAAAAATCGTCATAGCTTTCGTCTTCTGTATTGTCTTTTAATGTTAACACAATTTTTGTGCCCGTTAGTTCGGTGTCTACTTGCTCAAGGGTATAGCCTTCTGCGCCTTCAGATGACCATTTATTTGTCGTTGCCTCGCCTGCTAAACTCGAATAAACGTCTACTTTTTTTGCAACTAAGAAAGCAGAATAAAAACCAACACCAAATTGACCGATGATTTCGTGATTATCTTCGATTTTAGCTTCATTTTTAAATTTAAATGAGCCACTGTTGGCAATGATTCCTAAATGACTTTCCATATCAGATGCATTCATTCCAATTCCCGTATCTTCAATCGTTAATGTACGTGCTTCTGAATCAGTCGTGATTTTGATGTAATAGTCATCTGCGTTAAACGTTAAGTCGTCGTCTGTTAGCGATTTGTAGTACATTTTATCAATGGCATCACTCGCATTAGAAATTAATTCACGTAAGAAAATTTCTCTATTTTTATACACGGAATTAATCATTAAATCTAAAATTCGTTTTGATTCTGTTTGAAATGCTTTCATGTTATCCCTCATCTCTTTTGAATTTGGCACTCTTCTTTATCGAGTGCTAATAACATCTTAAATTATAGTCCATTCATTTAAAATTGTCAAGCAAAAAGTGATTTAAAAATTAAAAATATATGGTATAATGGTTTTATTACATTTGGAGGCGATTTAATTGTTCAATTTTAATTATCAAAACGAAACAAAAATTATCTTTGGAAAAGATACTGAAGCAACAGTTGGGACTGAATTAGCGAAGCATACGAAAAAAGTGCTCTTACACTATGGTGGTGCTTCGGCGAAAGCAACGGGTTTATATGACAAAGTCGTCACCTCATTAACCGAAGCTGGCATTGCGTTTGTTGAGCTAGGTGGTGTTAAACCCAATCCACGTGCAAGCCTCGTCTATGAGGGCATTGAACTGTGCCGCAACGAAAATATTGACTTCATTTTAGCTGTCGGTGGTGGTTCAGTCATTGATTCAGCAAAAGCCATTGCAGCAGGCGTTTATTATGATGGTGATTTCTGGGATTTATATACAAAAGGTGCAAAACCAACAGATTGCTTGAAAGTCGCAACCGTTTTGACCATTCCAGCTGCTGGAAGTGAAGCGAGTACCGCTACGGTCATCACCCATGAAAAAACCAATGAAAAACGTGGCTATGGCCATCCAAAATTGCGACCGGTATTTTCTATTTTAAATCCCGAATTAACCTTTACCCTACCCGACTATCAAACATCATGTGGACTAGCTGACATGTTTGCCCATGTTGTTGAACGTTATTTCACACAGCAACGTCATGATATTTATACGACACGCTTATGTGAAGCGACGATGAAAACCATCGTTGAATTAGGACGCAAAATTTTCAAAGATCCGAACAATTATGAGTTGCGTGCTGAAATCATGCTCGCTGGGATGGTGGCACACAACGATTGGTTAGGACTTGGACGTGGTGGTGATTGGTCAAGCCATCAAATTGAACATGAATTAAGTGGCTTCTATGATTTATCACATGGGGCTGGCTTATGTATCATTATTCCAGCTTGGATGAAACATGTTTACCATCATGACATGCCATTCTTTGCCCAATTTGCAAATCGTGTCTTTGACATTGAAATCAACACCGCCAATTTAGAAGAAACAGCTTTAAAAGGGATCGCTGAATTAGAACGGTTCTATCAAGACATTAACATGCCAATTCGATTTGCTGATGCCAACTTACCCACCCATGAAATTGACAAACTGGTAACCAGTGCCATGAGTGGGCGTGCGTCATTTGGTGGATTCGTTCAAATTACAGAAGCAGATGTCAAAGCCATTTATGAATTGGCTTTATAAGACACTTGAAGATTTAAAAAGGTTTCTCGTTGCGTGAGAAATCTTTTTAAATGTTGCATCCTTAACTTAATATTGAGTTTAAAAAACATGCTATACTAAAAACTTGCAAAAATGAGCATGATGAGAAAGGGTTGGCGATTTTAATGGCTAAAAACAAACGTGACAAAGACAGTCCGACATTTAAAGAAGCAACGGCAACGATGACGACGCGTGAAAAAACCGCTTATATTTGGGAATATTATCGATGGCAAATCATCGGAAGTATCTCAGGGATGCTTGTCGTTGCTTCCATGTTGCATGCGTTTTTGACTCAAACGAATCATTATTTACATCTTACCGTTGTCAGTGGCTTTGACCATACCGTTCGTTCGTTTCAACTACCTGATTTAATGGATGAAGACATTGAAATTGATGTCACCTCACCGACGTCCTTTCCTGAACCTCCACCTGGTATTTGGGTCGATTTTGACCTGATCCCCACGCTTGAATCTTTATTTTTAACTGATGAACAATTCAACAACCATGAAATTACCGTACAAAACCTGGCCATTACATTCGAAACCGTCCAAGTCTTGGCCACCCATTCAGGCGCAGGTGTCATTGACATCATCATTACGACCCTTTCAGACTTCCAAACCATGGATCAAATGGGATACTTTAAAAACATCAGCGAACTAGGATGGGATGTTCCAGAAAACCGGCTTCATAACGACTACGGCATTTATCTCCAGTATTTCCCTCTTTTCGATGACTACATCGCAGCTGCAGATACCCTTGTTTTAGGCATTTCTGCTACGACCCGTCACATCGAACATGTCCAGTCTTTCTTTCAAACACTGTTGGACTAATACAATATGCTCAGCGATCACTAAAAAAATAGCGATGCCTCACATACACGGGTCATCGCTATTTTTTAAAAGATGCCACCTATTAACGTCTTCCATCGCGTCACAATCCATTGAGCAACGGGCAAGTAGTTGTGACCATCAAGTGCTAACAGATGACAAATTTTTATAATTTCTTGTTCCAACTTTTTGATATCCGGCACATGTTTCACAGCAAGCGGTATGTCATCAAATAACTCAAAATAAGTGCTAAGTGGCATTTCATTTTCACCCAGCTGTTTTAAACTGTTATAACCAATAATGGATAAGTTAAAATCGAAATTGGGTGCTAACCTTCGTTCACCAGCTTCATCGTAAACAAATCCGAAATTTTGACAATGTCGATCAAAATTATTCATGACAACATCTAAAAAATGCATGATACTTAATGCCGACACTTCTGCTTCAGACAATTGCCCTTTGAACTGATCAAACCATCCTTCAAACCCTTCTTCTGATCCCGTCCCTGTCCATTCATCAGCAAGAACCAAATATTCACCGACTGATTGATCAATAAAATTCAATGACGAAATAAAAAGGTGGCCTTTAATTTTTTCAACACCATATTGGGCAGTTGGCATATATCCAGTCGAAATGTTCGCATATAACAGTTCCGAAAAAAGCTCATTCACTTTTCCAAATTTAATCAAATGATTCTCTTTCCAGCCTTTTTCATAACTGCCAATATTGGCAACTTCAAAAGTTCGTGGGCTTTTCGGAACAATCGCTTCAAGATTAAGGGTGATCAAATGTAAGTCTTCAATGGGGACATCGAAAACGTCATCACTCCCTTTTTTTCGAATCCACCAAAAATCAGTGGGCTTTCTAAATTGACTGATGTAACCATCTTGACCAAAATTCATTTTTAAAGTTGCAAACAACTTTCTGACCGATACCCTTGATTTATCCGCACGTCGTTGTCTGAGCCAGCTTTCAAGGTTCATGCCATTTTGAATGCCAATGGGTAACAACTTTTCGTTAACACAGTCATAACTTTCAATGCTTTTTGGGTCAAATTCGATGACAACATCATCTTTATACATCAATTGATACGTCATAGACACCTACTCCATTTCAAATTTGTACCGACTATTGCCGCTTTGCTAACCAGTCTCTGAGTCCTTTATCGATGGCATTGATTCCGAGGGTTACAGGAAAAATAAATAAAATAAAGACAGGTAGCATGTAAAACAAGGGCCAGTAAACAGCGTCTCCAGCAGCCGGTCCAAAAGGGACGGTCATGAAAACATCAGGGATGGCCCAATCAACAACGGTTGCTAAAGAACCTGGATGCCATTGAAATGCCCCATTGATCCTTCGCATATTTGTGACGACACCTAATACTTCCATCACTGCCGCATTGGCAATGACTGTAATCAAAATCATCACGAGAAAGACAGAAGAGGTCCAAGTATCGCGCCATCTCAATTTTACATGGTCAAGTCTGATCATTAAAATGGGGACAAAAAACAACAGTGCATGTTGCCCGAACAAGCGGATCATATGAAAAGAAAGCGGATCTTGACCAATGGCGTATTCAGGAAAGATCAATAAGCCCAACGCACCGATAATGGACATGTATACCCAACCCGGCTTCAAAAAGCGATCTTGTTGCCAATAAAGAAATGGCGACACAAAGACGAGCACCGCACAAATATTTAACATCGATACATGTAACACCCACTCGCTTAACGTGTCACGCGTCCATGCTGGACCCACGAAATGAATCACAAAATTAATTAAAATCAAACCATAAATGACGCTTCGTTGCACCTGCGGCGTTTTCGTTTTTAACCACATGCACAGCACATAAGCACCTAGGAAATAAATAAAAATCCACATGATATGCCAAATATCTAAAAAAGCCAAAACGCATCACCTCCTTCCTTCATCATTTGGCTGCGTACAAGTAAAAAGCATGTACCATGGCGTATATAGCACATTTGCTCGTTTTGATCCAATGCTTCAAGATTTCAACGGAAGTTAACACGCTCGTTTACACTTTTCTTATCATCGCTCTCCTTTCATAATCTCTGCGAATGATTTTTTCATTAACCGTCGCTCGAATATCATGGACATCATCACATCTAAAACGATAAATAAAAGTCCCGTCACCAAGCTCGCCCAACCTAAGAAAATGCTTAACATTAAGGTGATCATCAGTGTATAGCCGAGATATGTTAAAATAAATAGCGCATTTCGCTTAAATGGGTGGTACCCAAAATTGCGTTTAATGACTAATTTTAATTTATCACTGTCAAAATAATTGGAAATGAGCTGATAGGTCACGAGTAAGTTAGCTAACAGCAGAATCATCACGAAAATAACTTGTCGCATCAACTGATTGATGAGTTGCGTCCACGTTTGCATGCTTTGATCAAACATCGGTGTCACTCCCCAAATATTTCGCTCTAAGCCTAATTCGCGCAACATCGGATAAATCTCCCCATAAGCATCAATGGCTGCTGTTTGAAAGAAAAGGCCTGATGATGCCATGGCGCCGAGATCACTGAGATGTATACTGCCTGTATAAAGAATCGCCACAGGATCTAACACCCGATTACCCACTTCAGGCCTCACCCCTTCATCAAAAGTAAAGTAATACTGACCACTTTCAACGTAAATGATGTTGATGCTTAGCGCCTCAATCGGCGTCTCGATAAAAGGCAAATCTAACGCAAGATGATAGCTATTGGTTAACCCAACTTTACGAAAATAAAATGCTTCCAAATAGTTCTCTAACAATTCGGCTTCATACGCCTTTAACTGTTCAGGGACTAAAATATTCCAGACGTACGCATCCCAATTGATCTGTTCCAAAACGTCCATGCCATTAACTGCAACAATTGGATTCATGTTTAAAAAGTTCGGACTTATGTGCACCGCATATCCATTGGGCGATAGTGCTAAATTCACATCGGGGTTGTCAAAATAAGGACTCCATCCCATATCGAGGGACATGATAACATTTGCTTCCATAAAAAAACCTTGATGATACGTTGATAAGTAGTGATACACCTGTTCCAAGCCCTCATATAACGCAACCGTTAATGCTACATCCCCCCAAGAACCATCATCTGAGACAACAATTCGATATGTATCAATGGCTAATTCCCATTGATTGGCATGCTTGAGTCGCATATGTACCGCATGTAAATCGAAAAAGGCGACCTGTGACACGATGAGAAAGAAAGCCAAAAAGACCACTTTTAAGCAATGGTTAAGTAGTTGTGGTAGCTGATTCGTTTTTTGCCCTTTAATTAAATGTGCCACTTTCAAAGCCACGACATACCCTTTGACAAGCAGACTCGTCAACATGGCATATATGAGGATCAAGCCAATGCCCAACCACATTAAAAGCTGAAACAAAAGACCAATCAGCCCGACATACCCCATTAAATGGACATAGCTTGCCGTTATGATGAGCGCAAGTATAAAGGAAGCCACCAACATCTTAAACAGTCGCATACGCAAAAGGAAGATGATTTTTCGGGTTGAATAACCATGGATTTGATACACACCAATGGCTTTAAAACGAGAGATCACATCATGCATCACCCCAAAAAAGGCACTTAAACTCACCATTGTCATGATCATGAACATTTCTGGGACTTGTCTATCGGTCAAGGCTTGCGTATTCAAACGTTCCAATAGGCTCAGCTGATCTTCTGCAATCGCCCACACTTCGCTTTGGAAGGTGTAATCGACTAAGGCTTCTAGCAACTGATCAATCACCGCACGATCAGTCGTATGAATGTCATAAAAACCACTTACATCAAAATTTTGATTGTTTTCGATTCGACTGACCATCACTGTGAACCCAGGTAACACATGGTTAATCGCGCCAACTTGATTGAAGTCATCGGTTTGGACATTGCTTAAAAATTCAGTCGTTCCCATGGTAGGCAGTCGCCCGTCTTGTAAAACAACTTCTCCTGCAAGTGTGACATCATTGGTGTAAATAACAATGGTTGTTTCATCTAAATAAACGAAGCGGACAAGCATGAGTCCATGCTCATTGACAAAGGAAAGCAAGCGGTCAAAGCCTTCACGTTCAGCATCTTCAATAAAATGCAAAATCACCTGTGCTGTCTGTTCCTCTAATAAAGCATGGCGTGTGTTGCTTCTAAAAAATAACAGCCCATAAAAACTGGCCACTAAAAATTGTAGCGTTAACAGAACAACGAGAATTACTTTCATTTTTTTCATTCCTTTTGAAAAAAGCATGCGTCATCCAACCCGCATACTTTTCAATTTATTTACTGTCTTCTTAGCTCAGCTGCCCACTGGTTATTTGTAGAAACCCCTTATCATAACAATGATAGCACATTCCGTTTTTCAAGTCAACATTTTTTCTGAATTTTTTTAGCTGTTAAGCTTGATCCCTAATTGATCCAAGCATAATGACACATTCATGTTATATTTCAAATACCCTTTCGCTTCTTCAAGCGCACGCAATTTCCCAACACATTTTTTTAATTGCTGTCGATCTTGGCTTAAAAGCACGTCATCTATGACACCTCTTAAATACATCTGATAAGCTTCAAAAAAAGCCAACGGCTCAGCTTTTAATAAAACAGCATGCTTTGCCACGACCAACTGTGGAAGTTCCCCAGCTTCAAAAGCATGAATCACGTCTAAAAATGCTGCTTCAATCACGCCTTTTTCTTTCTTCAACCCACTGAAATTGAGATTAACAGTCCTTGAAACAAGGGTTGGTAACAACGCTTCTTTTGTCGGTGCAATCAAAATAATATGTACATCAGAAGCAGGTTCTTCTAAAAACTTCAACAAACTGTTCATCGCTGAAATTGACAGCTTATCAGCTTCTTCAATGATGTAAATCTTAGCTTTATTTTCAATCGCTTTTTTCCCAATGTCTGCTTTCAAAAAAACAATTTGCTCTTTTTTAATGTTTTTACCGTCTGGACTGATGACCATCACATTCGCATGCGCATCAGTATCAATTAAATGGGCTGCTGTTTGATCAGCTTCCAGTATTAATTTTGCAAACTTTTTCGCAACATGTCGTTTTTCAATGTTATCGCCACCGAAAAACAGGTAAGCATGAACAAGCTTACCTTCAGCATGACTTTTGTTAAGAAATTGAATCACGTGATGCGCTTCATGACCATCGTTCATTAACGAACCTCCCATTAATCACGCGAGACATCTCTGTGATCATGTCTGGGATGCGTTGACAACCATCAATCACGTGAATGCGTCCCGCATCTTTTTTAGCCAACTGTTGATAGCCTTCATAAACTGATTGATGAAAGGCAAGACTTTCTAAGTCCAAACGGTTGATTTCTCGATGCTTATCTTTTTGAATGCGTTCTAATCCAATTTCAGGTTTAACATCGATTAAAAAAGTCACATCAGGTTTCACGTCGGCAATGGCAAATGCATTGATTGTTTCGATGAGGGTCGGTTCAATCCCTCTCGCATAGCCTTGATAGGCAATGCTACTGTCGATAAAACGATCACAAATAACGATTTTTCCACTTTTAAGCGCAGGTTCAATGATTTCTACCAAATGTTGTCTTCTCGCAGCCGCATAAAGTAAGCTTTCCGTTCGTGGATCCATTTCGGTATGGGCACGATCCAAAATAACGGCTCGAATGGCTTCAGCAATTTTATTACCACCTGGTTCACGGGTGTAAATCGCGGCATGACCTTCATTTTCTAACAGTGTGACCAATTCTTTCGCCACTGTCGTCTTTCCTGAACCATCCACACCTTCTAGTGTTACAAACATCTTTACTCACCTT
>JGI24700J35501_10930694_pt1 | contig 18905 bp, 25 predicted proteins | sample TergutTh196P1_FD_35501 | JGI IMG/M metagenome (IMG submission 35501)
CCCGCCTGCCGCCCGCCTGCCGGACGGGCAGGGACCTGTCTGCCGACAGGCAGGCGGGCAGGTGTTACAGCTGGGTTGGGTGGGTTGCCGCACTAGGGGCTGTCCCAATAGTCTGCTCCGTTTGAGTTTCTTTTTGAATGGCGTTATTTATGAAAGTTTGCACTACAGCAGTTTGGCTTAAACCTTGTTTTTTAGCGTGTTCTTTTAGCCATTTTAGCGATGTTTCGGTTAATCTGAAAGCTGCTAATTTTTTCATTGAAATTCCTCTTTTACATTTGTATAACTTTATGCTATACTTAATTTATCAGCCGTAGGAAGTTGATAAATTTTATTTATGTAAACTGAAGATTACACATAGTTAGGAGATGCAATTATGGAGAATGTAACATTAAAAACGTTTCCTGCTAATAAAGTGGAAGCCTTAACAATGCTATATTTACAAGAATCTGAGGATTTAACTGCTTTATCGCCAGAAGAACTTGTTCGAAAATATAAAGAAGTCGAACAGGAAATTAAAACAGTATTCACTAAATTAAACAAAATGACGCTTTCAAATGTTAAAATTTAGGTTTACCTGCTCCCGCATGACGGCGGGCAGGTGTCGGCAGACAGGTGGGGCAGGTATTGCCCCTTTTTTATTCTAAAACTGCTCCGAAAATTTTGTAGCGATCGTCATAACAGTATTTATTAACAATCAATTTGATTGTTAATAGGGTATGCTCGGTGCAACTTTCGATTTTGTAGTCTGTTACACCTGGCAAACGTTCCTTGTTTATGAATACGCCCTCATGAGGGGCTGTTTCCATTGTGGCTATTGCTCCGTCAGTGTTTGTTAAGTTTATTCCCATACGATAATCATCTCCTTTCCGAGGTCAGTTGCTTACATTCTAAAAAGTGCAACACGGAAAACTCTCATCACTCTGAGAGTTTTCCTGGCTAACAACAAACCCCATGTTATAACTGGGTTCGGCGGGTTGCTGTTTTAGGGGCTGTCCCAATAGTCTGGTCCAAAGGCTCGCTCGTAGGCTGCTATGTGGTTGTTAAATGCCGCTACTGCCTCTGGTGGTGCGTTTGGCTTTAAGCCACGGTGTTTTAGGTTATCTCTTGGGTCGCCTACTCCGTCAGTATAATCCTCTGGAGATTCAAAATTCTCCCAATCAGCCCATTTTTCATATCCTTCAAGTATAAGCATTACCTCAACTCCCTTAAAATAATTTTTACAATTTTCGTACTTAATGTTGTTGCACTATTATTATTGCTAAATACATCACTAAACGCATCAGCTATCGTATCGTCATATCCCCCTACTGGTTTCTTCAAGGCAATTTATGGTTTTACATCTTGTATGATAAGAGCTGTTATTTGTGAAATGTTCAAAATCATTGCCACAGCGCGAACATTTGCGTTCGGTTTTACCAAAACGTCCAAAGTCTTCAGCAACATCTCCTAACAGCTTAAATTCTTCCATTGTGTGTTTTTCAGGTGTTTTAGTAACCATAGATAGTCCTCCTCATAAAATCATTGTAGCGTATTGGAATTCCACTTTCTCTTGCACGTTCTATTGCATCTAAAATTAAATAACGTCTGTCTTCGTCAGATAAATTAGGGGCGTTTCTAGCAGCTAAGTAGCTTGCCCTAAATTCGTCATTCCAACTTCCGCTAGGTAAAGTTGTTCCTCGGTTGGCTCTATGTCCATAATACTCATGGGCTAATACTGCTCGTTCACTCATTAAATCTCGTGGGTGTGTTGAGTTTGTGTCTGAAAATACATCATAACGTACTCTTATGATGTCGTTTTCGTCAGAGTACCCAGTTTGCCTACCATTATTAAATAAAAACACACTCTCATCAGCACTAATAGCCCTAATTTCAGCCCTCAAATGTTCAATTTCTTCGGCACTTAGCGTGGTAAAGGGGCTACGCCTTAAACCGCCCGAACTACGGTCGTCTATATTTTCCATACTTCCCATTATACCACGATTTCCCAATCTGTCAATATACCCCCTAACATTCTGCAAATTATCAGGGCGATTAGCCATTTCACTTGTATCATAATGTGCAGCATAAGCAAGTTCGTCAACAGAGCTATAAACCGACCTATCCTCTTGTTGCAACTCTTGCTGAAATTCAGTTGCATTATGCGTTGAATTTTCACCCGCCTGCCGGACGGGCAGGTCGAAAACAATAATACTTCTGCAAGGATGCGGCGGATTAGCAATCGGTGGAACATTCACGCCCAAAACCGCCTCACTAACCTTGAAAATTTGCCCATTCAAATTTGTGCAAGTTTGAGTTGTGCGGTCGTCAAGCACGGCTATAAATAAAAATTCTTCTTCATAACCTGGCTGATTTTCTGAAGTTTCTGGGATTTCTGGTGTTGCCGTAACTTCCGATTGCGGCGGTAGTTGTTGCAGGTTGTTTTGATTATTTTGGGCGTTTTGGTTTTGCAAATTCTGTTGACGTTGCCAACGGCGATAACGTTCACGCATGGCGGATATTGTGGCATAACCGATTCCGATATTCAAAAAGAAATCAAATAAGCCGTGCCAGTTTGTGGTTGCATTCTCGCTTTTCTTTAACATTCGATTTTGCAAGGCTCGCAGTTGTTGGTGCAAGCGGTTTCTATCAAGTGGGACGGCTATTATTTCGTCATCGACATCTTCATTATTTGAGGACACGTTACCTGTCCGTCTGGTAGGCTGGCGGTTAATATTTTCCTCGCTGGCGGATTGGCTTAATGCTTGCAATATTTGATTTGCTCGGTTTGTCAGCTGATTGTACAGCTGGGCAAACATTGTATATCCATTCCCACCAGGGCGGGCAGGCGGTAAAACAGTTTCGCTCCAGTTTGGGAGCGGTGCAGTTTCTGCAAAATCTTCATTATTGATATAATATTGCAACTTTTGCCGATAAACCTCTTCATATTGCGGTTTTATCTCAGTTGCTAGTTTGTGAAAAATTTCCGTCATTTTGCCTAGCAGAATAATCTCAAATGCCGTGTTCACATTCAAGCGGTTGGCGTTGCCGTAATATTGGGCTTTTTGGGCTAACGTTTCGTTTTGCCAATAATTGTTGCTTGCAAATAAACCCAACTGGCGGCGAAAATCGTACAGCTGGCTAATTGTCGTATTTTCGCCTGTTGGCGGAAACCTGCCGAATATTACCATTATTTCGTCTTCTAGTTTGGTCATGCTAGCGGCTAGTTTTTTGTGAACATCACTTTGCAAATCGTCCAAAAATGCCCAAAATTCCTCACGTTCTGTCTGAAAATCACGAATGCGTTGTTGCGTAATAGTCATTGTTTAAGCCTTTCTCTTTGTTGATTTTAGCCAATTCTTCCTCTGCGTTGATGTCCAAACCGCTTGCTCTTATTGCCGTTTCGTTTGATAGCATTCCAAAACGATACGCCGATAATGCTGTTCTTATTTTATCCTTATCTTGGGTTGGCGTGTTGTGGTTCATGTTGATTGTTATTGTGTTGTAATCGTGTTTTATTGTGCTTTTTAGATTAAACCTAGCTGTGATTAGGTTCAACAGCCGTTTGTAGCCCCTTATAAAAATGCGGTCTATCACCTGCCCGTCCGGCAGGCGGGTTATGCTTTTTTGCTCCAATGAGAACAGCTTAAACTCTAGGGCTTCGCCTGTTGTGTTGCCGCCCCGCCTGCCGGCGGGCAGGTGAACGCCTCGTCCGTTAAGGCTGGAACGCACGTTGTCATGCTGATTAGTTCTTCCAGATGTTTCAAAATTTCTATTATTCCTGTGTAGTTGACATCTTTTGTTAGCCATTTTAGATCTGCGCCGTCTTGCAAATGCACCGCTGGCGATTGCAACAATCGTTGAATTTCTTGCTGCCATGCAGGGTTTTCTACTATGTTATCATTGTCGTCAATGAATAATGCGGCGTTTTCGGCTTGTGTACCGTATGCCAAAAGTTTTGCGTTGTCGTTATATTGTGTCATGTTTTTCATGTTGTACAGCAGATTTTCGTATGTATCAATTAGTTCGAGAGCTGGCTCAAAAATGCTTTGTCCGTCAGGGTCTTCAAACGGAATCACTGGAACTTTGTTCCAAAGCAACTCTTTTTTGAAAATTTGACGAATTTCGCCGTCTTCATAGTCGTAAAAACCTTGTCGTTCGCCTTTTTCGTTGTAACGCGCTCGCTCGTTTGCTGTGGTTATTTCTAAAAATTTTTCATTATCTCTTACGTGAAACCGCAACATTGCTATCGGATTCGGCTCTATCATGTAATCGTAAACCACAACCGTGCTACGACTGCTTGAAACGTGATATTCTATCTCGTTTTCGGCGTTTTCGATTATGCACAAATATGTTGCACCTGTTGTCAAAAAATCGTGAATCAAATCGGCGAAAATTGACGAGTTATCGTTATCCGCCAAAACTTTTTTAACGTGGGCGGCGTATTCAAAAAAATCTTGCTCGGATAAATTATCACGATTGGTGAACGAAAAACTCGGTGCTTTGCCCGATAAATAGCCTTTTGCCATGTTTACTATGTAGTTTTCAAAAGCCACTAAAACCTTGCCTTTGGCACTTCGCATAAACTGGTTGGGCGATTGCTTGCGCCGATAACGATCGTACGATTCTACTCGCTTGTTGATATACGGCTCGATTCGCTTAATTAACGATTGTATTTTTTTTTCGTCCAAATTATCAAAATAATCGGATTCTAGTTGTATCATGGGGTTCTCCTTTGTTTTAGCCTAAATTTTGATGGAACTAAACAGCATACGATTGTTAAGCATATCGTTTTCCATGGCGTATCTTGTGCAGTCGATGGCATGATTATTTTTGTTTGGATAAGTTGAGCGGTATTTTCCATTGCGGTCAACCTCGTATTCGTATTGGTGGAACTCCTTGTAAGCGTTCGGAGTTCGCCGCTTGTCGAAAACTAACTCGGTTAAATCTTGCAAAAATTTTATTCCAAAGTGAATGCTGTCTGGACCTTTTTTGCTTGGCGTTGTGTTTAATCCAAAAAATTTTAATTCTTGAATGCTTTTAGGTTCGCCATTGTCGCAGGTTACCTGCCCGTCCGGCAGGCGGGTTAACATTCTGCCTTTATGCCGATTTTGGATTCGTTTTGCCGCCTCTCGGTTCGATAGGCTTAATTCGTAAATTTCATCGAGGAAATACAGCTTGCGTTTCTTGCGGTCGTAGTGCAACTTCAGCCACCTGCCCGCCGGCAGGCGGGACAAAATTCATCCATGCTAAAGCCGAAGTCAATTCCAAAACGAAGTTGATCAAAAGCATCAAGTTCTTCACGCAAAATTGGACGTTCTACTATATTGTTGAAAACTGCTCCGCCGTGTCCAACTGCAATTCCCAAATATTCGTGGTTGTAAGCCATTTCGTTTGTGCGTTTCAAAAAATTGGCTTCCGCTACAAACTGCTTGCCAATCCACGTAATCGGAACATCTTTATAGCTTACATCGCTTATTACTAGCTTTTCCGAGCGTTCCTCTAAAATATCCTCGTTTGCCCAATGGTCTTTGGAGCGTGGCACGTTGTAGCTTTCAAAGTTCCAATAGCGATCGCCGCCCTCGCCACGCATTGTCGATTGCAAAACGTTTCTTATTTCGGCACGCCCTGCAAATTGGTCGCTTTCTTCAAACCAAGTTATGCCAAAGTAGCCAAATCGGGCTTTCAAAGATTTTAATTTTTGGGCATCGTCCAAGCCACGGAATAGGATTTTTTGCCCTGTTCGCATATAAACGCACTCGTATGGGCGTTTGCGGATTATAAAATGTTGGGTTAATCCGAGTTTATCAATAGCGAACAGGATATTTTCAAAAATGCTGTCGGCTACCGTATTTGCAACCTTGCGAAAACAGATTGCATGGCAGTTTTTATTTTCTGGGGAAATTATCAGCAATACTATTGCCACCTGCCCGTCCGGCAGGCGGGTCGCTACAAAGCTACTATTTTGTGCTACCACGTCCGCTTGGAAAGCTGTAATGGCTGTGGTTGTGGGATAAAATATCTTGTAGTACGCTGTCGTATTTTGGGATTATTAGGTCGTCAAAGTGGACTTCGTGTGTATCATTTGGTGTCATTGGAATTCTCCTTTTGATTTTCGAAAGTGGACCTGAAACAGTTCGCTGAACTGTTTCAGTTGCCCACTTTTATCTTATGGTGGTAAATCATTTTGTTCAGTCGATTCGCTTTCTTCTTCGCTTGCATAAGCAAGCAAATCCTCTTCGGAAATTTCCCCAGCCAACAGCGGCGGTAATTCTTTTCGTTCTAGCATAATTTTTACATCGTTTAGGGTTTGCTGTAATTGGCGGTCTTTTTTACGCCACTTGATATTGTCCATATTCATAAGCAGGAAAATTATTGCGTTTACATCCGCTGGTACTTCCTCGATGGTTTCAACTACTTTGATTATTTCCTCGGTTGCTACGAAGTTTTTCTTTTTTGGCTTTTCATCTGGGTCATCAATCCATTCAGGTTCTATAGGAACACGCACCTTTAGCGGCGTTTGGATAACTCGCTTATAGCCCATTGCTCGCTTAAACAGTGATTCCGAAACTAGTTGTTCTTGGATATATGGATCGAGAGTTATTGCTCTGTACAGGTCTTCGTTTTCTTTTGCCCAGTTGTACAGCGTTCGGACGGTTATATTTAGCTTTTCGGCAACTTCTACGTTGGTTAAACCGTCCTCTTTTAGTTGCTTGATTTCCTTGATTTTTACTGTGTTTAATACATCTAGTTTTGTTCTTGGCATTTTCTCACCGCCTTTCTTTTTCGTCAAACTGGCTCGACATCACCATTCATTTTTGTATAACGTAGGGGCGGATATTATCCGCCCGTTTAGCCTTGCGGGCGGATAATATCCGCCCCTACGTAATTACCGCCAACTTTCGGGAATAATCAGCTGTTGCCCTGGGCGGATTGCATTTGGGTTTTCGCCTATGATTGCACGATTTTCTGGGATTGCGTATAATTCTTGCCATGCTGTGCCTGGTTGGTTGTGCTTTTTGGATATTGCCCATAGGCTTTCCCCTCGTGCTACTTCATGAATTTGGCTGTTGCCGTTGTTATCCCTTGGCTCGACTATTGCTGGGTTTTCGTAAATTAGGCGGATTGTTGGACGTTCGTCAAGGCGGATTGGCTCGGCGGTTTCGTAGCCGTCCTCGTCAATAGTTATTTCGTCTGCACCTGCTTTTTCTCGGAACTCTACTAGATTTATTGTGTAATATAAATCGTCTTCAAAGCCCATTCTACCCTCGTTTGTGTCGAAGTTTTCGCATAATACTAGCTTGTTAAGCCCGTGGTAGCTACTGTCTGGAGCGTGATTGATTATTATTAACCTGCCTGGTTCTTTTTCGGCTCGCCATTCGTTTAACCATTCCAGGTATTCGCCGCTCGTTTTAGGGGAGCGTTCTTCCCATATTTGGCTTGTAAAACTTATCCGCTCTAGTTCGGGCGTATTTGGTAGGCTTATTTCGCCTAATTCTAGTACATCGTAGGTTATTAGGCTTGTTCCACGCCTTATTGTGATTTCCTCGGGGTTGATTGGGAAGAGCATTTCTTTTCCCTTGTACTCTATTACGATTGTTATCCACGCATTTGTGTAGGGGTTTGTTTTCGGTTCGGCAACTTTGCTTGCTAGTTTTTGTACACCTTTCATTACTGCCGTCGCTGCTATTACTGTTGGGATTTTTAATAGGGGCATTTTTACACCTCGTTAATACGAATTTGTCAACAAATTCCAAAGAGCGACATAACCTAAAATTTTTATTATCAGCGAAACTGGATAATCTATTATAAACAGTTTAGTCTCTAGCTCCGTGTGTTCGCCTAATCCAAAGGCTTTTATTATGCTCTTTCGCTTTTCAAATTCAGCATCTATGAAAATACGTAGAATTTTAATTAGTTCTTTCATAATCAGCATTTGATACACATCTCCTTTTACGCTAAAGCATTAGCCGCATAAGCCTGTTTTGCACCTCTTACAATATAATCAACAACTTCGTCTAAATCGGCGGTTTCGTTGACGTTGGCTATGTTAAAATTATTCGTTTGTTGCAAACTTGTTGGGTCGGTTCGATATTGCCTTGCGTATTCTCTTCTTGCTATATCAACCATCATTCGCAGGTTTTCGCCACGTATGCTTACTTCATTCTGATTGGCTGTCATTAGGTTGCCTTGGCTGTCGAAGTTCATTCTATTAAGGTTGTCGAGGTTGGTTATCCCGTGGTTGCCTAATCCGCCTAGTGCGTGACCTGCCCGTCCGGCAGGCGGGTCGGTTTCGTCAAAACCCGCAAAACGCTCAAAGGCATCGCCGAACATATCCGCTACATCTGCTCCAAAGCCGAAACCCTCTTCGAATGTACTTCGCAAGTTGCTTACTGCTCCCATTATTCCGCCCGCCTGCCGGACGGGCAGGTCTCTTGTTATGTTTACTGTGCCGAACATCGGCTCACCCGCCTGCCGGACGGGCAGGTATCCACGTTCGGCTAGTTTGCTGTCTGCCCAGGTGTTTAGGCTGTTGCGTAGATTGTTTACTGTTCCTGCTAAGTTTGTGCCTAAAATTCTGTCTAATACGCTTGCTATTGGCTCTAATATTCCTAAAACGTTACTTCCTAGCGTTCTAAAAAGGTCGATTACTGCACCGATTGGGTCGCGAAATACTCCTGTTAGGAAGTTGGCAAGCCCTATAAATGTGTTGATTATTTTGTTGACAACTGCCAAAACTAGGTCAAGAAAGTCGAAAAATATCCCTTTTACAAAATCCATTGCATCGGCGGAATCGTCTGCAAAGTGGCGAATTGTCGCTACTAGCAACATTATTGCTCCAATTATTAGCATTATCGGCTTTAGCTTTAACGCCCACGCAACCACTGCTTTTGCGGCGGATAACATTGTTATCTTGATTTTCAACATCATCAACGCTATTTTTTTCAGCAAAACTGGAATAAATTTTACCGCCAAAGTTAGCGAAAGTAGCTTAAATGCTAGGGTTATCATGTCAAGGTTGGTTATCACAAAGTTTGACATATTCGCAAACAGCGTTGTTATAAACTGGATAACTCCGCCGATTACCTGTTTTATCACGCCGAACGCATTTATCACAATCTGTTTCGCCGTGAAAAACACCCCAAAGGCGTTTGCTATCACGTTTCGGATTGTATCCATGTTGTCGATAACACCTTGTTTTATTCTTGCTAAAAGGCTGTCAAGCCCCGCTTGGATTGCTGGGGCAAACTCCAAAAATACCGCTTTGAAACTTGCTTTGAACGTTAGAGCCGTGTTGCCTATGCTTGCACGGAAGTTATCCATTTCGTTTTTTGCACTGCTTATTACTCCTATTGGAGTTTTCCCGATTGTGCGAGATAATCCACCAAACTGGCGGCTGATTCCTGCTATTACCATTTCTGCACGAGTCGCCATATCTGCATAATCGCTGAAAAAATCAACTTCTTCCGTAGTAAAACCTATCGGCAAGCGACGAATTTGATTACCGTGTCCACCTTGTATTGCGTTGGCTATATCTTCGCTTAAACTCATTAGCGTTTTTGCATCTACCGTTAAATCGGGGGACATACCCACGGCAAGGTCTGCAATGCTTCCTGCCCGTCCGGCAGGCGGGTCCATTAGCTGTTTGCTCATATCTAAATCTTGTGTAAAGGCGGCTAGGGTTGAAAGGCTGGCGTTTAGTTCGTTTTCGCCTATTCCTGTGGCTCGGCTGAAGTCGGTTGCGTGTTGCACCATTGCTTGATATTGCTGGCGTGCAACGTCTATGTCGTCTGCCTGCCCGTCCGACAGGCGGGTCATGTTGCGGATTACATTTGCCATACGCAGACTGCTTGCCATGTTTTCTTTTGCCATTCCTGTGAAACTTAAGGCTATGCTTTTTATTGCTTGCATTGTGCCTTTTACTAGTGAAAGAGCGTTGTTTAGCGTTACTATTAACGCTCCCCAACCGCCAAACTCGGTGCTTACTTTTTGGGCGGAGTTTGATAGGCTGTCAACGCTGTCGATTGTTTTAACTATCACGCCTTGCGTGTTTACTACTCGCAGCTGTCCTGTGTCAAATTCGTCATTCATATCGCGCAACTTATAAATGATTGAACCTAGACTGTAATTCCAGTTTTTCAGCGTATCTTTTAAGGTTTTCTTTTTGTCGGATAATGGGTCGAGATTTTTTTTGTATTCTTTTAGAGTGCTTTTTATTTGGAAAAATCCCTCTTTTATGTCGGTTAGAGTTTCTCGCCATGGTTTTGCGGCTGCCATTTTTTCTTGGAAAGCCGCTAAACCTAGCGAAGATTGCTCTTGGATTGCCTTGTGCAAGGCTAGTTCTTGGGTTGCAATCTGCACATTTTCTTGGGCTGTTTGCATAAATTTGTCCTTGACAAGATAACTAAACTCCAATTTATTGAGTAACTCGTCTGTTAAGTTGACGTTGTTTTTTACTGTTTCTGCGTACTTTTCATTGATTGCGTTTCGCTGGCTTTCAATCGCTTTTAACGTTTTCTGCTTAAAGATTGAATCCGCCATGGATTGGTTTGTCGTTTGCACATTTTCAATAATTTGGGCAAATTGGCGGGCTTGTTCTTTTGCTTTTTTGCTCAAAATATCCGCAGGATTTATTAGGTCGGCAAAGCTATCTCGTAGCTGTGTGGCTTGTTGTGTGCTTGTTTCAATGGGCTTTGCTACCTGCTCAAAAGTGTTTGTTAAACTTTCCGCTGTGCTGGCTATATCTTGCAGGGGTTCGCTAAAATGTGCCATATCTTCTTGCAAATATTCGAAAGTTTGCCCTAAATGCTCAAAAGGTACAAACATTTCTTCTGCCATGTTTGTTATGTTTTGCATGGGCTGCTCAACTTCCTCAATGCTTGATTGCACTTCTGCTACTGGCTTTGATAGGTTTTCAAATTTGTTGCCCATTTGCAAAACGCTGTTGTTTACCGTTTCCATTATGCTTGAAACCGCTTTGAACTCTTGACCGAGGTTTGAAACGCTGTTGTTTACGCTTTCCATTACGTTTATCATTTTGTCAATGCTGTCAACCATTTTGTTTAAGACGGCTAACATATTGCCTTGCACTTCAAAATTTAAGCCTATATCTGCCATGTTTGTCCCCCCTTTCTACTTGGTTTATTTATTTTTCTTCAGAGCGTCATCATGGGCTTTCTTGCGTTCTTCAGCAAGCACGTCCAAGTGGGCTATGTTCATTGTTTGGATATATTCGGGCATATCCATAAAAACCTCAATGCCGCAGCGTTTTTCGGTGGCGTATTGGTGGGCGTATGTGGCTATTCTATCGGTTTTTTCGGGGTCTGGGTTTTTCGAATACCCAGATTTTATTAGTTTTTTATTTCGTCAATTTCTTCCTGCCTTGATTTTGGCGAGGTGAATTTCATTACCTCCTGCACTACTGCTGATGTGAAATCCGCTGGTAAATACTCGTCTACGAACTCCTCGAAAGTTATGTAAAGCGTGTTGGATATTTCGCCAGGATTAAACAGCAATTCGCCAGTTTCAACGTCGAATACATGGTTGGCGAAAATTTCGTAAGCAGGGGCAAGTTTTTTGTCGTTGGGTTTTGCCGTGAAATAATTTTTTGGCTTATCCAAGGTTCGCATCTTGGAGATTAACATCTCCTCGGCTATTTCTTCGCCCTCGTCATTTTGGTAATGGATGGTTATTTTTTTGCGAGCATCGCTGTTGCGTTTGTTTTTCATGTAGTTGGCTAGTTTGGCGGGTTTTGGCGTTGTCGATTGTTGTGTTGTTTCCTCTTGATAGTCCGCTTGACCTATTTGTTCGAGAGGCGAGTTTGTTTGAGCGGTTGCGGTTTCCGCCCAAGCGGACGAGTCCGCAGTTTTTTTGTTTAACATAATTTTGTCTCCTTATTTGTTCTATAAAATTTATTTTGTTTAGGAAACCTGCCCGTTCAGCAGGCGGGCTAGCGAATAAACAGCCAGTAAAAAATAGCTATTAAGCCTATTACTCTCAAAATTTTGCTTGCATAAAAGAAAAAATTGACGTAAAGCCTAAATATAATAGGCGAATCTTCTAATGCCTCTATGCTAAGCCTTGCTAAAAGTTGGAATTTGCGATTCATTACTAAAGCTGTTTCGTACCAACTTTCAAGAAAACTTTCGTTTTCGTTTAGCTGTTCGTATTTTTCTAACATCTTTTCTTCGCCGTGTTGCATTCTTAGCAAAAGTGTTTCACGATTATTTTTATAACCCACTTGACAACACTCCTTTTTATCCAAAAATCCATTGCAAAATAGCTAAAATGCCAGCAAACTTAATAAAACAGCTTGCACCTGTCTGCCGACAGGCAGGCAAAATCCTGTTATCCGCAACAAAAGCGGAATTTTATTTTTGGTCTCTGCAATGTTTTCGGTGGTGCGTTTGTCTAGTTCTTTTATTGTTTCAAAAAACATTTGACATTGCTCCTTTCTTATGTTATCCTATTATTATCGGATACAACCAAGCGAGCAATATCGGAGCAATCAGCATCAAGTAATATAAAATCCCTAAGAGTTTTGCAGTGATGTCTAATCTTTTGCAAGACTCTTTTTCTTTTTGCCTGCCTGTCGGCAGACAGGCGGTTCAATAGGACTTTGCGGATTGTTTGGTAAATAAATATTTACGTTTAGAATAATCGGCGGAATTTGTGGGGTTTTCCTTGTTTTCACCTGCCTGTCGGCAGACAGGTAACAATTCTCCTTTCTATAAATTTTTGTTGTCTGCCTACGGCAGACAGGTGGTGCATAGGCAAGTTTCAGCTTGCCTATGCCTGTGTTTATGGTCTTTCAGCGGGCAGGTCGTTTAACACCTATCGCCGTCCCAAAACAAGCGGCTGTGGAGCGCCTGTTCCTTCGCCTGGTGGCAACTTGTTAAAGTGTTCAATATATTGCAAATCGCCTATTTGTATGGTTGCTGTGGCGGTTAGTTCTCGTTCGTCTACAGCTGTGCCTGGAATATCCGCATCGCTTACAAAGCAATCCGTTAGCTTTATTACTCGCTTTCCTGCGTGGGCAACTTCTCGGTCGTGCATAAATAGCAACATTGTAAAACGCTCTGGGCGAACTCTTCTTCTGCCGCTTTCGTGTCCGAATGGTGGACCAACTAACAGCCGTCCCCATTGGTCTTGGTCTTGTCCAACTCGGTAGGTTATGCTTGCAGAATACTCTGGCAAGCCTGGCTTTTTGCCCGCTACGTGCTGCCCTTGGCTGTTTATCGTTTCTACAGAGCGGCTTGATGATATTTGCATTTCGGTTATTTCGCCACGTTCTATCATGTTGCCGTCTTCTGCTATTGTGTATATTCGGGTTTGCGCGCCGCCTGCCTGTCGGCAGACAGGTCTATTATGTCAAATATGTCGTATTGTACTCTTAAATCCATTGGTTACTCTCCTTTCTTTGTTTATGCGTTTCTCTAGCGGCTGGCAAAACTTAGCAATATTGCTTGGGTTGTTGCTACGTTTGCCGTCATGAATAGCCGCTCCATTACGTCTACTGGTTGATACCCTATATCCATTAAAACCGTGTCTAAATCGTCTCCTTGCTCAATTCTTAGGTTTTGGATTGCGTGATTTTGTAATGCTCCCAATTTTTGCAGGTTTATGAAATACGTATCTATTTGGGATTTGTAGTGCAACCTGCCCTCTTCGTTGTTTGGTGTGTTGCCCATAAAAATATCTTCCCAACTGCGGCGGACGGTTGTGCCTACTTCGTCATTTATTCGTATAATTTTATTTTTGCGGAACTCTCGGTTTTTCGTTGGCGTAAAAACGTGCAAGCTATTGATGTCTTGCTCTATCTTTAGAATGCCGCTTGCTCGGCGCGTAAACATTAGTTTGCCTGTACGCAAGCCGTCTAATATTTCCGATTGCTCTAACTCGTGTTCAAATTCAAGCTGTAGCGGTAGCGGTGTGTTTGTGTTGCTTGTAATTACATCTGCTCCTGCCGTCATGCTTGCTACCATTAGGGCTATTTCGTCAATCGTGAAACGTTCGCCTGTTACAGGGTTTGTTGCCGTACCGTGTAATTGGTGGACGTTTATGCAGCTTTCATGGTCAGCGTGTGCGGTTGCCTGCCCGCCGGCAGGCGGGCCATTGCAACTTGAACATATAAGCCGTTTTCATCCCGCATACGGCGAATAAAATCCCTTATTAACAGCTTTTGCCGTTCGTCTGTGTATTGCCAACCCACCCGCCTGCCGGACGGGCAGGTACACTGAAATGTATAATTTTTGATTTTGCGTAAGAAGTTTGGTATGCGGCGTTGCAAGTCTATCGAGCCATTACTTCCGCCTGTTAGGACGATTCCTGCTACTTCTACAAAGCGGATGGGGATTTCCTCTTCGTTCCCGTCTGCCGATTCAAACGTTGAAATGCTAAAAGCTACTGGATTTACTTGTTTTGCAGAGTTTACGACCTTGGTCAGTTTAGCGGTTGGTTGGAATGTAGGTTGCACCTGCACTGGAACTTCACTTCTTAAAGTCCAAACCCAACCAAAACGGACAACTATGTTGTTTTGGTCAACTTCGATTACTCGAAAATATTGACCGTGTTGCGCATGAATACTAGCTAAATTAACAATTCTTCCCTCGCCACTTACGAAGTTTGTTGTACCAGTTGGCATAATTTGCCCAACTGTAATACCTTGTGCTGGCGAAGTATTAGCATTCGATCGTTCTATTCTTGATAAAACTAGCCTATTACCCTCGGATGGCAAATGGTCGGAATATACAGCGTGTTCACGCCTTGCTGGATTCCCAAATGTAACCGCATGAGAACGCACAAACGTTGCCGTTACTGCAAAGCGTTCATTATTTGGGAAATCTATCCAATCTGGTGTAATTACTTGCCCGCCTGGGTGGGTTTCGCCTGTTGATTCATCGTCTTCTTCGTTTTCGTCAACGTCAATCGCAGGGAAAACATTTTTGCTGTAGGCAACTATCGTATTTGTTTCGTCAATTTCAACGATTGTAACGGTGTAGTTATTACTATGTTGGTCAACAGTCATTCCACTAAAAGCGGTTGACCAAAAACCCTGCCCGTCCGGCAGGCGGGCAAAATTGGAAACCGTTTCGCTAATAATATTTTCGGCAACTTGCGTAACGCCTACTGTTATCGGCAAAAACTCGCTATACGTACGGAATAATAAGCGGTTGCCTGGTTGCGGCTTGTGGGTAAAATCTGCTCTAAACCGCTTAATAAACTGGTTGCCTATGTTTATGCTTTCAAGGTGCGTTAAGGTTGTTTTGAACTCGCCTGTTAAACCAGCTGGTGGCAAGTTGTCAAAGTCAATTTCGCCTATTGGCGGCGTTACTAAACCTGTGTCGAGTGGCGGAATTTCACTTGGCGGAATTGTTGCTATTGGCTTATCGATTAAATTCTCATCCGTTGGCAAATCTTCAGGGTTTACGCTACCGATTGGCGGATTTATCAACTGTTCGTCCGTTGGTGGAATTTCCCACGGTGGAACGCTTGCTGTTGGGTGTTCTCCACTTGTGTATTGATTTTCGTTATCTTCTTCGTTATCTTCTTCGTTATCTTCGCCGTTCTCTTCTCCGCCTGTGTTATTGTTACCGTTGTTATTGCCATTGCCGTTTTCATTGCCGTTGTTATTATTATTGTCCACAGGCGGAATTGTTGTACCTGGCGGAATCGTCCCAATCGGTGGAACTGGCGTTGTTACTGGGTTTGTTACTGGCGGCAAAGTTGGAAATACTGGAATCATATCCTTATCGCTTATTACCCTAAACGTTACAAAATCGTTATCTTGCAACTCGCTTGGATAGCTTATTTCTTGGTTGGTACGTGGCTTACCCGCCTGCCGGACGGGCAGGTCGCTTGTTTCGTGTCCTATTATGTGCGTTGTTACTAAATATTGCGGAATGTCTCCAGGCAAGGCAGGTTGGCGTTGAATGCTTATTAAAAGTTCGTTGCCAAACGTGCCAAATTTTCTTGCTGTTACAATCAACTTTCCACCTATTAGCGGAATTGTTGCACTTGCTTTTGTGCCGCCTACATTAGCGGACATCAAGCGGGTTTCTATACAACCGCTTAATAACAGGCTTACGTGCTTGCTTGTTGTGCCATAATCAAACGCCGTTATGCCTATGTGCTGCAAAGCACGTCCACTTAAAAAATCTTGTGCGCGCACCGTTACTACTTCGTCTGGAATATACCAGGGCATTTCTACCAACCCTGCACTTATTCCCCTTTCGCCCAAAAATATGTTTTGCCTTTGCATACTTACAAAATTTATGTATGCCCCTGGACGTTGGGCTCGTCCGTCATGCTGCGTTAGGAATGTTCCTCCTCCGCTCATGTTTTCACTCTCCTTTCAAACTCTCCTGCCCGTCCAGCCCGCCTGCCGCCCGCCTGCCGGACGGGCAGGGACGGGCAGACAGGCGGGTCGGTTTCAATAATTTCAACAGTTTTAGAAGTTTCAATAATTGTTTCTTCTGTCCATAGTGTGTAATATCCGAACAATTTCACGGTTTTTGTTGATTTTGTTACTGTATTTATTTCGTTTTTTTTGTTCATATGTTACTCCTTTCTAGCGGATAAACAGCCAATAGATAAGTCTTCTTCCTCTTCCTCTTCGCCCTTATCTCTATTTTTAGGAAGCCTTGCAAGCCTAAACAAACTTCTATACTGATTCAACTCGTCTGTGCGGCGAATGCGGTCGTCTATTATGCCACGCAAAATACCACGTTTGCCGCCACTTAAGCCGAAACCTACTCTTGCTCCTGCTAGAGTTAGGCTTTCCGTGCCCATTGTTTCGTCTTCCGTTAGCAAAATCTCGTTGTTGCGGAAAATTTCTGTGGCTATTTTTATTACCACTAGTTCAAGTTCTTTGGGTAGCTTGGTGCGGTTTATGTAGTTTAGTACGCTCTGCACGGCACTTGCCAAAAAGAATTGCAATACGTAATCTAAATCAGAGCCTTGTATTTTTAAGTTGTGCTTGAAAAATTCTAGCCATTTTTTGTTGAAACGCTTTTGTTGGTGGGTTAGGTTTAGCATTGGGTTCTCCTTTCTCATTTGTTATCTGACTGCCCTGCCAATCCAATAAAATGCAAATAAAGGAATTGACAAGGGCAACAGATAAATCCGTTAAAACGCATAACCCGCCTGACGGACGGGCAGGTTGCCCGTCCGTCCAACGAACAGGTTAAGTTAAAAATCCTGCTATCCTTTCAAGCAGAAATGTTGCAAGTGAAAGTCCACCAATAACAAATATAATAAAACGCACTAAAGCATCGAGTATTTCTTTTATTGTTACGAGAATTGTTTTGGGGGTACTTTCTGTTTCGTTCGATTTTTTTTCGAAATTCATTTGACATCAGCCCAATCTATGGGCGATTGCTTTTAACAAGGCAACCGCCCGTTTAACTATCTATACTACAAGCGACAAGCAGACCCACTATAATTAAAAAATTTTGACAATACTATTGACATAACTTATTGATTGTATTATTCTATTCTCATAGGGATGGGAACAGAGCAATCAATCATATTAGCAACTCTATTAAAACGTTGATTGTATCTTCGTTGCCAAAAAGAAGTTGGAAACGTTCGCCAAATGCTAAGGATATAAGCCTTGCTTTGATGAGCGTTTTTATTTTGCTATTCTTCATGTTTCTACCTCCTTCCTATAATGTAGTGGACGATTGTTGTCATTCAACCGCCCACTACTAATTATGGTTTCTACTTCTTGGAGGTCTTTTTTTCTTTTGCTACAGATTCAGCTATTTGAGCATCCGAGGATTGCTCGGCAGTTGCAGATTTGGTTGGTTCAGTTGGTTCGATTAACTTATCCCTTGGCTTGTCAGTTATATCTTCAAATCGGTTAGGCTTTTCGCGCCAACCTGCTATCACAAACAGGCTTTCCGATTGCATTGCGTTGTGTGTTACTTTATCCCAAACTCTCATATTAAACACCTACCCAAAATATTGTATCTGGCATTACTGCCTTTGCTGTTAGCACAAATGCTGTACCTAGCATATTTTGCCTCTTAAACGGATTTCTTATTACTTCATATGGCAATACCAAATGCGGGTGGGCTATTGCTCCCCTTGCCATTGCTACCATGCTTACATCTACTGGCAAATGCGGCGTTGAATAAAGTTTTACGCCGTTGATAACGCCAACTCGTTCCGCCGCACTGTCAACATTTGCGTTGATAATTTCACGGTTCAAAAAGAGTCGCAATCGGCTGTAAGCTGTATCGCTCATTACCACATAAATCATCGAACGGTCGATTCCCTTGAAAAATTCGTTGTCTAAAGTTTGCAACTGTAATACTAAATTTTCCAGTTGCTCATCTGGGTTCGTTCCTTGCGGAATTACTTGCGTTCCCTCGTCTCTTGCAACTTGAAAAAAGTCTTCTTCACGCATTCTTGCCATTGTGTCGGCATGATTGGTGTTTCGTCCGCTTATTACTTCGTTAAAGAAATCGGGCATCGATTGTTGGTCGAACATATCGTAAAACTCAACTATCTCTTTTTTTGCCTTAATTGGAACCGTTATGCGTTGTTCTCTTAACGGATCAGCCGCCAAGTTTTGCAAAGTTGTACCGTAATCTCTTGCAATGCTGTTGGCATATCTTGCATGAATTGTGTGTCCTGCACGTAGGCTGCCGCTTTTGGCTGTGTTGTGCATTGCTGGCGATATTATCTGCCTATTGTAGCCTTCTATTAAACTGCCGTAAGTTTGCTCCATTAGAGCCTTGTTTATTCCGTCTACCTCAAATACTCCGACGGATTCATTTCCAAATACGTTCATAATTTTTCTCCTTGTCTGTTGGTTGATTTTTATGTGGGCAACTGAACAATCCTGTGAATTGTTCAGGTCCACTTTTTTTGATTCTCGAGTGGGCAACTGAACAATCCTGTGAATTGTTCAGGTCCACTTT
>JGI24700J35501_10930693_pt1 | contig 18866 bp, 22 predicted proteins | sample TergutTh196P1_FD_35501 | JGI IMG/M metagenome (IMG submission 35501)
ACTAGCACTCTGAGTTATTTCTGTATGGTGGAAAGGAACTCCATTCCCCTAAAGGGAATATGTGTCGATTTGACACGTTGGAAGCCCACTAGCTTTAGCTGGTGGGAGAGTTCACATGGCTCTTTTTTACAAAAACTGCAATCCAAACACACCAAAAAACAGCACCGTCAAAACCTCGCAAGCGGCATCAATATCACGGTAGACGGTGCGTGTGTCGATGTTTTCCGCCTGTGCTATCTCCTCAATCGTCTGCGGCTTGTCTGCGATATACCGTGCGTAAATAATCCGCTCACGGCGTTCGTCCTCTGGCTTGTCTGACGTTTCGCAAGTCCACCTGTATACGTCCAGCATATTGTCGATATGGTCGAGTAGCATACGGGATTTTACGCTACTTTCGAGCAGGGAATTTAACTCGAATTTGCTTGTGTCGCCGCCGTCCATGAGTTCTAAAATTTCTTTTAATAGGTCGTCTCGTTTGGCGAATTTGTGGGGTTCGTACTCTGTGTACTCCACGTGGCGGACGATGTTTCGGTAGTTGCGGAGTAGTAGACGGATATTTGCCCGCTTTTTGTCGTGGCGTGCCTTTATTAGCTTGGTTTCCTCGGCTTTTAGCGTGGCTCTTATGTGGTCGGTTATTTGTTGCAATTCTTCTTTTGACATTTTTTTGCACCTCTGCTATAATTATTTTGTTGGTAGGTGCAATACTGATTGGGGGCTGAGGTAGCCCCCTTTTAGTTGTTTTCCTCGCTATTTAATTATCCGCAACTCGATGTGCGGATATTCCGCCCTAAAATGCTTGGCTTTCCAGTTAAACAGCTGTGTTCGGACTCCTTTCACGTCCTCAGCCCACTTAGCCCCCTTTTTATCCACCACCAAAAAATCGGCGATATAGTGTCCGATTCTCGTGCCGTCAGGGGCGTGGAGTGGAAATTTTGGTTGCAAGCTAAATTCTTGTATCTGCCCACTTTTTAGTAGCATTTTCAGTATCAAATATCGCTCCGCCTCGGCTTTGGATGCGAATCGGTAGCCGTCCATGTATGTGGGTCGGTTTTTGTATTTTAACATCACGTCTACCTCCTTTTTTAACATTTTTTTAACATCGCGTCCATGGCTCGTAACTAGACTAGTTACTTGTCCGCGTGCCGCCCGCCTGCCGAACGGGCAGGTGTTGGCTGGCTAGGCCTGTGGTATTGTATTTTGTTCGCATACTAGCACCTCTTATATTCCCACAAAGATTTTAGGCGGCGTGGGGAAGTTCACATTTTGCGGTTTCCATAGGTGTAAACAATTTGGGTGATTGTTGATGTATTCTGATTTTTTGGGGTGGTACTGCACAACACATTCGTCATCCGCCCAAAAAATTTTTTTGACCTCGCACATCACATCCCATGTGGGCGGACGGTGTTTATGGCTAACTGACACGTGATCCCAATCGTCGCCAGTTGAGAATATTATTGTTGCGGTGTAGAGTGTGTGTACTAAGTAACCACAACCGCCGTCTTCGCCTGTTTTTATGCAGTTAAAACGTGGATTATTTAGTATTTCTCGTAATGGTCTCATTTTTTAGTCTCCTTAATGCAGTCCTCTCATATACACCGCCACGCCACTCTCTCTGCCACGTTGTACGGCATACTCATGGCTATCTACAAAAATGTCAATGACATTCCCACGCACCGCCGAGCCTGTATCCTCGGCAATATAGATATGTCCATTGATAAGGACTTCCGTGCCGAAAGGGATAACCGATGTATCCACGGCGATTGTACGTCCTGCCGTGGGGATTGTGCCGCTTGCGGTGCGATTTAGCCCACTCCACCGCCCTGTACAGATTTCGCAAGGGCAGTAGAATGTGAGTTCAAAATAACCCAGCGGTTGCCACGCAAGCCGAGAGTAAATTTCCGCCATTTCTTGATTTAATATGTCCATGCGGTTTAACAGATACTCGACACGGCTAAATAAATCGTAAGCAAGTCCTAGCCCATACTCGTGCAGGTTGTCTGTATGAGCTAAATCCAGTCCGTTTGTGTGAGGTTGTTCAGCCGTTGTCATTTGTATTAGTGGCGTGTTTGTGGCTATTACTGGGGTTTGTGTAGGTTGCCGATTGTATCTTGTAAATATCAAAACCAACATCGGAATTAGGAATATTCCTACAATTATTATTCGCCAATGTTTAGTCATTCTTACCTCCCATATAACTCAATTTGCCGTATTCGGTCTTGTTCCAGCATTTCAAAATAAAATTCAATCGCTATTGGAACAATTTTAACATTTCCAAAACGGATGGCATTTCTGAAAGTTACGCTATCACGTTGTAACACGTTAGGAAATTTTGCTATATCTTCCCTCCAATTCTATCGCACGCAATACATTTTTAGCTTCATCTATCTTCCTCTCAACCCAAGCTCTATCGATCAAATCAAAATCAGGCGGCGGCTGTATATCTATGGTCGTGGTATGCTCCATCACCGATTTCACGACTATTCGCATAACTCGGTTTAATTCCAACTGCTCGGCACTATGCACCACTGGCTGGACAAGCTTTAATGTTTGGGCATCTCGTGCGATTTGCCTTTGGCGGCTTTGGCTTGCCTTAACGGCATCAATAATATCCGCAAAAGTAGGTGGGAACGCCGATGTTTTCATGTGGTCGTAAAATGCTTGCTTAACCTCCACCACATCTAAATCAGCCAACATATTAGCCCATAATTCCGCAATTCTTTCCAGTTCCGCCGCATTTTTCTCCTTGTGAAAATTCGTGTAGTTCAACTGCATAATTGCTAAAAATTTCTGCATTTCTTTTTTTGACATAATCAATAAACCTCCGCTTTATTCATGGTTCTAGCCACAAAAGCCCCCAGCGATTCTTCTTCCTCCGCCTCTTTTTCCAACTGGGGCGTACTCTCCGTATACTCGCCCTCGATAATATCAGGCGATTCTAGTCGTGTTCGTTCGGCTCGTTCTCGCTCTCGTTCTTTGTTTTCATCGTCCCAAACCAAGCCCGCAAATCCGCCTGGACGGTTCGAGGTTTCCGTAGGCTCGTCAAGCCAACGCTGTTGATTTAACCACGTGGTTGGATGTGGGATATACTTGCCGTTTTCTTTTTGCCAGCCGTAGCCCTCGTGTTGCTTTTGAGCTTGGACGGCGGCAATTATTGTGTCGATTAGTTCATCGTCAGGTTTTAGCTTTATCCAGGATTTTATTGCATCGGTTTTGTTTTTCTTGTTGGGGTACGGTTGCCAAAATTCGTCAAAACGCCGTGGCAGTTTTGCCGTTGCCGTTGCCGTTGCCGTTGCCGTTGCCGTTCTTGGTTTTTGAGAAACGGCGGCGGACTCCGCAGGAGAGACAGAGACGGACGCAACTTGTTGCGCACATTTTTCGCATTGTGCATTTCCATTCTCATTCTCATTTCCATTCACATCTACATTACCATTCTCATTCTCATTTACATTGGTTTCCGCATTTTCAACTTTTTGCGAAAAGGGGGGTTTTTCATTTTTGGTTGCATTTTCCAAAGGGGGGTTATTTTCTTGTGGGGGGCGACCACCTTTCGCACCATTTTTACGATTATTTTTAGCTGCCTCAATTTGCGGATATATTAGTTCCCAAAGTGCTCCTGCATTGCCATCGAGTTCAGTAAATTCGCCATCTATACCATATGCAAACATGGCAAATATTACTTGTTGCTGGTCTTTTTTGGATTTTAATTTCTTTATACCTCTCCAAAAACTTTCGTATACCACGAAAGTTTCATACTCTGTTACTGATTTCATTGTTTTTCCTCCCCATATTTGCCGTCAATCTGTGGTTTGATTAAAATCGTCTTTCAATCTCCACGGAGTGGCATTTTCGTGCCGCCACTCCGTGATTATTCTTGTAATCCTACTCTACGTCTCGAGAATCAGCCCACCTAACACAGCTATCGCAACCCAAAACGTCCTTTTGGTCTCGTATCTTGCCGTCTTCTAATTTATATGGTACACGGTCGGATTTTTTTATATAAAATTCCTCAATATCCGCCGCCCCACAACATGGACACTCCACCTCGGCGAGGAATTTTGTAAATGCCCCTTGTGTTATTTCCATATCCCAAAATTGTGGGAAAAATTCGGCTGTTTCCACCGATACCATACAATCCTCGCAACCTATTACCGTGTTGTCTTGGATAAATACGTACCGTCCGCCGCAACAGATTTCTTCTATTTCTTCGTACTCGGTGCTATTCCACCAATCGTACGCTACTGCCAATATACTCATTCCGCCACCTCGCTTTTTGATTTTTTTGACATCGCGCTATCGTTATCTTGGGGACGCACTTCCCCATCCGCGCTGCCGTCTGTTTCTTGGCGGCTTATATCGTTTTGGGGTGGACTTTCCGTAATCTGCCCTTCCAAATCCGCCATGATGTCCGTAAATACATCTCGGCTTAGCTTGGTAGTCGAGCTGTAACCATACTTTCGGATTATTTCATTTAGCCGCTCGTTTGCCGATTCCCCAAAAACTTTTCGTGCCAGCGAAAATAATGCTTGACGTTCTGATTGATTTATGTTACTATTATTTTGTCGTATTTCCGTGTTGGGGGGTACGTGGATTGAAATATCATTAACATAGTCATGGGGCTTGTGGTTTGCCGCCGCAAGCCCTATCTCGTTTTGGGGCGGACTTTCCGTGCCCTCAACTTCCTCAGGTGTGTAGAGACCTGCATAATCCTTGGGGAACGCTGCTCTTAATGCCTGACTTTCCGCCACTTTGCATATCATTAAAGTCGGCATCTTTTTCCAACTCGATTGCCCTGTATTGTATTCTGATAACGAAACCTCTTTGAACGTCTCGATTTTCTCGTCTTTTAGCATTTGGAACACCTTGCACCAGCCGCCAACGAGTTTTTCGCCAGGATACAGGCACGTCCCCTCTTTTTGTACGATTGCCTCGCCACGCTGCACCACAAGCCCTGATTTATAACCCATGTAATTAGGGTTTTCGTAGGCACGGCGGAGATACGCATCCCTGCCGACCACCGTTGTTGCTGGGCTGCTACTGCTGTATTTTAGCAAATATACCTCGTTCGTGAATGGGTTCAGCTTTTGGAATTTGCACAAATTCATAAATAGCAGCACTTCTTGGTCGCTTACGTTCCCATTGCCTCTCACTAGGTATTTTTTTACTGTCTCGGAGTCCAACGTAACCGCTCCGTTTGCCGATTCGTATTTCGTTAATTCTGTCATTTTTAATCCACCTTTCTTTTTTTAACATCTTTTTTTAACATCACGTCCATGGCTCTTGACTAGACTAGTTACTTGTCCGCGCGCCGTGTTGATTGATTAGACGTGCGATGTTAATCCACCTTTCTGATTGCGGTCTTTACGACCTCTTTGAATTTTATCCCTGGAATTTCGATTTGCCCTTTGCTGGCACGGATTAACCGCATGACGGCTTTTTCGTCTACTGGGCGGATTACCGCACCGCCCCAGTCGATTGGTACTTCCGCTGGGGTAATTTCCTCGATTTCCCAGTCCCTCGATTGGGAAATGCCAGCCACTTTTGGTGTAGTTGCTTCTATTATAAATGTCTTTGATGTGGTTTCTGCCGCCTGTGCCTGTGCCAATGCGTAATTGGCGGTTTGGGTGTTGCCTGCTGTGTCCGCTTTTACCGCAACTTCTAGCATACGGTCTCGCTCTTCTAGCATGATTTTGATTGCCGCCGCTTCCTCGATTTGCCGCTGCCGCTCCTGCTCTTGCGTAAATTCGCCGATTTTGCTCTTTATCGTGGCGATTGCGTTTTGGATTGGCGTTATCATGGACTTTTCGCCTGTGCAGATTTCCTTGTGGGCTTTGTGGGCGGCATCTTTTTTGGGCTTCCAAAATTCTGTAACTCGTGCCGCCATTGTTTTTAACTCTCTGGCGAAAATTGTGGCTTGTTTGTAATCTTCTTCCGTTGCCACTTGGAAATTCGCCGCTCTTTTCTCATAGTTGGAAATGCCTGTTTTTAGGTCGTTTTCCGCTGTGCTTGTTGGCAGGATTGCCAATACTTGCTCTGTCATTTTTTTGTCTCCTTTTTAATGTAATTGTGGATTGTTAGAAGTGCCGAGAATGTCTCGACTTCGTCCAAATCCGTGTTGTCATAGGCGGTCATTTTGTATGTGCCGTCTTTTTTTAGATGCACCACCGCTCTGCTTTTGATTGGGTAGTCGTGGCTTAAATATGCCGATGTGTAGGCGTGTAGTTGTACTTTGGTTAGCATATCCACTATGGTTGCCGAGGTTTTGAAGTCCACTATCGTTAGTTTGCCGTCCAGTTCGCATATCAAATCCGCCGTGCCTGCGTAATGGTAGATTTTGTGATATATGCGGTGTTCGATGGCGTGGACTGTGGGGTTGTGCTTTGCGTGCCACGCCTTAAATGCGGTGTAGTATGGTAAAAGTTCCTCCTCGATGTCATCGAATTTGTATTGTAAGTAGGTCTCGATGGCTTGGTGGACTGCTGTGCCTCGTGCCGCCGCCGCTTTTAGGATTTCCTCGTCTATCTTCCCATAGTATGCGTTTGATAGCGGTCGCATTAGCTTACTTACTGACGGGATCGGGCGACCTTTTAGTTTGTAGCTGTGCCAGGTTGGGTCGAAGGTTAGTTCGGGGGTGGTTGGCACGGGGGGTGGGGTTGTTATTGGTGGGTTCATGGTTTTACTCCTATTCTAAACTCTTAATTTTTAGCGGTTCTCCGCTATTTTACCCGCCTGCCGAGCGGGCAGGTTGACTTTTTTTGCTGATTTTGGTACAATTTAATTGTGCTGTTTTTACCTCGTCCGCCTGTTCCAGCAGGTGGTCGATTGTGGTGTGGAATACCTCCGCTAGGGCTAACCATACTTTTATACTGCCGTCTGATTTTCCGCTTTCGAGACGTTGGTATTGCTGTTTGGTTATGCCTAGTGTTTCCGCTATACCTCTTTGAGTCAAATTGCTCGCCTTGCGTAAATTTACAAGGTTTTTTCGCATTTTTGCTCCTTTCTTTTTTGATTGGCAACATTTAATGTTGTCTATGTTAATATTATAACAGCAACATTAAATGTTGTCAAACTTTTTTTAAAAAAATTTTTTTAGGTGGTGCTTTATGCTGATTTTCGGGGAACGTCTTAAAGATTTAAGAGTGAATAAAAATATAACGCAGCCCGTAATGGCTAAATTGCTAAATTGTACTAAACAACATTATCAGCGGTTTGAATATGGCAAGATTGATATACCTTGCTCTAAACTTGTCGCCCTAGCCGACTACTTCGATGTCTCCCTCGACTATCTGGTTGGGCGGTCTGACGACCCTAAACGCTACTAATACCGCCAATTCTCGTGGCAAATGCACTTCTTTTTTTGTTGCCTAATTTATAATTTATTCCTTTCTTTCTGGGCGGACTTTCCGTGTGCCAACTTTTGGCAAGTGAGCCGCAATTCGCCTATTGATCGTGCCATTTCGTCCAGATACGGCAGTAGTTCCTCTAAATCGTGCCGCTCGGGAGGTACGATGTCTGTCGCAATCGCTACCAATTTTTTTTACAAATTCGGCTTGCTCCTGCGTTTTTAGCATTTTTATTGTGCCTAATTCCAGGCTGTTTACAGCGGTCGCTATCGGCTGACCTCGTCCGATTGGACATTCGTGGGCGCAATAGTGATTGCTTAGTTCGGGGGCGTTGTAGATTTTTGCCATATTCGCCACGCTTTCGGGCGGGATTACCTTTGTAACGCCCCTCTCGTAGTTTGCCAGTGCGGACGGCGAAATGTTTAACGCCTCGGATGCACTCTCTCGGCTTTTTACAACTTCGTTGTATGTTGCCGCCTCTTTTCTGCAACGATAGTATATGTTTTCGTTATCGTTTATGTATTTTGGTTGCATGGTGTTACTCCTCTCTTTTGGGTATAATTGTTTTATTCGGTGGTGGGTTGATTAGGTCGTCTGCTGTGCAGTTGAAGATTAGTAGCAGTTTGCGTATGGCATTTAATGATGGATTAGCACTACCTTTTTCCCACGTAACAATCGTGGATTGAGTAATACCTGCCAACTTTGCTAGTTGTGCTTGTGATAAACCATGCTGTTTGCGGAGTTGTTTGATATTCATTATTTTAAATCATCCTTTCGATTTTTTAATATATTGCTATTATACCACAATAAAATAATAAAGTCAAATTTTTTATTGATTTTTCTGCTTATCTGCTTAGAGGTGTTAAAAATATTTTTATTGCAAAAATTATTTTTATAATATATAATTTTAATAAATGGATAATCAACTTTTGCAAGACGAACATTACCGCTAATTATGTATTAGTTGGGTAGTCATATTATATGTTTAATGTTAAATAGAGGGGTATGGGAACACATGAAAAATAATAACCTAAGGGAAATTAGAAAAGCCGCTAGAATGACACAAATTGACCTTGCTAATATGCTAGGAAAAAGCCAGGCTGTAATATCTGCAATGGAGACTGGAAAAGTTGCTATGAATACTGATGATTTGACCAAACTTAGTGAAATATTTTCCGTTACTCCACATGAAATAATGGATATTGATACACCCGATTTAATCCTTAAAATAGGGAATTTAAAGTTAAAGAATGTTAATCGTATACGTGAACTTAGGGGAATTGCGGGCATTTCGCAAGCCCAACTAGCGGATATTTTGGGGGTTACAAGAGCCGCTGTATCTGCTTGGGAACAGGGCTTCATATCTCCTAACAAAAGCAGTATTAACTCATTATGTGAGTTGTTTTCAATAGAAAAAGAGGAGCTTTTTGTGATTAAATCCCCAATTATCAATCAAAATTCGTTGTCTAAAACTGACGTTGAACAGACTCCGTCATCACATGAAACTACCAATATTAACTCGTTTCCTGTCCTTGTTGACCGATACGGAGACATTATGAAAATTTCTAATGACGAAGAGGAACTATTGATAAGATTGTTATTAAAAAATCGTTCTAATAGCTGATTAGATAATTGTATCTGTTGATATATAAGAAATTGGAGGCAACAATGAGAACAAACAACCTTAAAATGATTAGAAAAGCAAACAGAATGAGTCAAAGCACTCTTGCCAATTTGTTAAACAAAACCCAACCATCGATTTCCGCATTAGAAACTGGGGCTGCCATGAACACAGAGGATTTAATGAAAATATGCGAAATATTTTCTGTTACTCCAAATGAACTTATGGACGTTGATAATCCTGATTTATTGCTTAAAATCGGTAATTTCGAGGCCAAAAAGAACAATCGTATTAATAAATTGCGATTGGATAAGCAATTAAGTCAAACTGATTTGGCGAACATTTTGGGGGTAACTCGTGCGGCGGTGTCTTCTTGGGAAATGAGGATAGTTACGCCTAACCAGGAGAATATCCGTATGTTATGCGAATTGTTTTCGGTTACGCCTGCCGAACTATATTCAACCAGGGGTCAATTCAATAATACCAGTGGATTGTCAAACCCTCTGCCTTTTAATAATCTGCATTGTCCTTCACTAATAGATAGCTCTGGCGATGTTATGGAAATAACCCCTGATGAAGAAATGTTTCTGATTAAATCGTTGTTGAAATACCGTAATAAACCGTCTGGGAGCAATACTCAACCAATTCAAGTTAGGCAACAACAGCAAAATGAAAACGGACAACAGCAACAACAGCTAATATTTGGATAAATTAACAGCTGAAATTTCGAGGTAAATTTTATGAACACCGAAAAAACCTATAAATACCACAAAGCCTCATTCGTAGTTGGGAAAAAGGCGGACGGCACACCGATACGTGTTTACGTACGTGGCAAGACCAAGGCGGAATGTGCCGAAAAGTTAGTCGAGGCGAAACGTCTGCATGGGTTGGGGATTGACTTGAAAGACACGACTGTCAAGGACTGGGCGGAGCGGTGGTTGAAAGTCTACAAAGCTGGGCTTAAACCCAAGCAACTAGCACATTATCGGGCAAAGTTAAATTACGATATATTGCCTGTAATTGGACACATGAAAATCAGAGATGTGCGGACTTCACATCTCTTGGAACTGCTAAATACCTACGCTGGCGGCAATGTCAGCACCGTTTCAAAAATCAGGGTGGCGTTGCGACAGCTTTTTTTGGATGCCGTGCATGAGGGGTTAATCGAACGTAATCCCACGGTGCGGTTGGAATTGCCTGAATTAACCGAGAATTTACGCCGCCCATTGACCACGCCCGAACGGCTCGCATTTCAAAAGGTCGCTGACGAACACAAGCATGGGGCTTACGTGCAGGTAATGTTATATTGCGGCTTGCGGCGTGGGGAGTGCGTGGCGTTGTTACGGAGCGATGTTGATTTGGGAAAAAAGCGGTTGAACGTGAGCAAAGCCTTAAATCTTGCTGGAAATACTGGTTATGTTACTGGCACAAAAGCCGCAAATATGCGTAAAAAAAACACCAATGGTGGTGTTAGGGTCGTGCCTATTCCAGATGTTGTGTTGCCTGTGTTTGTTGAGTTGTGTGAGGGTAGGCAAAATGACGATATTTTGTTTCCGAAAGCTGATGGGGGGTATGCCACCGCACAGGCTACTCGGTGGTGGTGGACTTCCTTTGTCAAGGCTTGTTATGCGATTGAGCCGAGGTTTTCGGCGGATGTTACGCCGCATTATTTGCGACATACTTATGCAACTGATTTATATGCGGCTGGCGTGGACGAGAAGGCTCGCAAGGAGTTTTTGGGGCATATTTCCAATGATGTTACGGATATTTACACGAAGATGAGCGAAGATGCCTTTGAACGGGCTAGTTCGCTTGTTAATGAGTATCATAATTTCCATAGGTGGTTGTTTCCAGATATTAGGTAGATGGGGCAAATTGTGGGGTAAATGGAGATGGCGACTGGGGGAAGCCTTGTTGTTGTTGGGTTTTGTTTCTGTGTGCTTTCCGCTTAGAAGGCCGTTGCTCTATCCAACTGAGCTACAGATACATCGTCTGCAACCTCATTTAACATTATACAACGCACCTTTTCCGTTGTCAAGGGTTTTTTAAAATTTTTTTCAAGATATGTCATAAATCCCAATTTCAGCTAGATTCTAGCCATTTCAATGCATCTATCCCCGTCGAATCCACTTCGCGTCCCGCCTCTTTAAGCATTTTTATTTGAGAACGCATAAACAAAATATTCGCCTGCCTCAAATTTGCGACCGATAAAGTCCGCAATTCCTCTAAAATATCATAATGTTCACGATACGGCTCTATCGCATCTGATATTAATATCAGTTGCTCCAAATCCGTCATGCCGATTCTGCCCGTTGTATGGTTGGATATTGCCCGCAAAATTTCAATATCCGTTATCCCGAACTCTCGCTTGGCAAATTCCGCACTCAATTTTCCGTGCAATATACCGACATTCCGCTCATAAAAGGAATTTAGCGGCATTTCAAATTGCTTGCACAGGGCTAGCTTCTCTTCATGCGTAAATTCTTTGGCATAATCGTGCAATAAGGCGGATATATAGGCTTTACACAGGTCTATATTGTGGATTGATGCGAGCGAAACTGCCGTTTCCACCACCCCTAATGTGTGTTTGAATTTTTCCGCCGACAGCCTTTTGGCTACCGAATTCTGTATCCCTTCAAAATCGCAATCATTTGGGCAATTTTGGTACAATTTTAAGTCATTTACATATTTTATCACGGTATCGGGCAAAAGGTATCGGATTGGTTGGTTTTTTTCTATACGCTCCCGAATGGCCGTCCCTGATATGTCAAGCCCTGGTATTTCCAAATGCGAACGGATTTCCGCATGACCTGGGCGACGCACCGCAACCCATTTGCACAGGTTGACAAGCTCCTTTGCATCTTTCCATTCGTCCAGTTTTAACATCTCGTCAGCCCCAACTATAAAGTAGAGTTCGGCGGTCGTCTGTTCTTTTAAGAGCCTGATAGTATCGATTGTATACGAAAATCCTGGCCGTTCAAGCTCCATACGGGACACATGGAAATGGGGATTATTGTTACAGGCCAAAACGGTCATCAGATACCTATGTTCGTTAAATGTTTGCGTAACCTTGTGCGATGGTTGCCCAGTCGGGATAAATAGCACAAAATCCAGCTGAAATTCATGGCGAACGCACTCGGCAACATTCAAATGACCATGGTGGACAGGGTCAAAAGCCCCACCCATCACACCAACACGTTTAGCATTACGAAAATCCCCCATTTTTTTCATGAAACCCCTCCAAAAGACTAAAACCGTGGGGCTCTGCCCCACACCCCGCAAGGGAGCGCGCCCCCTTGACCCCGCTCCTTTTTTATGATTTTTTCCTTGCAAATGACAATTTTTAGCATAGGGGGGCGGATATTATCCGCCCGTTTTTTCTTCCTCGCTTATTTTTCGCCCCTCACTCTATTACAAGTCTACCACAAATATTTTTGCTTGTCAAAACACAAATATTGTCCCAAGTTACACAAAAAAAGACCTTGATTTAACTTTTTGAGCATTGTATAATAAAATCAAAAACAATTCAAAAAAGGAGAGGAAAGTATGAAAAAAATCAAAGTAACAGCATTTCTACTGGCGACAATGCTATTTATCGCCGCTTGCGGGGGCGGAGCAGCCGACACGCCCGCCGCAACCACACCAACTGACACAGGCGGCGGCACCACAACCGCCAATCAAGCCGAACCTGCCACAGGCGACCAAGCCAATATCCGTGTCGCTTGGTGGGGATCGCAGGTACGCCACGACCGCACCATGGAGGTCATCAATATGTTCATGGAAGAATATCCACACATCAGCGTACAAGCGGAGTTTTACGACCCTGACGGCTACTGGATTGCCCTCAACACTCTCGCCGTTGCTGGCGATGTTTGGGACGTTTTCCAACTCGGCTCGAATTTCCCCATTTATAGGGACAATATTTTGGTTTTGAACGACCTAATCGCACAAGGCCATATTGATTTGTCGAACACTTCGCAAGATTTTATCGACATCACGACCGACTTCGGCGATGTGGTTGGCATTTCCAACGGCGTAAATGCTTGGGGAATCGCTTACGATCCCGCAATGTTCGAGGCGGCTGGCGCAACTTTGCCCAATCCGCATTGGACTTGGTGGGAATTTGAAGAGGCAGCCTTGCAAATCCACGCCGAGCTTGGCGTATGGGGCATGAGCCAGTTCGGCAACAATCCTGGCGGCCCAGTTTTGACGCAATTCATGTTCCAACAGGGCATCGAATTTTGGCATCCCACGGACACATCGCAACTCGGCTTTGACGATCCGTCCGTGATGGTTGGGTTCTTTGAAATGTGGCGTAATCTTGTGCAAGCAGGTGCGGCGCCCGATCCTGGCGAGGCAATGCTCATCACGGACATCGAGGGCGACCCAGTCGTTACAGGCGATGCCGCAATGACCTACGTTGCGTCCAACCAGTTCATAGCCCTTGCAAACGCCGCCGATCGCCCACTTCGCATGGTTCCCCTGCCTTCGCATGGTCCAGGTAGCGAACTCGGCTCGGACATCGTTTCCTCGCAAATGTTCTCCATAGCGAACAATTCCGCCCATCCAGAGGCGGCTGCGGCATTTATTAACTTCTTCCAAAACAGCATTGCCGCAAACGAGGTTCTGCAAGGCGAGCGTGGGATTCCAATCATGGATCACGTGCGGTACACGCTCCAAGAGGCCGCCGATCCAATAATCGCTGAAACCTACGCATTTATCACAATGTTGGGCGAACTAGGCGCAGGAACAGGCGTAATTCTAGGCAATCCCAACCAGGGAGAAGTCGAGGACTTCGCCAACCTCCTCCTAGACCAAGTAGTTTTCGACATGATAACCCCAGAACAAGCTGCCCAACAGCTATTCGACTTCGCCCAAAGTGTAATCAACTAAAAGGTCAAAACCGTGGGGGCTTTGCCCCCACACCCCCACAAGGGGCGCGCCCCTTGACCCGCTCCTTTGTTATTTATTGGCTGTCGATTATGCTCAAATCACTACAAATTTGCGACGATTGGGCAACGCCAAGAGCCAAAAATAGCGAAAGTTAGGGGGTCAAGGGGGCTTGTCCCCTTGCGGGGTGTGGGGCAGAGCCCCACGGTTTTAAGTTTTTGAAGGAGGGGATTTTTTGAAGACTATTGCTGTTGAAGAGACCGTTGTCAAGAGGAAGTTGACTTTTGGGCAATGGATGAATACGGACACGGTGGCTGGTTATGTGTTCGCACTGCCCTTTATTGTGGGCTTTTTGGCTATGATGGCTGTGCCGATGCTGCTTTCGTTTTATTACTCGTTTACTGACTTTAATATGCTCACTTCGCCCACTTTTATTGGGTTTGATAACTATGTGAGAATGTGGAACGATATGCGGTTTCGGAACTCTGTTTCCGTTACGTTTCGATTTGTTTTCTTTTCGGTGCCTGTTAGGCTTGTGTTTGGGCTGATGCTGGCTTATGTGCTGACTCGGAAGACGAAAGGCGTGCATTTCTATCGGTCGATTTATTATCTGCCGACTTTGATTGGTGGGTCGATTGCCGTGGCGTTGGTTTGGGGTCAGCTTTTCCAAAATCAAGGCGTTATAAATGTGATGCTTGGGGCGTTTGGGCTGGACGGCGTGAATTGGTTCGGCAATCCCAATAATGCCCTGTGGCCGCTGATTTTTATGTCTGTGTGGCAGTTTGGCTCGTCCATGATTATTTTTGCGGCTGGGCTGAAAGATATTCCAGAAACGTACTATGAGGCGGCTGAAATCGACGGCGCGAATAAGTGGCGGATTTTTTTCAGTATCACGATTCCGTGCCTCACGCCGATTATCTTGTACAACCTCGTAATGCAGACGATTGCGGCGTTTATGACGTTTACGCAGGCGTTCATTATCACTGGCGGCGGGCCCGCCGATTCGACAAATTTCTTGGCACTCTACATCTACAACCACGCATTTAACTGGTTTAACATGGGTTATGCGTCCGCAATGAGTTGGGTGCTGCTCACGATGGTTGGCGTAAGTACGGCGTTTATCATGTGGACTTCCAAAAAATGGACGTTTTATGCGAATGAATAGGGGTTACTCTATGCAAACCGCATTATGCTTGGATAGCGGACGATTTTTTCAAATTTTAGTACGCTTGGACGGAGGTTAAAAAAATGGCTAACAAACGCAACTTTTATAAGGTACTTTACCACGTTTTGGTGGTGTTTTTCGGCTTTATCATGGTCTATCCTGTGCTGTGGATGATTTCCGGGTCGCTGAAAACGAACTTGGAAATTGCGACTGGTGCGCTCACTCTTGTGCCTAGATACTGGCTTTGGGAGAATTTCGTCAATGGCTGGCAAGGGTTCGCAGGGATAACTTTTTCGACATTTTTCGGCAATTCGCTGTATTTGTCGATTTTTACGACAATCGGCACGGTGATAAGCTGTTCGCTGGTGGCTTATTCGCTGTCTCGCATACGATTTCGTGGGCGGAGCGTGATTTTCACGTTGATGTTATCGACAATGATGATTCCTGCACAGGTTATCCTGATTCCGCAGTTCATAATTTTCCACCGATTGGGGTTGGTGGGGACGTTTGTACCGCTGATTCTGCCGTCATTTTTCGGTGCGGCGTTCTTCATTTTCCTAATGATGCAATTCATGGTCAGCATACCGAAAGAGCTTGACGAGGCGGCGATAGTGGACGGTTGCAACAAATACACGGTTTTCACAAGGATAATTTTTCCGCTCCTAAAACCAGCCTTAGTAACGACCGCAATCATACAGTTTTACTGGGCTTGGGACAATTTCCTAGGGCCGCTCATCTATTTGAACAATCCGCGGCAATTCACGGTTTCGCTGGCTTTACGGATGTTCGCCGACACGGCTTCGGTAACGGATTTCGGCGCGATGTTCGCCATGAGCACATTATCCCTAATCCCAGTTTTCGTGATGTTTCTGCTATTTAACAAGCAACTCGTGGACGGCATTAGCACGATGGGCTTAAAAGGCTGAAAACCGTGGGGCTCTGCCCCACACCCCGCAAGGGGACAAGCCCCCTTGACCCCCTAACTTTCGCTATTTTTTGGCTCTTGGTGTTGCCATGTTGCCGCAAATTTTCAGCGGTTTGGGGTCAAGGGGATTTAACAAAAAAGTCCCCTTGCTTTGCCTTGCTTTGCGGACGGTTTTGATTTTTAGGAGGTTGTTATGAATAGGGAAAAATTGGTTCGGCGGCATTGTCCGCATTTGGAGGAAATCGACTTGTCCTCGCCGCTGACGGTGGGGAACGGCGGATTTGCATTTACTGCCGATATTACTGGGTTTCAGACACTTTATGGGACTTACGAAAAGGCGTTTCCGCTGTGCTGCATGGCGGAATGGGCTTGGCACACCACACCTCGAACGGCGGCGGAAGAGGGCGACCTCATTATGACGGAATATGCCCACGCTGGGCGGACTGTGCGGTATCCAGTCGAGCAAAAGGTCGGCAACGAGGGCGTTTACAACTGGTTGCGGCATAATCCGCATAAATTCAACCTTGCTAGGGTTTTTCTTGTGTCGGACGGCAGGGAAATAAAGGCGGACGATGTGGCGGCGATTTCGCAGACTTTGGACATTTTCGAGGGGCGACTCGAAAGCCGATTTGAAGTGAATGGGACGGCGGTCAAGGTGGAGACCATTTGCGACTTCGAGAGCGATACTTTGGGCTTTTCTGTGGAAACGGACGGCGATTTTTCCGTGAGAATTGCGTTCCCATACGGTCATCACGGAATGGCGGCGAGCAATTGGAATTCGACAAATTCCGACAAACATTTTAGCGTTTTACGACAAAATTCGATTGTGCGGAATATGGACAATATTTGTTATTCTGTGGGGGTTTGCGGCGGCGAAATTGCGAAAATTACTGAACACGTGTTCGAGATTTTTGGCGGCGAATTTACGTTGAATTTTTCTAAATGTGAAAAAAATGCGGACGAAAAAAACACAAATAATGTCCTAACATTTGCGGCGTTGAAAGAGCGGACGGCGGCGACTTGGTCTGATTTTTGGCTAAAATGCGGGCTTGTGGACTTTTCCCAGTCGGCGGATTTGCGAGCAGCGGAGTTGGAGCGGCGTGTGATTTTGTCGCTGTATTTGTGCAGAATCCAGTCATGTGGGGCTTTGCCGCCTGCCGAGACTGGGCTTACATTAAATAGTTGGTATGGGCGATTTCATTTGGAAATGCACGCCTGGCATTCCGCATTTTGGGCGTTTTTCGGCTGTTCGGAGCTGCTCGAGCGGAGTTTGGGCTGGTACAAGGCGGTTTTGCCAAAGGCTCGTGCGAATGCCCAATTTAACGGCTTTGCAGGCGCTCGATGGCAAAAGCAATGTTGCCCAGACGGCACGGACAGCCCCTCGCCGATTGCACCGCTCTTGATTTGGCAACAGCCGCATATCCTTTATATGCTGGATTTGGTGGCGGAATTGGGCGGCAAGGGACGTGAATTTTTGGCGGATTTTTGGGAAATTGTCAAGGAGACGGCGGATTTTATGTGCGATTTTGCCCATTTTGAGAAAAACGGCGAAAACGAGAGATTTTGCTTGGTTGCACCGATAATCCCTGCCCAGGAGGAACATGACCCAAAAATCGTCAAAAATCCGACATTTGAACTGGAATATTGGCGATATGGGCTGAAAATTGCCATGAAATGGGCGGAGAAGTTGGAAATCGAAATTGACAAATCCTGGCGGACGGTTTATAATAAGATAGCTGACTTGCCGCACGACGGCGAGGTTTATTTGGCACATGAAAATTGTCCTACTACATTTGTAGAATTTAATCGAGATCATCCGTCGATGGTGGCGGCGTTGGGATTGTTGCCGCAGGACAGGGCGGATGCTGTGATTATGCGGCGGACGTTGGAGAGAGTTGTCGAGTGTTGGGAAATGGACACGATGTGGGGTTGGGATTTTGCGATGATGGCGATGACGGCGGCACGGCTCGGCGAGGCGGAGTTGGCGGTGGATTTGCTGTTGTTGGATACGCCCAAAAATGCGTATGTGGCGAGTGGGAATAATTTTCAGCGGACGCGCGAGGATTTGCCGTTGTATCTGCCTGGGAATGGGTCGTTGCTGTTGGCGGTGGCGGCGATTGTTGGGCGGTTGCCAAAGGGCTGGACGGCGGAGGTTGAGGGGATTTTGGGGGTGTGAAGTTGAGGTTTGTGGATTTATTTGCAGGGATTGGCGGCTTGCGGTTGGGGTTTGAGTTGGCGTTTGGCGGAAATGTCAAAACCGTTTTCGCCAGCGAATGGGATAAACACGCCCAAAAGACCTATCTAGCGAATTTTCCCAATGACGATTTTACACTCGCTGGCGATATTACTGAAATTAGCGAGGTGGATATTCCGCCGTTTGATGTTTGTTTGGCGGGGTTTCCGTGTCAAGCGTTTAGCCTTGCAGGGGCAAAAATGGGCTTTAATGACGATTATAAGGGCATTTCGCGCGGCACGCTATTTTTCGAGATTATCCGCATTTGTAGCCACCACAAGCCAAAAGTGATTTTCTGCGAAAATGTAAAGGGCTTGACGATACACGATAAAGGGCGTACTTTCGGCATTATTAAGGGTGCATTGCAAGAAATCGGCTACACGGTTTTCGCAAAAGTGCTAAATAGCAAGGATTTTGGCGTACCGCAAAACCGTGAACGCATTTATATTGTAGCGTTTCGCAATGATATTCACAGCGGCGAGTTCGCATTTCCCGTGCCAACCGACAAAGACACAAAAATCCGAGATATTATAGAAGAACAGCCAGTTTCCGCCAAATATTACCTAAGTGAAACCTACATTGAAACCTTGCGGCGGCACAAAGCAAGGCACGAGGCGAAAGGCAACGGTTTTGGCTACGAAATACGAGATTGGGACGGCGTGGCAGGTGCAATCGTGTGCGGCGGAATGGGC
>JGI24700J35501_10930692_pt1 | contig 18819 bp, 17 predicted proteins | sample TergutTh196P1_FD_35501 | JGI IMG/M metagenome (IMG submission 35501)
TCTTCCAGCAGAAATTAATTTAACTAATATTATTTAAGGACCCCCCCCCCTCTTGTATGTTGGAGTGTCGGTCCAAACAACGACAATAATGTCACAAAACCGCTACCAAGCCCACCCAACCTAAAGTGAGTAATTGGTGCGCCTCAGCAGGGTTAAGCTCTCCGGCGAACAAAGCTGACCGCATATCACAAAATAGACACGAGGCCAAGCCTGAGTGGAACCTTATGTCCACTCCCACATACACCTTCATGGCTTGCATAAGGGACACCTTGCTTTTAATTTTCCTGTGTTATTTTGTTGTTGTTATTGTTGTTGTGGTGGTGGTGATAATGAAAGCAATAGTAGAATTGTCGTAGAAGTATCAGTATTAGTATTAGTTGTGATAGTAGTACTTCTTGTTCTTCTCCTCCTTCTTCTTCGTGTAGTACAACTGAACGGATTAAGGAAATTGTTTGTCTAATAGGGATCTTCTCTGTGCAACGGTTAAATGTTCCAACATTTTGGAAGAGTGAACTGTTGCCGTCTTTAAGGCGATTGAATTTGTTCAAATGGATGCTGACGTGTTACAGAGGAAGAAATATGGCAGTGATATAAGACAAACTGTGGTTGCTTCGCCAGTCACATCCACAAAAATGGGAACAGGTGACAGGATTGTCCCAAGCGAATGGGAGTTTAGATTTCCAAGAACAATCAATTTTCTGAGCTGCACCAATGGGATATGTCGGAAAAAATGAGGAAATCTTTTGGCAAACAATTTATGACTTTCAGCCCTATGCTATGAGTATACATCACAAAGATTTAGTCCGTAAAAGGATGCAAAGCACAAAGGTACTCATCTTGAAAAATGATAACTATACAGCAGTACATCACAACAGGTTGATAAAACATTAGCTGTCAACACCAGGAAAATTATGTTAATTGTATTGTTTTATGTAACATCAAGAATAACTAAATGGCATAAAATAAGTTCCATAAGCGGACGAAATAACAAATGAAATCCAGCAACGATGTTATGTGACACGGGAGACAGTAGTTAAAACTTGAGTCAGCAGCCTGTGGTATGCCAAAGGAGATCTAATAGTATCTTACAGCAACAATTATATTGCTTGTGTAAGTGGATTCTTGGCCTTTCAATATTTAAATGCGAAATACACCATTTTTGGTTTTTCGTGCACGGGTTCGAAATTCCCGCTTGAAGAGGGTTCATGTATGGGGATCAAAGAGTAATTGTGAAAAGATTCCTTCCCTCTCCTTTAGAAAGTGGTACAGTAGTTCCACTATTTGCCGTAAGAGGTGCTGGTTTACCACTTCTCTGGCGATGCCGGTTCCGGTTTACTTCCGTGTCTTTTGACGAGAGTAATATGAAGCCTGTAATTCTAATACATCCCAGTATTCTGTATGACACACAACACCTGTTTATACGTAGCTTTATAATTTACAGCATGACCAGTGGCGGCTGCTACTACAGTTTATGTACTCCTGATGATGGACGCGGTGAATGTCCGAAACATGTAGAGTAATTTTGCAGTGACTAATAAACGATACTGCCAAAGTTGCATCTTGTTGGTTCCTTTATTATATAATTATATTATTATATAATTTATTATATAATTATTATTGGTTCCTCTATTACATAATAATAGAGAGTTGCTCATTCAGTTGACTGGTCTATTTCTAGCGTTGCGTTTTACTGTTGTTGTGTTGTGTGTGTGTGTGTGTGTGTGCACATGATATACAGGATTTGTTTCAGATAGCACTTTTGTGTTGATTGTTTACTTCTTCAAGGCCTTGTTGTGGAAGTAAAGATTTCTTTCAAGAAAAGAGTGTCTTGTATTATCGCGCAGTACCAGTGTCACTTAGTGTGACTGCCATTGCTTCGAGCCACTCTTTATGGCTGCACGTGGCTCTTTGCGGTCGTGTTTAGTTTAGTTTATTTGTTCATCCCCTTAATAACACAAGTTATATTTGACACGTCCATTTCAGTTTACAATCCACATATTAAAATACGGTTTATAATATATGGACATCTAACCAATAAAAGATAATAAATAGCAATAGAAATTTAAGTAGCTAAATATAACTTATCGAACTCGTCAACTAACATTATCTACATGTAATCACGATATCACATATTCTTCCACTGAATAAAACGCATGTTGTAACAGAAATGATCTCAACTCCCCTTTATAAGATCTTGTCCAGTATTTTTATATGACCTGGCACATTGTTATATTTATTTCTTTATCTCGCTCATACCAACGATCCATAGTCGGTAATAACCAACGGATACAGAACCAATCATATATAGTTATATAAATATACTTGTTCTATACAAATATAGACAACATTCATCTTCGCTTTTGTTTTGAGTGAGAAGACTGTGCTCTTAATAAGGGGTTTCAATACGGTCATAGCTCCGTTTGAGAAAGACTTCTGTTATATGTTCTAACTTAGCGCTAGTGACAGCACGCTGTTGTTTCGGTGCGTGTATGTGTCCGTCTGATTCTCGTAATAATTTTGCGCTCGTTTACGACTATGGGGCGTCCTGGTTGGCCAAGAACACGGCGGCACTGGTGACTGCAGACTCCCCCAGCGAGTTATCCGCGGTGTGCAGAACACCATGGATTAACAGTATGCACAGATAACACACCGGCCGTACCGTATTCTAGAGTTCAAAGGCAGTAGGAAATGTCCTTGTGAAGGTCAAGAAGTTGCTAATAGGGCAGGGATACAGGGCGCCAGTTTGATCATATTGTAATACTAATACATTTTCAGAACACGTGAAACAAATAGGTACAGTAACAAACATGAGCCGAAAATTCTGGGTTGGTGGAAACTGGAAAATGAACGGAGACAAGAAGGGAATCGAAGGAATTGTAGAATTTCTAAAGTCCGGACCGTTGGATCCTGATGTTGGTAAGGGAACACTTGATTAAATTTTAAACTGTGCGCTTCAGTGGGAAGTTTATAATGCTGTGTTTTGATCTTGCAACAGAGGTTGTCGTTGGTGTGCCGGCACTCTATTTAGAATACACAAAAAATCTGCTTCCACCCAGCGTCGCAGTTTCCGCGCAGAATTGCTACAAAGTTCCAAAAGGAGCGTTTACTGGTATGTACCAATGCAGTATGTTAGTTGTTTATGCCCCTGTCAAAATTTAACTGGATTATGTAAACAGGGTAGGCTATTTTTTGGGCTTGTTTAGGGCCTTCCTTGAAATTGTAAACGTCTATTATATAACCAGAAAAATGTCAGTTTCAATAAATCTTAACAGACAGCAGAAGTTCTGTTATTGGAAAGTTGAGTCTAATCCTAATAGTAACCAGGTTTAGCAATATGACTGTCAATATTTAAAATATGTTCTTGTAAAACGTTTTATATTCTTACAGAGGTAGTGTAAAAGTGCAGAATATGGTTTGTGTTACCTAATCTATGCTAACTTAATGTGTGTAACAAGGGAGTGACAGACTGTGTGTTTTGAAAGCTGATTTACATATGGCATCATTACTGCAGAATGTGTTCTCCTCTCAGAACAAGGCAAGAGTGTGAAACACAATTTGTGAAGTTTTAAATTCTGTCAGCCATGATTGGTATTTCTAGACTGTGATGTACAGTGTCATTTGTGCTGCTATTCCAGTGCATGTGTGGGGAGATCACTTGGCTACAGTTTGTACAATTATTGAGCTAACAGAAGTGACAATATTGGTCAATTGAAGTAATGACTTCTCATGCACCCTGATTATAGAATCTAGGGGCTGTATCTGGTAACTGCCAAAATTCATCTACCCTGCAGATGTGGCAGGAGGTTCCTTCAAAATGGTGTTACCTATCTACCAAACTACTATGTGTCACATCCCCAGGAGACCATACTCTTGACATCCAGTGTTTCCCACATTTTTCACAGGCTTATTTGATCAGAATAAGCGATGTCTGAAGTTTTGTCAGAATCTTTGAACTTATGTAATAAAATGAACAAATGCACGTGTATAAAATATGTTTTATCACATATTAGTTACCAACATGTTCTGATTGCTTTTGCGATCATCAGCAGGGTCGCAATTTCTCCTTGGTATTCTTATGCAGATGAACTGATTTTGCCTGTTGGGCACTAATGAATTTAATATGTTCCATATACATGCTTTAAAGGAATATTTATACTTTTGTAATAAAACCAACAAATGCACATGTATGAAACATTCTACTCTGATGATGATCACACACGCATTCAAAACTTGTCAGAAATTAATAATATTTGATGAAACATATTTTGTACACGTGCGTTTGTTGGTTTTATTACTTAAGTTTAAATATTCCTTTAATGCTCAGATATGGAACATGTTTTGTCACAGTCCTTTTGAGTTTGACAACTCTTGCGTGCTCTATCAGTGTGATGCCATAAATATTAAGCACTTAGTCCTTGTATCAGGTCTTAGAGATGTCAAGGTACTTTATCATTTTGTCAAGAAATCATCTGATTTATTTTGAGAGCTTAACATGTTTAAAGAAGAATATTGGACAAGGAAGGACAGTTGATAAGTAACTTAAAATAAATTTCATGTCATACTGGTACAGTAAGAAGGTAATAAAATGCCTTGTCCATCAGTAATACTGTTACATAGAGCATGGATTTGCTTTGTGATGTCTGGAATCAGTTCAAGCAAGATAAAAATGCAGTCCTAATAGAGCACTTGTTTACTGAACAGAGAGATATTTAAGAGGATGAGTGTGTTTTTCTCATCAGCTTTTATCATTCACATAATATCTCTTAAGAGTATACAGCTGTCACAGTAGTAATCCTCTATGCATATTTTTTCTCGTTTGTTTCACTGTCAATTATGTTGATGGTAGATGTGAATTTTACATTGCCGAATGAACTTACATGTTTGTGAAGCAGTTACTATATTATTGAAACTTTCATTTAAATAATGTGCAGCAAATTTTTGAGTCTGTATGATTATGCTGAAAGAGGTACATAATGTAACATTTAAACTGTGTTCATTTATTTCATTTACTGTAGCTCATTTAACAATACTGTTAGTACTTCAGAGGGGCTGCAGTAATGTAGTCAGCATAGTGACTAGGCTACTGACTGGACAGTCTGGAGTTCAAATCCTAGCAGGGCAAGAAATTTATGTGTTCCCAAAAATGTCCAGACTGACTCTGGGACCTGCTCAGCCTCCTATTAAATGGTTAACAGGGTTCTTTCCCTAGGGGAAGCGGCTGGGACGTGGCATCTACCCACCTCCATCTAACATTGAGGTTAGGAATGAATGGTCTACTCCTGCTGTATATGGCATGAACAGGGACAACGTTACATTTATTAGTAGTTCAGACTCTACAGTGTCACATGGGAGGACATTTAGTGAAAAGTGTGTTTGAAAGAAGGTAGATGGAAATAGTGACATGGTTCTTATCACATGCCTTTTTCACAGATTGAATGCCATGTTTTACGAGAACTGGATATTGCAGAAAGAAGATGTGAAATTCCATCTGTGTTACACTAGAGAAGTTTTATAAATGTAATATGCGTTTTGTTTTGTATCTTTATATTTTGGTTCTTGGGCAGGATTTCAGAAATATGCTTAACTCACTTGCCCACGGGTTAGTACATACAGCAATTTAAAGTGTGTATTGTGTTTGTTCCTTTAACATACCCATTAATAGTGAGTTGTGAAATATCTTCTATATTGCAAAACCATTAACATTTGGTAAGTGGCTAGTAGAGTTCAGTTGTATTGCTGAAGTACTGTTTTTGTGTTACAGTTAGAGCATTTGAATTGTCAGTAGACTGTCTTCTGCTATTGCTGTTTCAAATACCTCTTCCTTTTTTAATGTATTTTGTACAATATGTAGTGCTTTGTTTAAACTTGGAAAAATTTAAAAGGATTCACAAAATGTGTTGGATATGTAAAACAACAGCCACTCAAGTATTTGTTTTCATATCCGGAAGTTGATGATGGTCTAATACCGGTGGGTATGGTTTGTGGTCACCTGTTTGATCTTCACCCATTTGGGAAAGGTGTGGAGTCATTTCTGAGATAAGGGCGATTACAAGGCAGGTTTTTTTTTCTTACAATAGTGTTGGGTTAATAATGAGAAATGGTCAGGAAAGGGAACCTACAGTTAAATGTGGTCTCTGAACCACAAGGAGAATGAAGTCTGTTTTTTTATCCCAGAATTGTGTCTTTGGTAGAGGTGAACAAAAAATCTGATACAGCCTGCTTGGGGAATCAACTCAGAACCCACTGATTGAGAGTCCATGTATTACCTGGAGACCATCCGGTCCCCTTATATGTGAAAATAGTGTGGATAAATTCTGGTTTGCAGGATTTACTGTTTTGATTTGTTTGCAGGTGAAATTAGTCCAGCCATGCTATCTGATGTTGGTGTGAAATGGGTTATTCTGGGACATTCAGAAAGAAGGCATGTTTTTGGTGAGAATGATGAAGTAAGTTCACATACACTTGCCTCAGCATGTAACTCTGGTAGTAGAATCCACGTGTTCAACATTACCATTGTCCTACTAATACAAAATTTCAGCCAGTTATGTTGATATCCTTCATGCATAACCTACTTCCAAAATTTCAACTAAGCTTCAGTCACCTTCATCTTTCAAGTGGCTACTTTCAAACATTTGATCTCACAAGAGGGTGCATGCATTTTTTATTTTCCAATTATATGCATTTATAATGTATCATCATCACCATCATCAACTTCCTCTCCTCTTTCACTCTCCCACTTTTTTTTTTTTGGCTGCTTAGTATTTTCTGCCTCAAAATATATTTTCCATACACTTTTCTTTCTTCTTTTCTTTTTTTCTGTCTGTATTCTTTGAGTCACATGAAGTTCTAGTGTGCATGGCCAGTTTACAGAAGGCTTACAGGTAACATCTATTCCAAAGCTTTTGGAAATTTCATTATTTTCGGACAATTGTGTTATATCTGGTGGGATCCATGCAGAGGTTATAGGGACCTCTCATGATACAAAATGCTTACAAATACAGGGTTTCTTTCTGGTGTTATGTAATGGTATATCATTTCAGAAGTTCTTCATAAACGGTTTGAAAATTAAAATTTCTTATGAAACTTGTTTGAAGTTATATCATTGTTTTGTTTCTATTTTTTAATTATTTTTTGCTGTTATAAAAAGAATATGTTATCACTAAGGTTCTGTTATCTAGGGACTTAACAAATTTGTGTACTGGAATCCTTCATTTTATGGGAACTGTCTATGTGTACTTACAGGGTCTCAGCATCACACCTTGATTGGTTATAGAGGACGTGGAGGTAGAACATCCCCACACTCTTATAACCTCAACTGTGTGAATCAAAAATCATATTTGACAAATTGGCAGATTTTGTTTCAAGTATACAGTTGCAGTTTTTATCTTTCAAGAAAATCTTCTGCTTACTTTACACGTGATATAGACTGACTTGATAATGAAATACACGCTTACCTTTCAAAGTAGTCTCCTTCTGAGTTTATGCATTAGGATCAGCATTTCTGTCCATGCTGGAACTGAATTTCTTGGCATGTGTTGACAGTTGTGAATTTCAGGGACAACCCAGAAATGTCACCCTCATAGCTGCTGTTTTATTTTCGTATACAAGAAGAAATCACAAGGAGCCAATGTAGGTGAGTATGGAGAGTACGGGACCACAAATGTATTTTTATCAGTCGAAATTTACTGCACTGGTGGAGCAGTGTGTGTTAGTGCATTGTTAATGGTAAATCAACCATTCCTGATTGTGCTATCATTCTGGGCATTTTCAATGGATTTGCTTCCTCAGACATTGCAAAATCTCCCAGTAGCAATGCAGTTTAACCGTTTGGCATGGAGGAACAAATTCGTCATGAACAGTGCCACAGCAGTCAAAAAATGATCACCAACATGCTGTGATGTTTGATGTGACTTGCCTTGCTTTGTTCAGATATGGAAACAACTGCTGTTTGGTTTGTGGGTTGCAACAGGAAACCCAGGTTTTGTGACCTGTTCTGGCTGTTGAGAGGAAGCTTTGATCATTTCTGACTTCAACAGTTTTTTTTAACACAAACGCAAATGCTCCTGCTTACTGGTGAGCAGCCCAAGCACAGACTTCACAGAGGTACACTGTACATTCGTGTCCTCTCTTTGAGCTCAGTGGCATGCACCACACAAGAAACCTAAGCAGCCAGCAGTCTCTGAAATTGTACTTCACCTGTCTTCATCAATGATTCTGTTTTTCTCCTTCGTTTTGTCTGTGAAACCAGTGTAGGGATGACCTGAACACTGACAGTCTTCAACTGAAGTTCCCCACATTCTTATTCAAAAAGCCACTCAAAAGTATGTGTTTTTCTCATCACATTTTCACCAAAAGTTGTCCTAAGCTTTTCATGTATTGCTGTTGCAGTATGGCTGTATTTGAAGGTAAAGGTAAATTTCACCCTAGAAGAGGCCACAAAGGCGCAGAGGGGGAGTATAGGTATAGCTCTACTCTTTCTTTAACCTCAGCGCTAGATGGGGGTGGGTGGTCAATGCCATGCCCCAGCCGCTTTATCCCCGGGAAAGACCAGGAACCCATTGTATAGGAGGCTCGGTGAACCTTAGGGCCAGTCTGGACAGGTGTAGAAAATGTCACCCCCGCTGGGATTCAATCCCTAGACTGTCCATCCCTTAGCGAGTCACTATACTGATTGAGCTATAGCGGCCCACACCTGTCTTTGAAGCAAAATATAATACAAATGTGTTGTTCCTTCAAATAAGTCATTATAAAATCATGGATCACATTTAATATGCACAGTAATGAACACCTTTTAAGAAGCTGCAGAGAGAGTTATGGCTGCACAAATCACTAGACTGACACACAAGGTGATACTATGGCCCTTCTCATTTTTAGCAGCAAGTTCAGGAACTTTTGGATAAACCCTCATATTTCTGCTTCGTTGGTAAATTAAATCTTACACTAGGTCAACCCTGTATATATATTCTCAAACAAAATCCCATTGTTGAGTACCTAAAAATGTTTGTTATATTTTCTTGGTGACTTAAATTGTGTTTTGATTTCTGTGCCACCAGCTTATTGCAGAGAAGGTGTCCCATGCACTGGAGTCTGGTTTACATGTAGTTGCTTGCATTGGAGAAAAGCTTGAGGAGCGTGAGGGAGGCAAGACTGAAGAAGTAGTGTTTAATCAAACCAAGACAATTGCAGATAAGATCAAGGACTGGAGCAAAGTTGTCATAGCTTATGAACCAGTGTGGGCGATTGGTACTGGAAAAACTGCCACCCCACAGCAGGTAAGTTAGGTGCTAATAATATATGAGTTGTACATTCTTAAACATATTAGCCATCATCGTCCTGCAAATACAGTTTTACAGTTTGGTAATGTGTAGAATGGTAACCTTTCTAGTTGATACAAGTAATAAAAGATGAAAGGGTTTTTTGAGACTTAATTAAGTTTCTTATGGCAGTGACTGAAGGTTGTGTTCTTAGACATGGCATCATGTGCTGTGATAACGAATTTTACCAACATTGCGGAAGTACCTGCTTCCTCGATCATCATGTTAGATGAATAATTATGTAAAATTAAATAATCGTTTAAAATATTGCAAAAGTAACTTGTTTTACCTTGAAGTTGGAGACAGCAGGTTCCTCTGAAACACTGATAAATTTCTACCTCACTGTATGGTGTCACATCACAGAAGATGGTAATCTTCTAATGGGGGTTTGGGATAACACTTCAGATTCTTACTCTACAGGTTGAAGTGGTGGCAAATTTGTTTCTGTATATGGTTTTTAAGATACCCAGAAATTATAACAGGAGCTGTGGTAGGGTAATATGGAGAAAGTTGAAAATGCTGGCCACTTTTGAAACTCATAGAAATTAAAAAGGTAAAAATTGTAAGATTTAAACGAAAATGAGTAAGAGAATTTTATCAGTCAGTAAGCTCATATGCGATAAAACATGTATGGCATTTACTCAAGAGAACAACTCCAGAATTTACATTATACCATCACTAATGCGAGCTGAAATGTGAACCATCAGAATGAGTGGTAAATATTGCAAGCCAGTGAATGAAATCTTGAGAAGCAAGATAGTAAAGTGATAAGTGCAATTAACAAAGATTATAGAATTAAAAGAGCAAATGGCTGAAATTCACAGGCTTCTCCATACAGTATTGGATCAGTAAATGAAGAGAACAAGGCTACTGTGTGTATTAAGATACGTGTTTTTGTATGATACATGTGTATAGTAGAGTCCATACAAGAAGGGTCATAAATGTGGACAAAAGTTTCCTGATTTAGTTGTTCCAAACAGGAAGACAGTTTACAAACACATGAAAGGTTTTGAGCAGTAGGTTCCATTTTAGACAGAGAAGCAGCACATAGAAGACACATGCTATCTGAGGAAAGTCTGGAAAAAATTAGTGCTATATAGGGGATATCTCCTAACATAATTTTGGTGCAACTAATACAGTAAATGGGTGCATTTGTGTCATCACCACAAAATGCAACAAAACTGCTGCAGTTGTATCTGTGTAAGACAACTGTGACTCAGATCATGAAGAAAAACTGAATTTTGTGAACTGATATCTTTCTGGCAACGCACTGCCTGAAGTCAAACACAACTCTGTAGATGGAAGGATGGTTTCATTTTAAAAAAATTTGCCCCTCATCCTTTTGCATATGTATGTTGTGTGACAATCATTTTTGTTTCCAGACTTGGGATTTTTTACTGAACATTCTTCAGATTAATGTACTCACTTTTATTGCACCAACCTATGGCACCGTATTAAATATATGTGAATATTAAAGACGTAGCTCCAACACATTCCGGTGCAAGTGTAACTTGTAACCAGTTGCCGATGATAAGTTATTATTAACAGAGTTCTACAATCTGTAGTAGGCTCCATTGTTGACATAAATTATGTAAAAATAGTGAAACTTGTACAGTTTTTTTTAAAAACTTGTGGTTAAGGTATGATTAGAACATTTTTTATGTAGTTAAATATGATTTATACAAAGTAAAATTATTGTTGTTTCGGTTCGTAGAGACCAGCACATTCAGTGCCACAAGCTAGAAGTTTCCACTACCAACCACAGCAACAATAATTTTACTGCATATAAACAATATTTAACTGTGTAAAAAATGTTCTAATCATAGCTTAACCATAAGTTCTTATTAAACTGTACAAGTTGTACCTTTTATACGTAATTTCCATCAACAACAGGGCCTGCTACGTACAGACTGTAGAACCTTGTAATAGCCTATCTTTGGCATTTGGTTTTAAACCTGGCATATTGTGGTCACTAAAGATGGTAGACATGAACTGAAACATGTCAGATCTGCGTCTTTAATATCCATATATATTTAATACAGTGCTCTTGACTGGTACAATACAATAGAGTATATTGATCTAAAAAATGCATTGAATGTTTGCTCCAGTGTGCATTGGCCTTATAATGTTAGTAGTGACCAAGTTCTTTATCTAATGCCTGATCTTTTTATCACACATATACCCTGTAGTATACATGCAGTAGTGTATAGGAGTGTGTAATTTTATGTGTAATGTGAAGTTAGACCCCATTCTAAATCTCCCTAGTCAGTCTCCTGATACTCTTAACCATTCATGTTGCTATTTACTAGTAACTTTGTACATGTCCGTTATAGTGACAGGCATCCTTACAGTCCTGTCATGTAGTTGAATCATAGTTGTGCTGTTTGGTGTCTAAATTTTGACAGGACCCTTTACAATCTAATAAATAGTTTATATTCTGTATGTTAAATTTACATAATGAGGAGCTTAGTGATCTGTACTCCTTACCCAGTATTGTGTGGTTGGTAAAATCGAAAAGAATGAGATGGGTGGGGCGTGTGGCACATATGGGGGAGGGGAGAGTTGTGCACAGGGTTCTGTTGGGGAAACCTGAGGGAAGAGACCAATGGGGAGACCCAGACGTAGATTGGAGGATAATATTGAGACGGATCTTCAGGAAGTGGGAGAGGGTTGTGGGGACTGGATGGAGTTGGCTCAGGATAGGGACAGGTGGCGGGCACAAGTATGGTAATGAACATATGGGTTCCATAAAATGCGGAGAGTTTCTTGACTAGCTGCAGAACCAGTTAGCTTCTCAAGAAGGACTCTGCTCCATGGGGTAAGTAAGTAAGTATTCTGTATGTTACAAAGTTCTGATTAGACTTAGGTGCTGCTGTGCCTCAAAAGAAACAAAAAAGGTTATGACCAATCAACATGTTGTAGTTCCAGCATGCAATAGATTGTTGGCAAGTTGTACAAAAGTAAGATTGCTGTATCTCAGCATTTCTTTAAAAGTATTCTTTGTGTTGAAGGTGACTGTTGAATAGAGATTTTATAGTATGCATTAATCTTTTATTTCAGGCCCAAGAGGTTCACAAGAAACTAAGAGAATGGCTGAGTAAGCAAGTATCAGATAAAGTTGGCAGTGAAACTCGTATCGTTTATGGTGGTTCAGTAACAGCAGCCAATTGTGTGGAGCTAAGCAAGGAACCTGATATTGATGGATTTCTTGTTGGAGGTGCTTCATTGAAACCAGAATTTGTTCAGATTGTCAATGCAAAGAAATAAACTCATAAATGGTGATAACTTGACTTTGTGCAAACATAGTATAATCAAGAGCAGGTGTAAAGTTATAGGACAATGAAGTGTACACCGTTTACTGCTGCATGAATAGTGTAGGAAACCCGGTTTCAGAAATGTAACTCAACTAAATAATTTCAGTAATTGTATAATTTTGTAACAGTTTATTGAAATGACAGAACAAATGTATGTTCCCTATGTCCAAACCCCAGACAGTTGTAGTATCTGCCATTGTCATTTCTCTGAGATAAACTTGGCGCTGCAGGTTACATGTTTGATACTGTTGTGTATACTTGCCTTGATAGAGAACAGAAGGAATTTCAGCTGTCTTTGGCAGCTTTATTGTTTGATGAGAACAGGCTGTTTTCTTGTTCTTTATTTGTTAATTAAAATTCATATCTGTATGTCTAAACCCTAGTCTGCAAGAGAGCTGTCCTGAGTTCATAATTACTACTATCCCTACATTATGTTCATGTTACAAGATCTCTGCAGTTTCTTTTTCCATTTCCATTAATACCTTTCAACTTAACAGTTGTGTACTTTCTTCTGCTGAAATACCACTGTTGCAGTTATTATCAGCAAACACTTTGTGGCATTGCATAAATGAAATATAAGTTTTGTGTGGTGTGCTTTTTGAGAGCAGACAGTTGTAATTCAAAGCACTTTATTTTTATGCCTTAATCTTTGAATAATTGGTAATAAACTTACAGCACTGTCAGTAATAAAGGTAAGTTTAGGCAGAAAGTGTAGTCATATTGACACGTTTATAGAAATTGGGTACCTTAGAATGTCATGTTGTATATTTAACAAGAGGATTGTTCAAGGGTTTTCTTTCATTGGAAGCTCACAGAACATAAGATTCTCAGAGACACTCCAGGTTTTATATGTACAATGTCTATAAAGTCAAGTAAAATTCATAACTTTGAGTTGTATAAAGTGAGCTATATTCTTTGTGTAGTTAATTTACTTTTATTAATCAAGAGTCCTGTAAGTAAAGCTTGAAACCCAGAATGGAAGTGGACAGATCGTGTAGGTTACATATATGTCCTCAAGTATAGCATGCACACCTGCTCTCCTGGGCTGCCTTTGGCTGGGCTTTGTGCACTCCTAGTATGGAATATATTGTGTGTAGATGGGTATTGATTTTCATGTATTACGTATGAAAAATGGGATAAACACAGTTAAAGTTTATAATAGAAGGTTAAATTTGGTAATAGGGTCATTTTTTGGCTATTTGGTTTGACTTCTGTCATTAGTACCTTTTTGTTACCCAGAGCTAGAGGCCAGTAAAACTCACTTTTTAAGAACACACTCATTCTTTTCAGTCTTACTGTAATGAAACCCTTAAAGTTTCTTCTGGGAGTAGTGGATTTGAACCATTAAGTGAGGGAATATCACAGTAAATTAACAGAGAATTTTTTTTTTTATTTCACATGCTGTTGTGTTCCGATGAGGTCAGTTAATAAATAAAACTGTTTACACAACTAACTATGGCACTTTTTATTGTAACAAAATGTTTTACACTAATGGGTCATCATCACACAACCTTTCACTAACATTTCAAAAGAACAGTAAAAAAACTGTGTTACCTAAAATGAGATGTCATTTAACAATTAATTATGTCTCGTATTTTCCATGTTGCTAATGTCATGAAGTAAAATAGGTTAACATAAGGTAGATAAAACTGGTTGGTGATAGGCATATGTCGGCATGGTTAAATGGAGCAAGTAAGCTGTTATGTTGTATTATGTACAGTTTGAGGAGGAGTACTCAAGCTGTGCTGTGTGCAAGTTGCACAACAGCTGAAATCAACTGAATGTACAATTACATAACCATCACATGAAAATTGAGCATACCTTACAGACACCTGCATGGTTCAACATAACTACAGAATGGCATACATGCTCCATCTAACCACCCCAACACACTGCCTACCACCAATTTGTTTTATCTGCCCTATTTTAACCTAGTTTCATTTATGAAACAACATGGAAGATAAAGACATAATTATTGTGAAAATTATATCTCACTTTAGCAATCACAATTTTTTATCTTTTTTAAATGGTACTGAATCAGCCTGATGTTGACCAATTAGGGTCGAAACATGTTGCTACAATAAAAATTACCATTTGTGCCAACGGTTTTATTTCTTAAATTATGGATGTGATCAGAAACTGAATGATACATGAGATAACCGTAACTGAAGGACCATTCTCTGCTCCAGGAACCCCACCTACTCTTCCATGCAATGGATGCCTTTGATTGTTCCACGGAGGTAAAGTCGATAAAGCGTACAACTCTCCGCTATACAGTGCCGAAGTTAAGAATAAGTGGTTATATTCCCTGTATAAGCCTTAATGGCCCAGCACGGAGGCAATTTTGCGGTTCATTTACTGCAAAATGCCATTGGGTAATTCCCAACAAGCTATAGGTCTGGTAGATGAACGGGAAACTTTCTACCAATAAAAAAATTCGTGGTAGGCACTGTACGCTCTACTCTCATGCCCTAGAATAGTATAGAAATGTGTACCGCCATCTACGAATTACTGTCTGTTCGATTTCAGTGTGACCAACTTCTGTGTCACTTGACCAACGAAGAATGACAGTGTGCTACAGTCCCTGCTTTGTAATGAAATCTATTGGTAGTCTGTAGTGGTTGGAGTTTGGTTGCGGGCTTGTGCACGTGAAGAGTTTTGTCATCGAAAGGAAAAGGTTTCAGTTATTAAACTCTACGTTATATCAAAGGAACTCGTGCTTTAATTTTTGTCCTTGCAAAAACCAGGTAACTGATGTGATGCTTAACGTGACATTCTCTTTATTTTAGTAAGCTGGAAGTTGTTTCCGCAATGGCCTCGTTTATTTAGCGGATTACTTCCTTTTGAATTTCATTTTTGACGGAGAAATTAATTACTTATTCATTAATAAAGGTCATTATTTTGATATAAACTCTTTCATCATGTTTTGTTCATAGTATCGTAGTTTAAATTGTCACTGACTTAAAGCTGCATTAGTGAGTAGTACACGCGTTTTTCTTGGATACGGAATTGTTTATCCGCAGCCGCTACAAAATGCCATCGGACGCAAAGAAGAAGCAGCAGCAGAAGAAAAAAGAAGCAGCGAAAGCAAGACAGGCTGGTCGGAAAGCAACCGGAAACAATAAAACCGAAAATGGGGTGGCTGAGAAGGAACAGAGCCCTGTTCCCTGTTACCCAGAAATGAACGGTGCCGAAGAGAATGGTACAGATGTCAGTATAGAAGGTAAGCCTGTGAATGATTACCAAGACTGACGGCTGGTCAGTGGATCATCTAGTACTGGACCTCTGTACTTCTCCCATTTCCTTGGTATTTCCAACAGAACAGAGCATTCTAGAAACTTCATCTTTTTGTGTCCACAGCCTTCAAGGCATAATTTGTAATCTGAAAATTTTATCTGTATGTGCTTCCAGTGTTGCATGAACCTTTTTGGTGCCATGTGGCTGTTTTCTGTGTTAAGTTGGTTTTGTGTACAAATGACATTTGTTCCTTTTCATTTACATGCCCAGATTAGCTAATAAAGAATTTAAGAGCTTTTACAATTGAAAGAATTCCACATAGGTTTAAAATCTTGATAATAATTGTGGTTATACCTTTTATTTACTCTTCTTAAACTTGCATCTGCTGGGTGGAATGCTTATCAGTAATGCTACTTGTGTGCTATACAGAAGCACTGTGCAGGAAACTGGAGGAAGATGCAAAGCTGAATGCAGAGGCTCGTGCTTGTACTGGGAGCTTGGCAGTCCATCCTCGGAGTCGGGATGTGAAGATTGACAACCTATCAATCTCATTTCATGGCCATGAACTGCTCCAGGATACAACATTGGAGTTGAATTGTGGACGACGATACGGTCTCTTGGGACTTAATGGTTCAGGTCAGAATTTTTTTCAGAGCACAGGACTGGCAAGTCCAGTATATTAATGTGAGTTTTAATGAGTGTATAAAATGTAAAGAAACCCATTTAAAATATGTGTGTACTTAAGTATTGCTTTCCACTCTTGGTCTTACAAGTTACCATTTAAATTCTGGCTGCATTTGTTGAATGGAAGGCTTATTAGGCTTTCTTCAGGGATTCAATAAAGTTAGATGAGTCAGAATCTGAGGTAAATGAACTTAAAAGTGGTAGAAAAACTTGTAATCAATTAATTGTGATAAATTGTTACTCATGTTTTGTTTTCATTCTCATGTGTACATTTATGTATATAGAATTGTAAAACATCTGTACATTACTTAGTTTTTGTATAATATCATATAAACCATTGATAGAGTGTGTGAGCTATTTGTAACTATTGTGAAGGAATTATGTTGCTGATTGCAAACCTTGTGTGTGTTCTGTATGTCCATCTGGTTTACCAAGTTCAGGCTGCAGTTATCAGTATTACAAAACAAATTTACTGATTTGTATAAATTATAGCAGAAAATTTGTGTTTTCAGAGATCTTTCATCCTCTGTCCTGCTTAGCTTGTTCTTATCAACATTGTTAGTATGGTGGTAGCAGAGCTTTGCGAGGTGTGATAATCGAGATTGAAGGAAAAACTGTTGAATTTCTTTCTACCTTTGGGTTAGGAAATGTGGCAGGAAGATTTGTTTTTGTGTACAGAAAACATGAATGTTTAACTGTTGAAATTATATGGTTGCAGGCAAATCCACCTTACTCTCAGTGCTAGGCAACCGTGAAGTCCCAATCCCAGAACATATTGACATCTTTCACCTGACTCGAGAGATGCCTGCATCTGATAAGACGGCACTGCAGTGTGTTATGGAAGTTGATGAAGAGAGAATTAGACTGGAGAAGCTTGCAGAAGAACTTGTCTCCTGTGACGATGATGGTAAGCAATGTGTGATATGAATAGGTTCTTACTTTTGACTTCCCATGGCCAGCAGCCTTGAACAGCAAATTGTAAGGTTTATCTGATTGGTAAGATTTCTGGACAGAGCTACCTTGAAGTAAAATTATTTTTTGTGGGCTAGTGTGACTTGATTCAAATAGCACCTGTTCCTTCTGCCTAGATGTGTTCACATATGCCACTTTTATTTTATTATTTACTGGACGGAGGATTTCTAATACCACATTAAACCATCTACTCCAGTTACTGGGGCTGAAAATGAAGATAGTAGTGGCAGCAGTGGCCATGGGAAAAAACGTTAAACGTGTGTTTAACCTATGCAGGTACGGATTTATGAAACATGTCTAATGCACAGGTCGGTAGAGTTAATGTAAAAATAATACAAACAAAATTGGAGCAGTTCTTGTATATATTGGTATGGCAGTAGAATTGCCTCATGTCATAAAGATGATCTCAGCAGCAACAGATTTATGAAACATCCTACTGAAAATTGAATTTGTCATCAAGCATCATACAATGCACTCTGTACAAAAAATGTGTAAAAATTGGTTGCTGAAACCTAAATTGTTCTTCAGCATGTATCAAACATTTTTTCTCTACTAGTCATTATCCTTGTTTGTTTCATTGCTTCATTCTTCATGTCCTAATGTGTACATCTAGATTGACTTTTGAAACCTCTGTTGCTGTGGGTCCATTGTCAACCAGTGAGTACTGACATTTAAATTGGAAACTTGAATTATTATTAGGTTTTTAACTGACTGCAGGCAACTGAAACAACTTTTTTAAAGTTCTGCCTTGAAGTTAGTGCACATTGCAGTTCCTGGTCAGGATAACTGAAGGAATAGTGGTTTGCATCACTGCTTTCTTACAGAATAGTGTCTGAGATCCAGTCACAAAATATTACACAGCAACGAATGCACTAGTTATATGTGTATATAAATGTGACTTCTTTTCAGTCAACATGCTTGTTCCTAGTTCTTGATTTGAATATACATTTACAGAATCACAGGAGCAGTTAATGGATGTATATGAGCGTTTGGATGACATCAGTGCTGACACAGCGGAGGCACGTGCTGCCTGGATTCTTCATGGTCTGGGATTTACCAAGGCGATGCAGGCTAAGAAAACTAAAGACTTTTCAGGTGAATGTTAAAACTCAGGTTGTGTGTGTTTAGTGGTGCTGGGAACTATAAATAAGCTGCTGGGTTTCATTTAGAACCTCCTACATGTAGATGATGGTGTACATGGTGTGTTACGTAGGTCGTACCGAAAGTCATGAGCAACAATTTTTTGTAAAGTAACATGCTTTATTATTGACAAACCAAATACACCACCTTAATCTACA
>JGI24700J35501_10930691_pt1 | contig 18802 bp, 14 predicted proteins | sample TergutTh196P1_FD_35501 | JGI IMG/M metagenome (IMG submission 35501)
GCTCTGCCCCAAACCCCGCCACTTTGAAAAGTGGACAAACTTTAAATTTGTTTGGGTTTTAGGGGTGCGATTGGTGGGATTGGTAAGAGGTGTGGGGGAGTTTTGTTTGATAGTGGAAAATTTGGAGTGGTTGGGTAGAGTCGAGAGCCATAAAAAAGCGAAAGTTGGGGGTCAAGGGGGCTAGCCCCCTTGCGGGGGTCTGGGGGCAGAGCCCCCAGCGGGGTGTGGGGCGGAGCCCCACGGTTTTAGGAGGTTTTTGTGAGTAAGTATTTGTTGGCGGTGGATCAGGGGACTACTAGTTCTCGAGCTGTGTTGTTTGAGCGAGATGGAGGAATGGTGGCTCTGGCGCAGAGAGAGTTTGAGCAGCTTTTTCCCAAAATGGGCTGGGTTGAACATGATCCGATGGAAATATGGTCTGGTCAGTTGTCCGTGATGAAAGAAGTGATGGCGAAAATTAAAACCTCAGCGGCAAATGTTGCGGCGATTGGCATCACTAATCAGCGGGAAACTACCATTGTTTGGGATAGGAAAACGGGAAAACCTGTATATAATGCCATTGTTTGGCAATGTCGGCGAACGGCGGATTATTGCGAAAACTTGAAAAAAGAAGGCTTTGACAAAATTGTTAAAGAGCGGACAGGCTTGACACTGGATGCTTATTTTTCGGGTACGAAAGTGCGTTGGATTTTGGAGAATGTGGCAGGTGCTAGAGCGGCGGCGGAAAAAGGCGAGTTGCTCTTCGGTACGGTGGATTCGTGGCTTGTCTGGAATCTGACCAGGGGTGCACTCCATGTTACGGACTACTCGAACGCCTCTCGGACGATGCTTTACAATATCCATAAACTGGAATGGGATACGGAAATCTGCGAAAAATTGGGTGTGCCAATCTCAATGTTGCCCGAGGTTAAGCCGTCTAGCGGGTTTTTTGGCAATACGCATAAAGAATTGTTGGGCGATGAGCTGCCGATTGCGGGCATAGCGGGCGACCAACATTCGGCACTATTTGGTCAATGTTGTTTTGAGCCTGGAATGGTTAAAAATACGTATGGAACAGGCTGCTTTACGCTGATGAACACGGGCGAGAAAGCGATTCTTTCGGAGAACGAGCTATTGACCACGATAGCGTGGGGCATTGACGGCAAGGTGGAGTATGCGTTGGAAGGTTCGGTATTTGTGGCAGGTGCGGCTATTCAATGGTTGCGGGACGGCTTGCGTATCATCGACAACGCTGCCATCTCAGAAGCCTATGCCGAAAAAGTGGAGGATTCCAACGGAATTTATGTAGTTCCCGCCTTTGTGGGTTTGGGTGCTCCGTATTGGGATTCGTATGCACGAGGTATAATTACGGGCATTACAAGAGGCGTAACAAAAGAGCATTTAATCCGTGCAACATTGGAGTCCATAGCCTACCAGAGTTTTGACGTAATTCAAGCGATGTCAATGGACACGGGCGGCAAATTAAAGCAAATCCGAGTGGACGGCGGGGCTTGCAACAACAATTTTCTCATGCAATTTCAGGCGGACATTTTGAACGTAACAGTAATCCGCCCACAAATCACGGAAAGTACGGCGCTCGGAGCAGTTTTTCTGGCAGGTCTTGCGGTCGGTTTTTATTCTGACAAAAAAGAAATTGCCACCCTAGCAAAAATTTCCCGCACCTTCGAGCCAAAAATGCCCGAATCCAAACGCTCGGAATTGTTAAGTGGTTGGCATGATGCAGTGGCACGTTCACGTAGCACCGCAAAAAATTAACCTAAAAAAGGTGGGGGTCAAAGGGGCTAGCCCCCTTGCGGGGTGTGGGGCAGAGCCCCACGGTCTTAAATTTTCCTTAAAACATCGATAAAATAGGGTGGTAAAGGAGTGTTGAGAGTGGTTTGTTGAAGAGTGCGTGGATGACAGAAAGATAGGGACTTTGCGTGGAGAATCTGTGCCTCGCCCCCCCTGTGATTGTAAATGGGATCGTTTAATATAGGATAACCCATGTGTGCCAAATGTACCCGTATTTGATGTGTACGCCCCGTTTTCAAATTGACCTTTAGCAAAGAATGAGCCTTGTATCGCCTTAGTACGCTAACCAAAGTGATTGCCGATTTCCCTCGGTCCGATACTGCCATTTTTTTCCTGTCAACAGAATGTCTGCCTATACTCAAATTTATCTCTAACTCGTCCCGCTTTATAACCCCGCAAACAATAGCATAATAAGTACGCTGTATGCTGTGAGTTTGCAACTGTTCCGATAGATTATGGTGTGCAAAATCATTTTTTGCAACGATAATCAGACCCGAGGTGTGTTTGTCTAATCTATGCACAATCCCTGGCCGCATTATCCCGTTTACCCCAGATAAATCATCGCAATAATGGAGCAACGCATTTACCAAAGTTCCCGTGTAATTCCCAGGGGCGGGGTGTACCACCATGCCTTGCCGCTTGTTGATTACGATAATGTCCGAATCTTCGTACACTATCTCCAACGGAATATCCTCTGGATCAGCCCTGTAAGGTTCGGGCTCTGGGATATTGCAAATTATTGTGTCCCCCGCTTTTAACAGATACCGTTTCTGTACACAAAGCCCATTTACCAGTATATTGCCCGATTGTATGTGATTTTGAACATTATTTCGACTCAATCGCAAAATATCTGCCGCAAATACGTCTAACCGAACAGCTATTGCCGAATCTGGTACTTGTATGCTAGGCATCTTCTTTTTCGGCACTCAAGAAAAATGTCAGAAATATGTAGATAAAAGTCCCCGTTGTCAGCAAAATATCCGCAACATTGAAAATGGCGAAATTTATAAACAAAAATTCAAACATATCGACCACATAACCGAACAGCAAACGATCGATAAAATTGCCGATAGCCCCCGCAAGTATCATAACCATTGGGATACGCAGATATAGCAGCTGCTTTGTATACGGCAACTTAAATTCATATACCAGCATTACCACAATTACTATGATTGTGAAAACAACAAAAAACCAGCGTCCGCCATAAAAGATACCGAAAGCAGCTCCCGCATTTGTAGCCCAACGAAAGCCGATAATTCCATCGATTATCGGCAACCTCTGGGCTTCATGCAAATAATCTCTTGCCCATTGTTTTACGATTTGATCTAAGACGACCAAGATAACTACAACGCCCGCTAATATCCATCTTATCCTATTCATCTGTTATCCCCCTAATCTTCTCTAATATGAGCTTTTCATCCAAATTTTCCACATAGGGCGAGCCTATTTTTTCCAGCAGCACGACCCTTAAACTGTCGTTTAATGTTTTTTTGTCCTTATACATGAATGACAAAATCTCCTCAGCCGCATAGCCCTCCAACTTATGCGGCAGCTCGAATTTGTTAAACAGGCTGATTATATCATCTATTTCACTTTCTGCAATCGACGACATTTTAAGAGCGGCATACATACCGATTGCAACACAAACGCCGTGCGTAAGGGTGTAGTTTGATAAACTTTCCAACGCATGACCCACGCAATGACCAAAATTTAGTATAGTACGCAGCCCGATAGTCTCTTTTTCGTCATTTTCCACTATTTTTCTTTTTATCCTGCATGAAGTCTCCACCACATGAAGCATACAATCGTAGTCTAAGCGGTTTATAGCCTGATAATTTTTGTGCAAATACCCAAAATAATCGTTATATGTGCTGATAAGGGCGTGTTTTACCACTTCGCCCATTCCTGAGATAAATTCACGTCTCGGCAGGGTGTTTAATGTTGATATGTTGATATAAATCCATTTTGGTTGATGGAAAGCACCCACGATATTCTTGATATTGCCCAGATTTACAGCCGTTTTACCGCCTATTCCAGAGTCCACCTGTGCAATCAAGGTGGTTGGTAGCTGAACATAGTCTATACCACGCATAAAGGTGGCAGCAGCAAATCCCGCCAAATCGCCGACTACTCCGCCGCCCAAAGCAAATACAATAGAATTTCGGTCGAGTTTTATCTCCATAAAAAATCTATAGATAGCCTCGAGGGTGGCTAGATTCTTGCTGTTTTCGCCTGCAATTATGGTAAAAACGGGGACATTTCCCAAAGATTTTTTTACGGCATCCAAATACAGCGGTCTCACATTATCATCGGTAATGATACATATTTTCCTATTTTTGTCGGTAAAAACCGTCCCCAGATCTGCATAGGAGTTTCGGAAGTACAATGATTTTTCCATGGCATATTATAGCAAAAATTGTTCCACTACAGAGACGGCTTGTTTTTCGTCTTCGCCATCTGCAACTATGACAATTTCCTGACCACTAACCAATCCTAACGAAACCACGCCCATTATACTTTTAGCGTTTGCGATGCGGCCGTCTGTTTCTATATCTATTTTACACATAAATTTGCTAGCCGCCTGAACCATAAGTGCCATTCGTCTAGTTTCCACCGAAGTACCCACTATCACTATTTTCTCAATCAAAACATACCTCTTCTTATCTGCTTAAAACCGTGGGGCTCTGCCCCACACCTGGCACAAGACCGTCTTGCCGCAAGGGGCGCGCCCCTTGACCCCATTGTTCGTTTTACTTTTGTCGTGGTTTCTTTTTTGTTGATTGGAGATTTTTAGGGGTAGGGGCGGATATTAATCTCACTGTCATTAACTTAGGTTGCTGAGGACGGTCGAGGCAAGTCTCGACCCTACGGTTTCGATTGTAGGGTACGGGCTTGCCCGTACCGCTTTTGGCAATCGATATAGACAAAGTTAATGACGTTGATGGTATCCGGCCCGCAAGCCACAACTGGCGGGGTGTGAGGCGGAGTCCTGCGGTTTTATTTAATCGGAGTCAGATGCTTTAGCAAGCAAGCCCACAATTCTTGTGAAGTAAAAGGCTTGCCCAAGCAATCTACTATACCCGCCTCTGCATACATAGCCTTATCGGTAGTCATTACATTGGCTGTAATAGCCACTATCGACATGGAGGAATTAATCGCCATTATCTTTTCTGATGCCTCTAGTCCGTCCATAACTGGCATATGAATATCCATGAAAATCAACTCGAACGGCTTTTTATTGATACGCATCCGCTCTTTAACCTCATTTACCGCTATCAAGCCGTTTTTGGCTATTATCGTGTTAAGCCCCAATCTGGATAGATGTTCCTCTATAATTAGTTGGTTCATCTCGTTGTCTTCACATACCAGAATATCGCCCTCAAATAGCGGTTGCTTGATGCCATCCTTCTCCAGTGTAATCTCTCTATCCAGTTGATCCGCTATGCTAAATGGCAGCGTAAATGAGAATTTTGAGCCTAGATTTAATATGCTATCAACGGAAAGCGAACCGCCCATGGCTTCTATAAGTTGTTGAGAAATAGGCAAACCAAGCCCCGTGCCGCCATATTTTCTTGTAATGCTTGTATCAGCCTGCATAAACGGCTCGAAGATACGGGATACTTGATCCTCCGTCATTCCTATGCCGCTGTCCTGCACTTCAAAATAGATTTTCACGTGATTGTATGAACTTTCTTTTGCATAGGCGGTAAGTTTAATCATGCCCACATTGGTGAATTTTACAGAGTTTGAAAGCAGATTCACTATAATCTGCCGCAACCGCATGGGGTCGCCCAACAGCAGACGTTCGTCCCCCAAATTTGCTATGTCAAAGAATAGGTTTATCCCTTTTTCAGCCGCCCTATATGATACCATGGCATTGCACTGGGCAAATACCTCCCTAAGCGAAAACGGTATTTTTTCAAGCTCCATTTTGCCCGACTCTATCTTGGAAATATCCAGTATGTCGTTGATTATCTGCAAAAGCCATTTTGCATTTTCGATTATGCGATTTATATAAATCTGTGTCTTTGGCGACACGTCTTCCAACGCCAATTCTGAAAACCCAATTATACTGTTCATAGGCGTACGGATCTCATGGCTCATATTCGAGATAAAATCGGATTTTGCCCGAGATGCTTTGATTATCGCATCCTCCGCCAATTTGCGCGGCGTAATGTCGCGAGTAATGCCTATAAATCCCGTGATATTGCCCGTTTGATCCATTATGGGAGCCTCTGTCGTTTCAAAGGTCTGAGCTACTCCCTCGATCGAGACGACAACCTCTTCTCGCACTATAGCACTACCTGCCTGCAACACCGCTAAATCCAGATTACGCCAGCCCTCAAGAGTATGCTTTGTTAAAACCTCTCCTAACGCCTCTTCATCTGTTTTCCCGATTACATCTTCGTTAGCCACGTTAAAAAGGTCTGTGAATGCTTTGTTTATCCTGTGATATCTAAAATCCAAGTCTCGGCAAAATAGCACATCGGGCATGGAGTCCAAGATTGTAGTCAGCAGATTTTTTTCAAATTCCAAAGAGTTTGTGCGTTCAGCCACCAATTCTACCAGCTGCTCCTTCTCGCTATTACGCTTTAAAAACAGCATGGTCAACAGAACAAGCACCCCAACGAATAAAACTCCCGCACTCAGCAACCAGGGCATCTGTGCAGTTAGTATAATAGTTCTGTAGTCAAAGGTGCGAGCGTTCCAGCGATTGGATATATTTTGTGTGTCTACTAACAACAGAGCTTCATTTATCAAATTGGCTATAACCACATTGTCATTTAAGAACCCAAAATACGCATCCTGCGTCTCGTTAAAGACCACATTAGCCCAAAAATTTGGGTTTCCCGTAAAATTGCTAAGATACAACAGCCACCCACTGGAGCTAAACGCCATATCGACCTCTTCGTATACTAAAGCCTCTAAAAGTTCACGCATATTACCGAATCTGGTTATGTATTGATGGTTGGGAAAATACGAATTAAATAGGTATTCGTACGCACTATTTGCGACCAATCCCACATTTTTGTACAGTACCTCGTTTACATTTATCCCCATCTCATCAACATGGGAGATAAGTGCATAGTTAGATGAAAAAATGGAGGTATTGGAGAGAATAAAATCCTCCATTCCCTCTAGCACATAGTTGACGGAAACAATCATATCCACTTCATCTCGTATGTCAAGGGCAGAATCGGTTATATCAATAAAATTAAATCTCAAATCGCTCAACTGCTCAATTTCCTTTAAGACATCTATTGCCGCCCCCTCAAATTGGCTATTTTGCTGGCTATAGAATCCGATAGGGTAGTTAAATGCCAAAACGCCCACGTTAATCTCCGTATCCGTCTCTATAAAGGCACGTTCCGCCAATCCGATTGAGGTCTTAAAGGCAAAGCGATTAAAATCTATTAGCCCCTCCGCATAAATAGCTCCAATATCTCGTATACCTGAATTGGATATAAAGAGCTGAATGGCGTTTATTATGGGTGCAAGCTCCGATTGTCTTGCCATTATGGGCGTTTGTTTGAATATATAGGGTTGTACGGTATTGGATACTAGTTCATCGTTAATGAGAGTAAGCCCGATAGAGCCATCACCAAAAAAAGCATCCGCATAGCCATTTAACAAAAGATCTTCAGCATCCGCAAGCGTTTCCACAAAAACCATTTGGAGGCCATCGAATATATTAAACTGCTCCAGCACCCCCACCGTATATTCACTTTCAAAGAGAGCCAAGAGAGGTGCGGGCGGCAAATCAAGACCTTCGGTAGGGTTTAGCGTATATGAAAGCGGTCGCATTACTATGGGATCTGTCATTATGTGGGTTATCTCTCGAAGCGGCGTTGAGGCAAGTTGAGAAGTTAAGTCGATATTGCCATTTTCTAATCCCGCCATAAGCTCGTGCCATTCAACGATAACTGGTATGACGGGTATGCCAAAGAAACCGCTCATCCATTCACTTATCCTGACAGCAAAGCCCGAAATATTGCCGTCAATATCATGGAAAGTCTCATCGCTCAAAAGCATCCCATATACAAGATATTCTCGATTTGCAAGCAAAGCCTCTATCTCGACTATTTCATACGGTGTAATGCCAGGTATATCATAAAAAGACGAGATGTGTGAAATCTCATCATCGCTACAAGCCACCAGAACAAGTACAAGCAAAATAAATAATTTTTTCATAACACTCACAATAAATATGGCGTTTCCTGATAAACACAGTAATTGAGCCAATTATTAAACAACAAATTCGCACTAGACCGCCATGTAACCACGGGCGGCTTGGTTATATCGTTTTGCGGGAAATAGTTTTTGGGTAAGGCTATCTCTTTGCCGTTTTGGCGGTCTCGGTCGTATTCCATTTTCAGGGTAAACGCATCATATTCCGCATGACCCATCACAAAGATACGCCTACATCTATCCGTACTAGCGGCTATGTATACGCCAACCTCTTCTGATTCCGATAACAAAACCAAATCGGCATTATTTAAAATATCCTCTCGGCGTACCTCTGTATGGCGGGAATGAGGTGCGAAAAACACATCATCGTATCCTCTTAGCAGTTTGCAGTCGTCCAGTTTGGTATGTGAAAAAACGCCGAAAATTTTTGTGTCTAAGCCGTATTTTGGTATGCCGTAATGATAATATAGCCCAGCCTGTGCAGCCCAACATATATGCAAAACACTAGTTACCCTCTCTTTAGACCACTCCAAAATTTCGGTTAGTTCATGCCAGTAAGTAACCTCTTCAAAGTCCAAAGTTTCTACTGGTGCACCCGTTACAATCAAACCGTCAAAACGTCGGTTTTTTATTTCGCTAAATGTATGGTAAAAGTTGGCTAAATGGGTGGCAGAAGTGTTTTTTGATACATGGCTTGCCATGTGCAAAAAGGTAACATTAACCTGTAGTGGTGTATTGCCCAAAAGGCGTAGCAACTGTACCTCCGTTGCTTCCTTCAGCGGCATGAGATTTAGGATTGCAAGCTCCAAAGGACGTATATCTTGGCTAATCGCTCTAGTATCGTCCATTACGAATATATTTTCAGCAACAAGTATATCCTTTGCTGGCAATTTGTCAGGTATTTTAATAGGCAATTAAACTCCGCCTTTACGTTACAATAATTTCAGTATCCTCATCTCGTGTCTTGCAATGCCCATAAAAAACAGCACCCTCGTCGATGATAATACGACCCGTTTTAATATTACCATGCACCTTTGCAGTTGGCGAAAGATGGATAGTGGCACGACACATGACATCGCCCACAATTTCGCCTGCAATCAGTGCATAAGAAATCTGCAAATTACCCTCTATACGACCAGATTCTCCTATCTGCAAGTAGCCGTCCAAATCAATGTCGCCTATATACAAACCGTCGATACGAACCGATTCAGAACCGTGTAATTTTTGGGCTCTAAGCTTTATGCCTTGACCGATAAAAGTATTTGCGGCCTTGACTACATCTTTTTCCCTTGGCATATTTTACCCTTTCAACTTAAGATCGTGGGGCTCTGCCACGCGTCTGGTGTCCAGTGGACACCGTCTAGACGTTTGCAGAGCAACACCCCGCTGGGCTCTGCCCAGACCCGCAAGGGGCTCTGCCCCTTGACCCCGCTGGGGGCGCGCCCCCAGACCCGCTCGTTTGTTATTTTACATTTTTCGTAGGGGCGGATATTATCCGCCCGCTTTGGTTGCCCGTTTTGGTAATTGTACTCTGAATCGGTCTAATCCAAAAAGAATGTAACGGGATTAACCGCCCTGCCATTGATTAGCACCTCGTAATGTACGTGCGGACCAGTAGAGCGTCCAGTAGAGCCTACTCTAGCAATAACTTCGCCACGGCTCACATATTGCCCCACTCGCACTAATATGCTTGAAGCGTGTGCATATGATGTTTGAATCCCGTTGCCGTGATTGATTACTACTTGATTACCATAAGCACCGTTCCAACCAGCAAAAGTTACCCTGCCCCCGCCAGTTGCTACTATAGCAGTGCCTCTTGGTGCCGCAATATCCACACCCGAGTGAAATTCGCTGCCACTGCCGAACGGGTTACGCCGCCAACCGAAGCCTGATGTAAATCGACCATTTACTGGGCGAATTGTAGGATGGTTGCTTATATGAGGCAACAATCTTTCGACTTCCGTCATTAGCTGTTCGTCCAACTCTGCCATAATCTCCAAAGCAAATTCGGCAGTAGCTATCAAATCAAAAAATTGGTATGTGGCAGCATCTGTGGATTCCGTCAAGCCCGCCGTGGATAGCAGCACTAAAGTAGTGGTTCTGCGTTCTCTTTGGACTTGAGAATATTGCCGCAAATCCTCCAGAGTAACCAATGAATGTAGTTGAGATTGATGCAGCTCGTTTAGAGCAGTACGCACTATCGGTATATGCGAATTCAAACTCAACGCATCCAAAATCTGTTGTCTGCGTGTTTCAAATTGCCAAATCTGCTCCTCTAGCTCTTCTACGTGAAATTGCAGAATTTCTAGGGTTTCCAAATAGGTTGCACGTTGCTGGAGCTGTTCGTCTTCGCCTCGCATACGCTCCTGTGCTAGTGTGCTACGCAAATTTATGCTATCTTCTATAAGCTGTCTGCGTTCTTCCTCCGCCGTCTCTTGCAAATCTATAAAGGCTTCTTGTATTTCCTCCAGTGCAAGCTCTGCGTGTTCGGCAGTCTGCCTCAAATTTTCAGCCCTAAAGTGCAATCCCGCCATTACGCCACCAGTAATCAAAATTACGGCGAATAGAACATAGAAAGTCAGATACGGTATGCGTATACTGCGAGTTCTGCCCGACGAATAGGACGGAACCAGCATAAGCGAAAAATACTTTTTTTGTGCGTGTGAATTGGTTCTCACAGGAGTTCTCGTTACCAGTCTCCTTATATCTTTGGGGTTTTGCATTTTTAACATTGACATCTATCCTTTACTTTAATAAAAATTATAGATTTAACTTATGAATACAGTATATCATACACAAAAAAAGAAGTCAACTAATTTTTTAAAAAATATCGTCTAAATGTTAATAAAATATTAAATTTTTGTGAAGACCCCCGTTAAAGCCCTATTTTATGACCTTTTGCAATGCATCGGCTATATCGATATCCGAAGGTACGGTTATTTTTATATTAAAATGGTCGCCCTCCACCATATACACAGGAATCCCAAGGCGTTCCACTAACATAGCACAGTCTGTACCTGTAAAGCCTGTTTCATAGGCTTGTTCATGGGCTTTTTTAATGATGTCTGCTGGGAATCCTTGGGGGGTATGTGCTAGCCACGTTTTGGCTCTATCGGGGGTTTGGGCGATTTTGTCCGAATTTTCCGCTATTTTAACCGTATCCACACTTTTTACGCCGCTTATGACGGATTTCCCTTTTTTTGCTAGTTCTAAAACATTGGATATTGCTTTGGCGGACACTAGCGGCCTTGCACCGTCATGTACCAAAACTACCTTAACCTCGGGGCTAAGGTAGTTCAACGCTATTCGCACGGAAGATTGCCGATCTGCCCCGCCCTGCATAATCGCTCGTATCTTCGTAAATTTATAGCCTAACAATTCCGATTTTATGGCATCTGACGTTGCGATTAGTATCTCGTCTATGTCGGTATGCGTTTCAAAGGCGGAAATCGTTCTAACTAGCATAGGAACGCCGTTTATCGGCAATAGTTGCTTAGGTTGCCCCATTCGGCTGCCGTCCCCTGCTGCTGGTATAATCACTGCCGTTTTCATTCAAAAATCAATGCTCCGTTAGTTCGCCGTCTGTCATGCGGTATACTACATCGGAAACTTCGGCTACTTCCATATTGTGGGTTACGATTATAACGCAATAGCTCTCTTCATGGGCTAGTTTCTTCAGAATATCAACTATCGCTCGGCTATTTGTCGAGTCCAAATTGCCTGTGGGTTCGTCCGCCAGGATAATCTTAGCACCTGTAGACAATGCCCGAGCAATAGCGACACGTTGCTGTTCGCCGCCAGATAGGTTTGCGGGATAGCGGTTATGTTTGGTTTCGGTTATGCCAACGCTATTGAGCAGGGATTTGGCACGATTTTCAGCTTCTTTTCGTCTTGTACCCATAAATTCCAGCGGATAGGAGACATTTTCGAGGGCGGTAAGCAGGGGGAAGAGTTGAAAGGCTTGGAATATCATGGCTATGTGTTTTTGCCGATATTCATTTATGTTCAAATCCTTCAAATTTTTGCCTCCCACGCTTACAGAGCCAGTTAAAGGTCTATCCAGCCCTGCCATTATAGAGAGCAATGTAGTTTTGCCGCTACCAGACGGCCCTACAACAGAATACAATCGCCCTGCCTTAAAATCAGCATTCACGTCTTTCAAAACATCTCTATCCCCATTTTTATACCTATAACCCACATCTTGTATAGTCAAATTTTCCATACTACTCTTCCTCCTTTTTTTAAGACCGTGGGGGCTTTGCCCCCACACCCCCACAAGGGGCGCGCCCCTTGACCCGCTCGTTCGTTTTTTATGGTTCTCGATTCTATTTTAATCGCTTCAATTTTTTTGCCTTATGGGTGATTTGGCTTGCTAAGCCAGTCGAAATCCAAAAAATAAATTTGGGGGGCAAGGGGCGGATTTACTACTGTTTTTATTCTCGAACTTGTAGCATCTCTAGAGGCGGGCGCATTGTAACTAGTATAGAGCCTAGCAGAGAGCCTAGTATTATTCCGCCGAAATACATTAGTATTAGGGGGACGGCTAGCAGGATGTTCCAGCCAATTATCAAGATTATCAGAAATCCCAAAATAATTCCGATGGAGAATATAATGACCTGCTCCATACATAACAGGGAGGCTATTTTGGTTTTGCTTGCCCCGAGAACGCTCATAATAGCTGCCTTTGCGGCGTTTTGTAGCATTAGGAGCATGGCTATCGCTATAGCGACACCTACCGAAACACCCACGGCTATGGGTTGCAACAGGGTAAGTAGCATAAGTATCTGGTTCAATGCACCTACAATATTACGTAAACTCTCGTCCCACATGAAGAAACTTAGGTGGAAGAAACCTGCAGCTGGTGCTGTAACTATCTCGTTTATCTCTTCTCGTATTGCCCCCAATAGCTCTATGTCGTTATATTCGGGGTTTACCTGAAAATTCAGGGTTTGATGACCGAGAAAACTCGTGCCTATAGCCCCCGTTATAAAATCGTTGGGTACAATCATCGCATCCTGTGCCAATGTCCCAAAAACATGACCATTATGAACAGCGATTATGACGGCAGGGGTATTTCTCCATTCAATCGGCAAGTTCCGTCTGTATGCTAGGTGAACGTATTCGCCCAATTCCAATTCTTTCTGCTCCAGTGTTGCCTGTGATGCCACAACTGGAATCGGTTCCCCTGACACGTATACAAAATCAGCTGCACTGAATCCGTCTGCAAATTCTATAGAAACACTGCCGTTTACACCATGTATAAATCTATCGGTATGTGCAACTGCGAACTCGTCTAAATTTTCCACGCCGACTATATGGTCTAAAGCATCCATATTCCAAACATTCCATATAACCGCATTGGTGTTAAATCCTATAATTTCTGCCCAATTTTCTGGAAAAACCCCATTTTCAGAGCCTATCAGAAATGCGTTGGTATGTGCCGATTCAAAATAGATATTCTGCAGAAAACTCGTATCTCTCACACCGTCTATCGTTCTCCGTGTTATAAGGTCGTCCATACTGCGATCGATTGGCCATTGGCCCGAGCCTCCCAAACCTCCCACCTCATGTGCTTCTAGCGGGAATACTTGCACCTCTATTACTGTCGTTTCGTATAAATATTCTATTTCTAGCTCGGTTGCATAGATGGACTGTGTAATCCACGCCAATCCAATGGAGAAAATTATTCCCGTTACAAGGCAAAGTGCGGTTTTTAGGGGGGTGCGTATGATATGTCGGCGTATGTATTGTATTCCGTTAGTAAATTTTTGTTTTGTTTCTACCGCTAAAGCCTCTAGTTTGGGCATCTCGAAAGCGATTGTTGTAGCGGTATCGGTGGTTTCGGGTAATTTTTTGTACTTTACGGGTTTTACGCCCTGTATGATTTCCAAAACTGGACGACGTAGTATGTTAATTGCACCAATGGCAACCATTGTGAGCATTATAGCAAAAAATATAGCGGCAAGCGAAACCACAAGATAAGGGGGAACAGCCATATCTATTTCGACCCCTGTATCTCTAATGGTTAGAGGGGGACGTGCAGCACCCGCTCCAGGCACGTATTCTGGTGTAACATATGCCAGTATTTCTTCCACATTCGATACAAAAAATTCTGTCTGTGTGAATTGCCAGGAGGCAAAAGCCCCCACCAATATCGCTGGCAGAATGATAACCAATATGCAGGCAAACATTTTTGCCACTGTATTTTTAGCGGAAACGCCCAACGCCCGCAATATGGCGAAATTTCGCCGAGATTGGGTAACTATTATAAATGAACTCAACCCAAAGCACAATATCAATACAAGCCACATGGAAACAGCATTGAAAGTTGACATCATAATAATATTATCCGCCGAATTCCAAAAACTGCCGCTGCCCGTCCATACCATTACTAATTCTATGCCCATATCCGATAGAATTTCGCTGTATTCTAGGTAAAATGTCTGTTCGTAGCGGGAGCTGGTTAGTATGAAACTGTACCTGTCCGCCATTATAAAATCTTCCGCTGCGATCTCTTCAATAATTTCGCCGTCGGCATCTTCTATAAATTCCATATTTCCCGAATATCTGGCTAAATTGTTCATGTAAAGGGTTTCTGGCAAAAGCGAATCGGGGATATGGATATACATGGGGGCTCTATGACCAAACCCCTGCAACGCATTGTAGACTATACCAACAATTTCAAGCTCTAGCACAACCAGCGGTTCGCCCGAACCTCGTAAGGCGAACTCCGTAAAATTCCCTCTGCCTGTGCTGGTCGAAAATAACCCTGAAACAGTTTGCTCCGATGGCACAGTTACGGTAATGGTATCTCCTAACGATAAATCGCGTCTCCTTGCAAATTCTGAGCCGACCACCGCCACGGGGTTGGCATTTAGGTAATCTTCATGGTTGATGAGCCGCCCCGAGTTTGGTAACTGTCTCAAGATACGCATATCGCTACCGTCAATCATTTGCGGCATTAGATACATATCAATGGTGGTCTGCAGAAAAACAGCCCTTTGGTTATGATTTAGAAAATCCACCCGATCCCGTATCCAAGCGAGCTCAGGTTGATTAAAATCAGCCGCTCCTCCATAGGGAACTGGGTAAAACCATAGAGAATTTTCTATAAATTCGGCTGTTGAGATAGGTTCAGCATCCTCATCTTCATCATCAAACATAGCCGTTAAATCATTCATAGGGGCTAAAGTTATGGGTTGGTGATTGGTTCCAGCCCAAGTGATTCTTGGCATATGTACAGCAGCCCCTGCAACTCCTTGAAACACTATTTGCGTATATATGACAGAGACCAGATAGGATTCGCCAACCACCATATCTGAAACAGGGGTAGGATTCGAATTGCCTTCTTCATCAACACCCGTCCAATGATTAACCCAAATGTTACTCATTCCCGTGCCCACGTGTTCTGGGAAACCCGCTATTATATCATACGGCAAAAACTGCAGGGTAAGCCAACCAGGCCAATCCTCATGTGCCATTTGCAACAAAGTACCGTGAAAGACGGCATAGGTAAGGCGAGGTTCTCCATTGCGTTCTCCGCCAAATCCCCAACCTCTGCCGCCAACGCCCATGCCTGCCATATCAACGGCGTGTATATCGTGCAGAACACCCTCTGCAAAGCGGCGGCGATCTTCAAAAGCGATTAGCGGGCTATCCTTGATTATATCGACCCCAGCGGAGATATCGGCGTGTTGGCTAGTTCCTTGCAAATAACCAACGGCGATGTAGGTTTCAGCAAGCCGAGCGATATGCCCATCTATTATGGAATACTCCGCCATCCGCAAAACCACCGCAAATACTGCCGTTGCAACAATCGCAAACAGCAACAATGTTCGTATTCGTTGCCTCAACATTGATTTCACAAAGATATTTTTACGCATAAAATCATCCTCTCACACATTTTAAATTTACTAAAACCGTGGGGCTCTGCCCCGCGTCTGGTGTCCAGTGGACACCGTCTAGACGTTTGCGGAGCAACACCCCGCTGGGGGCCATCCCCCAGACCCCCGCAAGGGGCGCACCCCTTGACCCGCTCGTTCGTTATTTTTCAAGTGTACCCTAGTTTTTTTATTGAAGTCAAGCATCTTTTAGTTGCGCAACTAGAGGTTGCGAATAGCTATTTTAGTGTAGCGATATATTTTTCGTACACAAAATGGCGTTGCGACCATAAGACACAACGCCCATTTTAGCTACTGTAAAGCCACACATTCAATTTCGATACCTACGTCTCTGGGTAATCGTGCCACCTGCACAAGCGATCGTGCTGGCGGATCGTTTACAAAAAACTTGGCATAAACCTCATTTATTGCATTAAAGTCGTTCATATCCTTAACGAAAACGGTCATCTTAACCGCCTTGTCAAGCGAGCTGCCCGCCGCCTTTAGAATCGCATCTACATTTTGTAGAGAAAGCTCCGTTTGTTTGGCTATGTCATCGGGCATTTCGCCTGTTTTGTAGTCTATCGGCAACTGCCCCGATGTGTATACGAACCCATTCGCCGCTATCCCTTGCGAGTAAGGTCCTATTGCTCCTGGTGCCTCTGTCGTGCTGATTATTTTTTTCATTTTCTTCTTCTCCTTTGCATTTAACAATATTTATCAAACGATGGCCTCTCAAAGCCACTTTTAATCATATTAACACATTTTCGCTCGCATTGCAAGGAAGGCCAAAAATTTTTTTAATTTTTGTTTGGGCGTTTCATACTCCTTGCCATTTTATTGCTTGACATTTGGGAAATTATGCTGTATCAGGTACATGAACGCAAAAGACCAATAGCCGAAATCGTGCAAGGTACAATCACAACAATATTTTTCAAAATCCCTCTTGCACTTTTTGCAAAAGTAGCGTATAATGAAAATATAAGCGAGTCGATTTTGAGACTCGCCTGAGATGGCGGGGTGGTTGGCTCTCGGTTCTGGGCAGCACCCAGGGTTAAAATGTGAAAAGGAGAACGAAATGACGAAAAGAAATTTTATTGTAGTTGCCCTATTGTTTGCGGCACTTGGAGCGGCGTTGATTGTGCAAACCAACAGAGTATCAGCGAACACGCCGTCTGTTACGGCAAGGGGTGCGGTGGTTATGGACTTCGCATCAGGCAATGTGATTTTTCAGCAAAATGCCGATGAAATGCTTGCTCCTGCTAGTATGACAAAAATGATGACTGCCTATATCGTTTTTGAAGAGATAGAGGCGGGGCGGTTGCATATGAACACGCAAATCCCTATCAGTGCCAATGCAAGGGCATTTTCCAATACGAGACCGCAGGGTTCTTCGCTTGTGCCATTGCCCGCTGCATCGTATAGCGTGGAAACTTTGCTTAAACTGCTGGCGTTACCCTCCTCAAATGCAGCTTGCGTGGCACTTGCGGAATATATCTCGGGCAGCGAGGAGGCTTTCGTTGTACGCATGAACGAAACCGCCGCCAGAATGGGGATGCGTGCCGAATTTGAAAACAGCCATGGTGGCTTTGTACATTTCAGCACAGCCATGTCGATTGCCATTTTAACAAGGAATTTCATAGAGCGATTCCCAGAAATTTTGGAAATTACGAGGCTTCGCTCAATGACGGTGGGCGGCGTTACATACAATAACACGAACACGCTGATTAGAGAGGGATTCCCAGGTGCGGACGGGTTCAAAACCGGCTCGGGTCCAGTCGCCATGTACGCACTTGTAGCGACGGCAGAAAGGGACGGCGTTCGCATAATTACTGTGGTTATGCGTTCCACTTCTCGAGACAACAGCTTTTCTGATTCTCGCAGGCTCTTAAATTATGGCTTTTCGGAAATTTCCCGACTTTCGGGCGTAAGCGAAGCCGTGGAATATCACATAGAAGTGCCGACTGCCATACGTGTAAACTCCGATTTTACCATAAATGCACGGCTTATTAGCCCAAACACCAATTTTGCCTTTAACGGCGAATGGCGGATAAACGGCACTACCGTAAAAACTTACCTTGGCGAGCAAAATGTGGAAACATTGACTTTGCAGCATCATTTTCCGCCGCTTACAGCTATACCAGGCTCTACCGTGCAAGTGCAGCTTATTTTGAACTTATTAGGTAATGAGAGACGGGAATGGACGGCAATTGTGCCGATAAGTACGCAACCGCCAGCCCCTTTCCGCAATATGTCGGGGCATTTTGCCGAAAATGCGGTGGAAGAATTTTTCAACATGGGGATAATAACGCCAACTGTCCGAAATGGCGAGGCATATTTTGATACCACCACACCGCTTACTTTGGATAGAACTATCAATGTTCTGGGCGGCTTAGCGGAGCGGCGAGGTATCGTAATTCCGCAGGGAATAAACAGGTATTACAACTGGGCATTATCAAACAACATTTTAGTGGGGAATCTGCGTACCATGCCTGTTTCCCAAACCCTAACCCGTGGCGAAATATCAACAATCCTCTTTTTCTTCTCCGCCGTTGCGGGCATTGAGCTTACCACTCTAAACGCCCCAAACCCATTCCAAGATGAAAATGAATTTGGTATGCACGCCTCTGCAATCCGCTCTCTCTTCTCCTCTGGCATAGTCTCGGGCGTTTCCGAAACCATTTTTGCCCCACAAGACCTTGCTCAAGAAATCACTCTCTACGTTCTGTTGCATCGCCTAATAGACCCAACCCTAAGAACCCCACGTTTACCAGCACTAACGGTAATAGATTGGTAAAAAGGAAGCCACAAGATTCACACCGCAAAACGCAAAAAATCGCAACTTTTGCGGTGTGAATCCAAAAATATGGAAAACTATAAAAACGAGCGGGTCTGGGGGCGCGCCCCCAGCGGGGTGTGGGGCAGAGCCCCACGGTTTTAATCTT
>JGI24700J35501_10930690_pt1 | contig 18790 bp, 14 predicted proteins | sample TergutTh196P1_FD_35501 | JGI IMG/M metagenome (IMG submission 35501)
TTAATTTCAATGGATTCACCGCGGGCAAGTATCTTCTGGGCTTGTTCTAAAATCTGTTCATACCGTTCCTCTAAGCTGATCCCCATAGGCTTACACCCCTTGACCATCATCCACAAACCCAATGATGCCACCGTTTCGACACACACAAGTACAGTTTGCTGTTAATGCTGGCTTGCGATCAACTAACACATCTTCTTTCGCATTGAGCCACTTCCCAACTTCAGGACAACATCTTTTTCCAATAATGGGGAATTCAACATTTTCAAAGGGTAGAAAATCCTCGCTGCCACTTCCTGTATACTGCATGTCTTCATGGGGATTTGCGCCTGATAAACAAACACCAAAAATGGGAATGTTATCTGGATGTTGACAATCTTCTTCATTGGTCATGGCTTTGTCTCTAATGTATGCACCATGACAGGTAGGTAAATCAAGTCGCCTAAAATGCGTCCCTTTGTCACAAAACATCCGTGCACCTGCCACCACATAGGGGTATTCGTTATCTGATGCATTTATTATTTGGGCAGCTTCTCTTGTTGTTGCCGCTGCTTCACGGGCAGCTCCTATCGCACTACTTGCCATTTTTTACACCTACTTTCTCTTTAAGTTCAACTGGCTCAAATATAATCCCGTACGGGATTCGCCTTAACATACTTTCTACGACATCTAAACGGACAATGACACGATTGTCTCCTATGACACGAAAAATGCGGTTATTTCCCACCTTATCTCCATCTAATATCAATGTTTTAATCTTTCCAAAATGTCGGATCGTCAATTCAGATGCACCATCAATCTCGGGTACAGCCATGGCATGGTACACTGTCTGCCGACCCTGTTGATGATCAATCATAACGACCATTTTGAATGCCAGATTCGGTTGATATAGACTTAACACTTTTTTTAACTTATCACCAATCATCATAAACGGGTAAGTGATAAAGTCGGGGTATTCGTTTCCACCTTTGACAAACATCACCTGTTGGTCTTCTTTTGATCGTCGCAACTCTTTAAAACGACGCGCGCCAATCGCACGGGTCATCTCTGATGATATTTCAAAAGGCGTTTTAACGTCTGGATCTTGTTTCATCACAAAATAATCCATTTATTCCACCCCCATTTCATCAGGGCGTCTCACATCAATCAATGTCGCATCAGTTAAATCAATCGCTTTGATTTGATCGACTGTTGTGAAATCGATTTGTTTAAGGGTTGCGCCCGAAAAATTCACTTGCAACATCCGTGCGCCTGTAAAGTCAACAGCTTCTAACGTGGCATTTGTGAAATCAATGCCGATTAAATCCGAATGACTGAAATCAACTGATTTAAATGTCGCCCCTTCAAACTGGCAAAACATTAAAGTGGCTGTTGATAATGTGGCTTGAGCAAATGTGCTGTTTTTACCCGAGCAGTAAAGCCAAGATGTCTGTGCAAATTGACCACCAGATAAATCAAGCCCATCAAACACTTCATATTGATGCCCTTCTTCCTTGGTTGTTCCCAGTAGATGTTTCATCTTTTCGACGTCTTTTTCTGTTCGATCTTCTTTATAAACCAATTCTACTTGATCACGAAATTCCCCAACTGTGATCACAAACAAATCTTCACGCTTCACTTTTTGATAGTCAGCTGTTTCGATGGCTTTGGGTAGGGCTGATCTGATTAGCGCTGTCACTGCTAATTTGTACGTGTCACTTTCTTCTAGCACCAGTTGCTTCACCTGACAGACTGTGACTTTCTGCATATATTTTCGACGTCTTTCTTGGAGTTCTTTGCCAAATTGGTCTAAATGGCTAAAGATGGGCGTTACATCATAAGCCCCAACACATAACGCCTGGTCAGCATACCCATCTTGATCATAAGCATCTATTCTAAATGCATGCTCACCTGTTATTATTTTAGATCGCATCAGTGAAAACTGAATATAACCAAGGGGATTTTTAGCACCTGATTGTTGCAGGGTAACAATTTGTCTACAGTATTGTTTGAAGCATTGGTTAAACTGGGTGATGAGTTCGTCATGTTGTTTGATCATCTCATCTTGAAGTTTGGTTAAATATTTCTGGCTTACTTTCTCAACTTCTTGCTTAAATGCTTGGTTGGCTGTTTCTGTTGTCATTTTTTCACACCCTTATGACCTTGGTTAATTGGATTTTACTTCTTGTCCTTGAATTTCAACATCTTCTTCTAATTTGATTTTTGATTTAGACAGTTCCTGTAAATGAAACAGATCGCTTATCAAAACGTCGAAACAGACTCATATCAGCTCATCCACTTGGCATCTGAGTTGATATCGTCATACGGTGTTACAGGTATAACTGTTGGATCTGTCTCATAAAATGTAAGGTTTTATGATCAAAAAAAGCCCGAAACTTACGGGCTTGCTGATATTTGGTTGATTTTGACAAGTGCTAATCTTAGGTATTAAGATAAAAAATGAAATCTTTGTTTGTATACTAGACAAAGTAATGAAAGTATGGTATAATCTAAAAAGGTTTTCTATTTGAAAGCGTGTCAAAAATAAGCGTGATAATAATGGTAACACTGAGGAGGAAGATTTACATGCAAAATGCAGGATCAAGAACTAAAAAGGCTTTAGCAAGTTTACTTAGTTTAGCCTTAATATTGAGTCAATTTTCAGGATTCAATGTTTTTGCTGCACATGATGACCAAGAGATTTATTCCTTGGCCACGGATAGTCTGATTCAAGATTTAGCGGTAGGAACAACTGGGGATGATGTTGTTGCCACACCCTACCTGAATCGTTCAGGAGATCCGACATTAGAAATTGTCGAGCATCCACATGGTGGTCGGTCGATTCAAATATCTGAAAGGAATCAAAGTTTTTACGGGCTTGATATTCAACGTGATGCCCTTGGTTTGGTAGAAGGACAACGTTATTCCATTCGAATTGCGGGTCGTGTTGAAGAAGAGATGCTAGAGGACACACAAGTGATTCTTGGAGGTCCAGATGCGCCATGGAGCTGGCTTGCCAATGGTGCACCTAATGCCAATGGTGATTTTAGTTTTACTGCCAATGTCGTTGCAGAACAGCTAACGGATCCGCAATTTGAGCGTGGATTTAGAGTTCAAACGAATAACACGGCAAGTTTCACCATTGATGAGATTGTGGTGACATGGTATGGTGTGGATAACACTTGGGTACCACCAGTTGTAACACCACCTGAATTGCCGCCGGTTGAGCCTGGTGAGTTGTTTTCATTAGCGAGTGATGAAGGCATTCAAGGTTTGACAATCGGTGATTCGGAAACACCTGAACAAGGGAATACGTTGCTTAATGTGACACCTTTCTTACAACGCGCAGGTCAACCAACTGTTACCATTGTTGGGCATCCTGTTAGCGGAAACTCACTGCAATTTAGTAACCGAACAGCGACTTATCACACAGTTGACTTGGTACGTTCAGCGTTGAATCCAGATGGGTTAGAAATGGAAGAAGGACATCTTTATACGATTCGTTTTGCAGGTAGAATTCTTGACTTTGATCCAGCTGATGGCACGCAAGTGATCATTGGTGGTGCAGAAAGTCCATGGGGATGGCTTGCTAATGTGGCCCCTGAAGAGGATGGTAGCTTCGATTTAACTGTGGCGTTAGATTCGGAAATGATTGCCCAATCACAAATTGCTAACCGCATCAGACTTCAAACCAACAGTGATAGCCTTGACTTTATTATCGATGACATCGTTGTTAGGTTAGAAGGAAGAGACCCAGCTTTCAGACCACCGGGTTATGTACCACAAGGTGTTCATGATACGCCATACGGCTATGTTTTAAGGGTTGAAACAACAGCTGCTCAACAATGGGATGGCGCGCAAATTGCGGCTGCTAACTTAGGCATTGAAGCGGGAAATCTTTACCGCATTAGCTTGGATTTAAACCTACTTAACGTACCAACTGATGGCTTAGGTTTAATGGTTCAAACAAATGGAGACCGTTGGGAACATCTTATTTTTGGTGCTGATGATGTCCAACTTAAAGAGGCAGGCCAGTGGCAACGTGTCCATGGTTATTTAGATTTGACGAATGACACTGCTTTAAACTTTACAAACATTCAAATCGTTAAAAATGGTTATGGTCCAAATGCCAATGCCAATACGACTTTCTTAATTGATAATTTCCATGTTGAACGCATTAATAACGAAGTGGCTACAACGGTTAGTGCTTTCAACTTTGAAAATGGACAAGTCGCACCCTTTACGCAAAGTGGGACAGCGTTATTAACCATTGATACAGCTGTTCAACGTTCTTTGATCCATCATGTTACTTTTGGTGATGATTGGGTCATCTATGAAGATTATTCAGCTGCGGGCGCTCAAATGGAAGGGACGCGCGTAACGAACTTCGGTCGTGAAGATGATCATGCGTTCCGTTTAGAAAATGTAACAGGTAATTATACAAGTGGAGACGGGAATTACTTCCGTTTAGATTTGCCGCAACCGCTTCAAATGGGTGGTACGTACGAAATTTCATGGTGGGTCTATGTACCAGCTGATGAAAATCCGGGAACGAGAAACATTGTTGGACCTGGTATTGTCTTTAACAGTACATTCGGTTCTCCAGCCCATCAACCGACGAACACACAACCAGCACCTGGTGATGTACAACGTAGTACACCAATGGGTCAATGGACACAAACTGCTGTTGTCTTTGATCTTGATCATACAACCGGAGATGTTAACCATTTGATTTTCCGTTTCCGTGTGAACAATAACACGCAACAACCATCAGTCTACTTGATTGATGACATTGTGATCAATCGCTTAGGATTTGATGATACATTTGCTGAACCAGAATGGGATTTAACATTACCTTCTCTTGCAGAGATTTGGGCCGACTTTTTCTACTTTGGCAATATTTTGGAGCCGGCACTCATTCAAAACAACCCGAATGGTGTTATTGACATGTTCTTGCATCATTACAATGCGTTAACAGCTGAAAATGCCATGAAACCAGATTCGATTTCTGGGGGATCGTTAACAGAAGTTCGCCCAGTAGATGGTGAAGGAAATCTACCAAGTCATTTACTTGATCATGCAAGAACAATGGTTGACTTTGCTGAAGCACATGATTTATACATGGTTGGACATACATTGGTTTGGCATGAACAGTCTGCGAGATGGCTATATCGTGATTCAGAGACAGGTGACTTCTTAACACGTGCCGAAGCAATGGAAAACATGCGTTGGTTTATTGAGCAATATGCTGGCTACTTCGAAGGACGTATTCATGCATGGGATGTAACCAATGAAGTATTCACTAACGCAGGTGGTGCCAATAACATTAATGCAGGTACAGCAGTCAATCCGTTAGCACCACATATGTTAGAAGGTCATGAAAATGGTCGTGTCATTTATCCGGTCGGTTCATGGCAACGTGCATTACGTAATTATGCATCTTGGTACCAAGCATTTGCACATGGTGCTGACTTTGAAGCAGGTGAGCGTGGCTCAGACTATATTTATTATTCTTTCGTATTTGCAAGAAGATATGCACCATCTGCTGTATTAATTTACAATGACTTCAACGAAGAGTTCCCAGCTAAGCGTGATGCGATGGCGAACATGACTGAGCAATTGAATGCACGTTGGGCGATAGATGGTGACAATAATCCAGAAGCGATTGACGTGACTGTTGAAGCACCATCTGATTTAAACCAAGTTCAAGCAGCAGCTTATATTGCCAACTATATTTTAGCACAATACGAAGGGCGTTTACTGATTGAAGCAATTGGGATGCAAGCGCACTACAACCAAAATACAAACTGGAACAACGTTCATGCAGCGATTGCGCGTTTTGCTGCTACAGGTGCACGTGTTCACGTTACTGAATTAGATATTCAATTTACGAATGCAGCAGCACCATTTGAATTAAGCGAAGTACAATTACAACTACAAGCTGACTGGTTTGCGCAATTATTCAGATGGTATGCAGAATTTGCTGACTACATTGATCGTGTTTCTATTTGGGGACGTGAAGATGGTAGTAGCTGGCGTGGACAAAACGGTGCTACACATTTTGATCGTAACTTTGATCCTAAACCAGCATTTTGGGCAATTGTTGATCCATTCGGACATGTTGATGAAGAATGGCCAGAGCGCCCTGAACGACCAGGACAACCGGATCCAGAGCAACCCAATCAGGCGTTAGAAGTAGCGCTAGAAGAACTTGCAACATTAATTGACTACCTTGCAACTTTAGATGAAGCAGATTTCACTGCTGAGTCATGGGCAAACGTATTAGAAGCTTTAGCAGTCGCAGAGGCTTTAGTAGATAGCGATGATTTAGAAGCTATATTAGCAGCCATTGATGCGCTTGAGTCTGCCATTGAAATGTTGGTAGAAGTTTCAGATGAAGATGATTCAGATGATGAAGACGAAGATGATCAAGATGAAGACGAAGATAATGGGGAAAGTCGGCGGATTACATCATTGAGCATTGATTTGGGTGACGATGAGGAAGGCTTCACCTTGTACTTGCCAAACGGGACACGTCAATTAACAGCTACCGTTAATCCAGCAGATGCGACTGAATCCTATGAATGGATATCAAGTGATTCAACTGTTGTGAGTGTTGATGAAACTGGACTTGTAACTGCCGTTTCAGAAGGAATTGCAACGATCTACTTACGTGTTCAGGCATCATTATTTACCCGATTCCTTCAATTCTTTAACATAAATGACGTTATCTATGATGCTGTTGTCGTAACAGTTGCAGGAGAAGAGGTTTCAACAGAGCCAGAAGAAACGACTGTGCCAACAGAGCCAGAAGAAACGACTGCGTCAACGGACCCAGAAGAAACAACTGAGCCGACAGAACCAGAGGAAACAACTGTGTCAACAGAGCCAGAAGAAACAACTGTGTCGACAGAACCAGAGGAAACAACTGAGCCAACAGAACCAGAAGAAACAACTGCGCCGACAGAGCCAGAAGAAACAACTGCGCCGACAGAGCCAGAAGAAACAACTGCGCCAACAGAGCCAGAAGAAACAACTGCGCCAACAGAGCCAGAGGAAACGACTGTGTCAACAGAGCCAATCGTTGTCACAACGCCGCCAACAGTTGTGACGACACCAGTAACAACACCGACGACGGTGACGCCAACAAGACCGTTGCCACAAACAGGTACAGCGATTGCTAACACTGCGTTAGCAGGAATTGCAATGGCTAAAGTTGGCGCAACATTCGCTTTCATGAAAAAAATGAAAAAGAAATAAAGCTTGGTAAGGGTTCAAAATAAAAATAAATTTCCGAATTTTACCGTGATTGGGGACACAATCACGGTTTTCTTATGGGTAGAAATAAGCTTTTTTAAATTTCTTAACTTTTTGAATGTTGGAATTTGATCCATTTTTTGGTATAATGATCAGTGATTTTAAAAATATTGAACGGTGGAAACTTGATGAGTGATATTCAGTATATGAAACGGGCGTTGGAACTTGCGAAAAAAGGGATGGGTCATGTGAATCCTAATCCTTTGGTCGGTGCAGTGATCGTTAAAGAAGGCGAGGTAATAGGAGAAGGCTATCATCAAGTATACGGTGGACCCCATGCTGAAATTAATGCGCTAAAAAGTTTGACAACATCGCCAATAGGTGCGACTTTATATGTCACCCTTGAACCTTGCTTTCATGAAGGTAAAACACCACCTTGTGTAGATGCTGTTATTAAAGCAGGTTTTTCACGGGTCGTCATTGCAAGCTTGGATCCTAATCCATTAGTCGCTGGTCGTAGTCTTTTGAAAATGAAAGAAGCGGGTATTGAAGTTGAAGTCGGTCTTTTAAAAGAAGCGTGTGATGCCCTCAATGCTGTATTTTTCCATTATATCATGCATCAAATGCCTTACGTCGTGATGAAATATGCCATGACTGCCGATGGTAAAATTGCGACGCATACAGGAGCTTCACGCTGGATTACAGGAGAAGAAGCGCGAAAGAAAGTTCATGAAGATCGTCATCAGTACACGGGCATCATGGTGGGTGTCGGGACCGTTATAGCAGATGACCCGCTGCTTGACTGTCGAATAGAAGGTGGGAAAAATCCCATCAGGATCATTTGCGATACAACACTTAAAACACCAATGCATTCACGTCTTATTAAAACGGCAAAAAACATCCCAACAGTTTTGGTGACAGCCTCTACTGAAGCAGTGAAACGTCAACCCTACATTGAAGCGGGTTGCCAGCTGATGACCGTGCCGCTTCAATCAGGTCAGTTAGACTTGAAAGTCGCCATGAAGTTACTAGCAGCAAAAGGAATTGATAGTATTTTACTGGAAGGCGGTGCAATGCTTAACGCTTCAGCCCTTGAAGCAGGTGTGATTAACAAGGTGCAAACCTATCTGGCACCTAAATTATTTGGTGGCGTTTTAGCACCTTCACCCATCGGAGGAACCGGTGTCGACCATCCCGATCAAGCATACCTGTTGAAAAATAGAAAAATAACAACACTGGGTGAAGATATTTTAATAGAAAGTGAAGTGATTAAATGTTCACAGGCATTATAGAAGAGATTGGAACTGTGACAGGCCTTGTCAACGGGACAAAATCATCGCGTGTAACCATTCGTGGCACTGTCATTTTTTCAGATTTAAAATTGGGAGATAGTGTTTCAACCAATGGCGTTTGTTTAACAGTGAGCGCCATGACAAATGAGACATTTACTGCTGATGTGATGCATGAAACACTGAATTACACCGCCCTCAAAGGCTTAACAAGCGGGACAAAAGTTAACTTAGAACGTGCGATGCGTGCTGACGGACGCTTTGGTGGACATCTGGTTTCAGGGCACATAGATGGAACAGGAACCATTAGAAAAATAACACGAGATGATAATGCATTAATTTACAACATTGCAACCCAATCCGACATTGTGAAGTATGTGGTTAAAAAGGGATCAATCGCAATTGATGGCATTAGCTTAACCGTTACACATGTAGACGATTTGACTTTCTCAGTTTCAATCATTCCGCACACGCTACAAGAAACCATTTTAGTCGATAAAAAAGCGGGAGATGTTGTGAATTTAGAGGTCGACATGTTAGCGAAATACATTGAAAAGCTACTTCTTGGAAAAGATAATAAAACTGACAAACAAAGTAAGATCACACCGGCATTTTTAATAAAGAATGGATTTTAACATCCAGAAAGAAGGTCAACGAAATGACAGATTTCAAATTCAACACGGTTGAAGAAGCAATTAAAGACATTAAAGCGGGGAAAATGGTCATTGTTTCCGATGATGATAACAGAGAAAACGAAGGGGATTTAATTTGTGCAGGTGTTTTTGCAACCCCTGAGAATGTTAACTTCATGGCAACCTGGGGTCGTGGACTCATTTGCATGCCGATGAGTGAACATTTTGCACAACGCTTAGACTTCCACCCGATGGTGCTCAATAATACGGATAAGCACCAAACTGCCTTTACAGTCTCTGTCGACCATATTGAGACGACAACGGGAATTTCTGCTTTTGAGCGTTCTTTAACTGCTTTGAAGTGTTTGGATCAGAAGAGTAAGCCTGAAGATTTCAAGCGTCCAGGTCATATGTTTCCATTGGTTGCAAAAGCTGGTGGTGTTTTGGTTCGAAACGGTCACACTGAAGCGACGATTGATCTGGCTCGTTTAGCAGGTTTTGATGAAGTTGGACTTTGCTGTGAAATCATGGCCGATGATGGAACGATGATGAAAATGCCTGACTTACATGCTTTTGCACAAAAACACGATTTGAAGTACATTACCATTGCCGATTTGATTGAATACCGTAAGAAGCACGACAATGTGATAGAAAAGACATCTATCAGTGCTTTGCCGACTAAGTATGGTGACTTTGTTTCTCATGTTTATGTCAATACGTTGAATGATGAGCATCATATGGCGGTTGTAAAAGGTCATATTGGCGATGGGGAAGATGTCCTCATTCGGGTTCATTCAGAATGTTTAACAGGAGATGCCTTTGGTTCTTGTAGATGTGATTGTGGTCCACAGCTTGAAGCGGCAATGGGACAGATTGAAACTGAAGGTCGTGGCATTTTACTGTATCTACGTCAAGAAGGTCGTGGCATTGGCTTGGTGAACAAATTACGTGCTTATGAACTACAAGATGAAGGCTTGGATACCCTTGAAGCTAATTTAGCACTTGGCTTACCTGGAGATGCCCGAGAGTATTATATCGGGGTTCAAATTTTGAAGGATTTAGGCGTGAAATCAATTAAACTTTTGAGCAATAACCCGCAAAAACTCGAACAGGTTGAAGCCTACGGGATCAAAATTAATTCACGCGTGCCGATTCAAGTAGGAAAAGGTGAACATAACGAAAGTTATTTAAATGTGAAACGCGATAAAATGGCACATTTGCTAGACTAAAAATGATGAGTATGTTATAATGTTGAAAGCGAAAAGTGAGGTAGTCAAAAATGGCACATATGAATAAAATAGAAGGACATCTCGTTGCAGATGAAAGTTTTAAAATCGGGATCATTACCGCAAGGTTTAATGATTTTATCACATCAAAATTGTTGAGCGGTGCCATTGACGGGCTTGTTCGTCACGGTGTATCTGAAGAAAACATCACTTCAGTATGGGTACCAGGTGCTTTTGAATTGCCGTTCATTGCAGCGAAAATGGCTGAATCAGGAAAATACGATGCTGTGATTTGTTTAGGCGCAGTCATCCGTGGCACAACGACGCATTATGATTATGTTTGTAATGAAGTGGCAAAAGGGATTGCAAAAATAGGTCTTGACAGTGGCGTTCCAACGATTTTTGGTGTGATCACAACAGAGAACATTGAACAAGCGATTGAACGAGCAGGATCAAAAGTGGGTAACAAAGGCTATGAAGCAGCTGTTACGGCCATTGAAATGGTAAGCTTAACGAAGCAGTTTTAATGAACCAAAATTTGTCAAGTGAAATGCCTTGACAGCAGAGATGCATTTATGGTATGATATCTCAGTTCAATGTATGAAAAAGGAGGCCTTCATAATGGCACGTGTTTGTTATGTTACGGGACGCCGTACAACAAGTGGAAATAACCGTTCGCATGCGATGAATAAAACGAAGCGTACTTATAAGCCTAACTTGCAAAAAGTTAAGATTTTAGTTAACGGTAAACCAAAAAGAGTTTATGTCTCTGCAAAAGCATTAAAATCAGGACAAGTTGAAAGAGTTCTGTAATTTCATTATTTTTTAGACAAAAAAATCAGGTAGAATAGCAATGATACTGCTGCTCTCCCTGATTTTGCCTATTTCAGGCCATTTGATGAATGGGTGATTAGAAATTAATAAGGTATATTAGCACATAATGGGTTTATTTCATTTGACGAAACACTTCCAGAATGTTCCTTACTATGATTATAAATGAAATTTCTCATTAAAATGTGACTAATTTAGCTGTTTTGGTTTTGACCTAAACTTTGAGCAACTAAACGCTTTGTAATTTCTCCACCTACTGAACCGTTTTGACGTGCAGTTGTATCTGCACCTAATTGAACACCAAATTCATTTGCAATCTCAGTTTTCATTGATTCAAGTTTTGAAGATGCACTAGGTGAATATGATTTATGATTGTTGTTATTATTATTGTTATTACTAGTCATTTTAAATGACCTCCTATTGTGATAGCCAAGCATTAATTGATCAGGTTAACACGTTGACGTTTGATTATTATCATGAGGTAATAGATGTAAATAAAGTTAATCGATTAACTTTTGTAACTTAAGTTGTGGTCGACATTGTTAATTTAACCAACTTCGACATCTTCATACACTTATTTTGAATTTTTTTTTTCAATCTTTCGAAATGACAGCGATGGAGACATTTTAAAAGGTTGAAAAAGTGCTGTACTAATTTTTGAGAAATTAAAGAGGTTTTGAGATGATTACATCAAAAGATAATCATACCTATAAAAGATGGTTGAAGCTATTACAGAAAAAGTATCGACAGAAGGAACAGTTATTTTTGGTTGAAGGTGAGCATTTGATTCTAGAAGCCAAGAAAGCTGGTGTTCTTGTTGACGTTTTGTTATGCGAAGGAATTATTTTTGAAGTGGATGCGCCTGTGACTTATATAAAGAAAGCTTTGTTTGAAAAGTTGACAACGACAGTGACGTCAGCAGGAATGATGGCAGTATGTGCCATGAAAGAAGCAGAAATTCAGAAAAAGAATCGTTTGTTGTTAGTGGATGGTGTGCAAGATCCAGGTAATTTAGGTACGCTCATTAGAAGTGCTTTGGCTTTTGGTTTTGATGGTTTAGTGGTAAGTGAAGACACGGTGGATGTTTATAACGAAAAAGTGGTACGTGCAACCCAAGGCGCGTTATTTAACCTGCCGATTCTGAGAAAACATTTGATGGACTATGTTTCTCATTTACAGCAATCAGGTGTGAGCGTCTTTGCAACGGCTTTAACAAATGACGCTGCTAAATTGGGTCATGTATTACCAACTGAATCGATGGCTTTTATTGTGGGAAATGAAGGTACAGGTGTTCGTGCTTCTTTAATTGCATGTTGTGATGAATGTATGGTCATCGACATGATGCCACAAGTAGAGTCTTTGAATGTTGGGGTAGCGGGAAGCATTTTAATGTATCAGTTTAATGGATTGAAGGGGGTATAAGCTTAAGCATTTATACAGCACCCCATTCGTCTGTTTTGACTCTAAAATCGATGATTACAGACGATTTTATGAGTATTTAGCACTCAATTCGTCTGTTTTGATTCTAAAATCGATGATTACAGACGATTTTACAAGCATTCAGCACTCCACACACGAATGAAATTGAACAAAATAAATAATTGACAATATTTCTGAGATGTGATAGAATCTTCAGAAGATGTCATAAAATGTCAAAATCAGTCATATTATATACATCTGAATCATACGATACAAGGAGGTTTTATGGTGAAAAAGGTTCAAAAAATATGGATTGCTTTATTAGCAATTGTGCTATTAGGGTCGTATTCAATACCTGTATCAGCTTCAGGTCCAATTCAGTCGGAAGGAAGTGTGCCTGGGAGCAATTGGACAGCTTGGTCTTCAGCAAGAGGAACCGGTTGTGCCACAAATGGTGCATGTCTAAATGTATCTGGTCAACACCGTGGAAGGCGTGTAACGATTCTTTTAATAGGTGGTGTTGAATCTGAGGCATTTTCACATGGATTATCGGGCATACCGTCATCAGCAGCGACGACTGAAGGACGTGCTGGTTCAAGAGGGGGAACAAGGACAAATATGCTTTGGGGAAGTTGGAGAACAGCTCATACGACAAGTTCAATCACAAGCCTTAGTGGGAGCGCATTAGCAAGAACAGCTGTTCAAATTCGTCCAAGGTTTCACTAACAACAAAAGACCGCATTTTGTGGTCTTTTTAAACGTTTAAAAATATATTCAGAAAATTCTAATAATTTTAAAGAAATTTTATAGAGGTAGTGAGTTCATGAAGAAAATAATGAGTCTTTTATTTTCCTTACAACTGTGTGTACTCGTTTTTTACGGTGTTTTCTTATTGCTTAGTGAACCTTATTTAACTTTGTTTCAGCCTGGAATTGAAGTTGAGGTGTCTTTTGGAAATGATATTGACAACTTTCATTTATTTATTGACGCTTTGTATGAAACAGAACAACTGGTTATCAGTCCAAGGGCGTTGGATATGCAAGGGAATGTGACCCACATTTATACGACAGACGTCACATTGGGAGGTGAAGTCGTACTTTCATCTGGCAGATTTCCAGCACCTGAGACAGCCGAGTTTATTCATAGCCATGAAACGGGAGATGAGAACCAAGTCGGGGTGATTGATGACATTCTACCAGGTCATGTCTTCAGTATTACCCACTTTTCAAATCCCTTTAATTTTATGATGGATGGAAATTACTTCTTTCAAACGGGAGATATGGAAAACGTAAAAACTTTTGTCGATCAGGTTGAATCTTATGTTGTTGGCATTTCGGTTTTTGATGTTGGGTTAGTTGAAAGCAATATGTGGGATGGGTTGATAATGGTTCTCGGTATGTCTGGAATGTGGGAAATGATTGGACTATCGCTTATCTTTTTGCTGTCCATGTTTTTGCTCATACTGCAACATGGCATTCTGATTATAAAAAAGCAAACCATCTTTAAACTCCATGGTGTTTCAGAAAGAAAGGTGCTGAAAAATGTCACACAATCGGTGTTGGTTCCTCTACTGATTGGTGGAATGATTGGTTATTTTATTTCTGTGATCTATGTTTATGTCGTGCGATTTCAGTTATTTTTAATTGATATTACACGATATTTTGTGATAATGAGTGGGACACTCATTTTGCTTTACCTCTTTTTGCTTAATTTGTTTGTTTATGGCTATTTACGATTTTCAAATCGAAGCCATACGATTAAAGGTGGCAAATCTTATAAATTACCACAGCTATTTAATCATGTGTTAAAAGTCTTTTTTTCAATGCTATTATTACTTAGCCTTCCCATAACTTTAGATGCCATTCATGCCCTGCAAGTTCGTTTAGCCGCTCGGTCTCTATGGGAAGAAAGTGAGGGTATTTTCCGAATTCATTTTGGAGCAACAGGCTATTGGTCTACGGAGACAGAAATGTTGATCACTGATAATGTTAGAAAGATGTATGACTATTTAAGTGAGCATCATGGTGGTTTTCTCATTGATGGGTGGCAATTGGATAATATTTTGGAACGTGGATTTTCCCCTTATGTGGATCCGGAAGAAGCGCCCGCTTTACAATTATCCCCAATTGGACATAGAATAACAGCCAGTCCCTCTTTTTTGGAAGTTAACCCCATTCAAGCAGCTAATGGGATTGGGATTGAAGAACAGTTAATTTTGGAGCCAACTGTTCAAAATGTACTGGTTCCTTATTCTTTAAAACTTTACGAAGAGGAGCTTTATGCCCTTTATTTGGAACACTTCTATTTTGAAAAGGTTCAACTTTATAATACTTATGCTGCTGAAGTAGGTAATCCTCTTACAGATATAACGATTGATGAACTGAGCTTAAATATCATTTATATCAATGATGAACAATGCCACTTTGGTTTTAATGCATTGTTAATGTCTTCAACGGGTGGACTATTTTGCAATCCTGTTGTCGTTATTTTTAATCCAGATAATGCGCATGGTAATTTGTTATTTGTTAGTTTTCAACATAGTACTTATTTCAGACATGATGGTCATACACAAGATGCATTTGAATCTATACTACCTGCAATTGAACGCTATGACTTAACAGAAAATATTAGATTTGTTAGCTCCGTTTATCATGAATTTATTTGGGTAATACAATTTTTGTCCAGACAATTGATGCGCTTGGTTGCCTTGCTTGTATTGCTTCTCATATCGAGCCTAGCTGTTACCTATTATCTCATGGCAACTTATTTTGAAACGAATAAGTTTAAATTGGTAGTTAAGCGCAACTTTGGCTATCACACCTTAAAGCGTAATAAAGTATTCGTTCTAACTTTTCTAAGTTATTCATTGCCGATTATTTTATTAGGTGGATGGATATTCGGTTGGGAAATTTTCTTAATCGGAACAGCGGTGTTATTAGTAGATATTTTCGTCGCATTAATACTTGAACGACGGTTAATGAAAAAGTCATTCTCAGAAATTATGAAAGGAGAGCGTTAGTGAGAAAAGTGGAAACGAATAAGGAAGCCACGACAAGCATTTTGAAGGGAGACTTGTTGGCATTTCTTGTTTTTCGGATAAGCATGTTAAAAAATTAACAAATAAATTTAAACAAAATAAATAATTGACAATATTTCTGAGATGTGATAAAATACCTCATAAGATGTCAAAATCAGTCGTATAAATCAAACGTTTTTTTATTTTAGAAGACGTTAATGAATGAAAATAAAAAAGGGTAGTTTGACTGCCCTTTTACTTTTGGTGTACCAACTACAGCGACGTTCTGGCTGGTGAAAGTTTTTTAGGCACTATTCGTCGACTAATTGAGGAATACACAAGGTATTCACTGTATGGTGAAGGCTAAAGTGTAGAGAGGAAATGAAAATGAAACAGATTTTAAGTGTCTTATTCATACTTAAATTCGTGATCATATTGATGTATATACAGCTCTTTTTTTATGGGAATTCATATCATCAGTTATTTATCGATGATGTCATCTCTGTGACACTTAATTTTGATGATGAGCAACAACATTATGAACGGTTTTTAGCACTTGCCAACGAAAAAGGGCTACATGTCTCACGAATTACTTATGTAACAGCGTTTAGCGTTGTTTACTATACAAGCGATTTGACGCTAGATGGGTTTATTACACTCGCATCTGGACGTTTTCCTGAACATGGAACAAGTGAATTCATTAGTACGATTCAAACGGATGAACCCACACAAGTAGGCGTGATTGCTAATTTGATTCCTGGTTATGACTTAACCATTGGAAGCATTTATCAAGCGCAAAACTTCGCACTAGATGGTAGCTATGTACTCCACACAAGTGATCTGCATCTTGTAACTCAATTGCTGACTGCTTTAGATGAGTTTCTTTTATTTACAGAATTAGGGTATTTTAGATCCGTAAATACAAACATGTTGACGCGGGGACTGATCCTCGTGCAACTGAATCAATTGTTTGAATTTGTCTTTATTAGCCTTGTCATAACGCTTGTTGTCATAAGTGCCCTCATTTCTTATGTCATTGGGAAACTGAAATCACATGCGATTTATTTACTTCACGGATATAGTGTGAGGACTGTTGTGAAGTCAGCGGTGATAGCAGTTATGAAAATTGTCGGTGTGAGCAGTGCCATCTCATGTGTCTTCTTTATCGGGTATTTGATGCTGCTGGGCAGGCATGTTTTTATTTTGCCGATGATGTTATTTTTTGCATTATTGATGATGTTGTTGATGGTCGGATATGCTTTAATCATCGTTTTGGTCATGAAAGGGTATTTAAAAAGATTGCGTGCAACAGCGTTAATCAAAGGAAACAAACCTTACTTGCTCGTGCAATTACTTAATCATGGATTGAAGATTGTTTTTATCTTCTTTTTTGTGACAGTTCTTGATGCATCTTTGTTTAATCTTCAAGAGATCAATCAGCGTTTGGCGCATTTATCTCATTGGCAAAACGCTCAAAACATTTATACAATAAACATGCAGAATGTCGGGCAATTTCGTAACAATTTTGCAATAGAACGAGACTACGATTTTCGTAAATTGAATTTTTATGAAGCCATGTCCGCAAGCCATTCTGGATTTATCATGAATGTTGCAGACATTGACTGGTTTGACGGCTATAAAGAAGCAGGATTAGATGCACCTTATGAATATTATCCAGAGGGTTATACCATTACAGTGAGTCCGAATTTTTTTCAATTCAATCCTATCGAAACGTTGAATGGCGTCGCGATTAAAGATCAAATCATTTGGGATGATCATGTATTAAATGTGTTAATTCCAGAAGCTTTAATGCCGCGTGAAGCGGCAGTTTATCAGTTTTATTTGGGTCGATTTTATCATCAAAAGGTACATGTTAGTAATATCTTTAATGAGGAATTGAACCTTCCTTTATATGAAAAGAGCATTGACGAATTAAGTGTTAACCTCATTTATGTGAAAGATAATCAATATTATTTTTCTTTTAACTATTGGTGGGTAAGTCCTAGGACAGGTGGACGTTTATTGGATCCGACTGTTAGGATTTATACGGGAAACATTGATTTAAGTAGTTTAACGGCGATGATGACAAGTAGCTTTTATTTTTATACAGATGCGCTTAATCCATTTGATGAAATATTGCCATTCATTACAGAATCTGGACTGGAATCCGTTATTTTTCGTGTGGATTCCGTATTTGATGGAAACATGAGAAACTTGAGGTCTGTTCAAGAACAGTTTATCCGACTGATTGGTTTTATTGCTATTCTCATGATCGCAAGTGTCACTGTGACATACAGCCTCATGGCGAATTACTTTGAACGTAATAAGTTTAAGCTGTTTGTAAAAGCAAAATTTGGATATGGCTTTTTAAAACGAAATAAACGCTTTGCTAGTGGATTTCTAGCTTATACCTTGCCACTGGTGTTATTTCTAACCTTACCATTAGGAAGTGAAATGGCGTTAATTGGACTTGCCTTTATCGCTTTCGATATAGGAGCTGCGATGATGTTCGAACGACGGTTGATGAAAAAGTCATTCTCAGAAATTATGAAGGGAGAACGTTAGGAATGATAGAAGCAGTTAATATCACAAAGGCATTTAATAATGAAGCGGTGGTATCCGATTTTAATATCAAAATTGAAAAAGGTGATTTTATCGCCATTACAGGGGAATCGGGTAAAGGTAAGACAACGATTTTAAATATGTTGGGTCTTTTAGAAAAACCAGATTTCGGTGAAGTGATTGTCGAAGGTGTTGTGAATTTAAGTCGCAAAGAAATCATGATGACACAGCGTCATCAATTTGGTTATTTGTTCCAAAATTATGCTTTAATTGAAAATGAAACAGTGGAAGCGAACTTAAAGATTGCCTTGGAATACCGCAAAGGTGTGAATAAGAAGTCGTTAATGAAGGAAGCTTTACATTTTGTTAATTTAAATTCGGCAACTTTGTCAAAGAAAATTTATCAGTTGTCGGGTGGGGAGCAACAACGGGTTGCGATTGCACGATTGTACTTGAAAGAATCAGATTACGTGTTCGCGGATGAGCCGACTGGAAATCTCGACGAAAAGAACCGTGATGTCGTGTTTGAACTGCTCGTAAAGTTAAATGAAATGGGTAAAGCTGTTATTTTTGTTACCCATG
>JGI24700J35501_10930689_pt1 | contig 18658 bp, 16 predicted proteins | sample TergutTh196P1_FD_35501 | JGI IMG/M metagenome (IMG submission 35501)
CCCTGTAGGTTTCCTTTTTGTTGCTATTTTAATTTTTTGCAAATTTTTAAAACTCCTTTGATGTTATAACAAACGTCTTTTCAATCCTATGGATGCTGTCGATAATAACACCTTTACGCCCTTCCGGCGATAGGGTTACCCCTGCCTCCACGGTTTCCAAATACGTTTGCTACATTATAACCTAAAAAATGTTATTGCTCAACTTTTTTGAAACAAGCCACGGAAATATTGTGATAATGGCATAAATTAAATTTTCGTGAAAACAAGACAGCATTATGGAAAAGTGTTATAATATGTAAAATTGTTTCATACAGGAGATAGCATGACACGAATAAAAAAATTTGGCGGCAGTTCTTTGGCAACGAAAGAACGCATTAAAAATGTTGCCAGACAAATAGTTGACACTTACAAAAGCGGCCATTCGGTCGTTGTTGTGGTTTCTGCCAGAGGTAAAACCACAAACAATCTTATAGAGCAAGCAGCAGACATTAACCCAAACTGTGCAAAAAGAGAGCTAGACATGCTCCTTGTAACGGGAGAGCAGCAGTCCTGTGCCCTAATGGCAATGGCAATACATTCCTTGGGTTGCCCTGCCATATCCCTAAACGCTGCTCAGGCCGGCATTATATCATCTGGTAGCTTTGGAAATGCCCGCATAAAAACTATTAATACAGACCGCATAAAACAAGAGCTGGAGAAAAAAAATATTGTTATAATAACCGGTTTTCAAGGAGTAACAAAAAATGGAGAAATAGCAACCCTGGGCAGAGGTGGTTCAGACACAACGGCGGTGGCGGTGGCGGCAGCTTTGGGTGTGGGAACTTGCGAAATTTATACAGATGTAGAAGGCATTTATACAGCGGATCCAAATATTGTGCCAAAAGCCATAAAGTTAAAAGAGATAAGTTACGACGAAATGCTGGAACTTGCAACCCTTGGCGCAAAAGTGTTACACAGCCGTTCCGTAGAATTGGCAAAAAAACACAACATAAAATTGTGGGTAGGATCCGGCTTAACAAAAAAAGAAGGAACTTTAGTTAAGGAGAGTACAATGGAAAAAATGTTGGTATCTGGCTTGGCTATGGACAAAGATATTTCCAAAATAACAGTTGTTGGGGTAAAAGACGTGCCGGGTACGGCTTTCAAACTTTTTTCTTCCATTGCCAAAAAAAATATAGTTGTAGATTTGATAATACAAGCAATGGGGGACGGAAAAAAAGGTCTGAAAGATATTTCTTTTACGGTATCAAAAAAAGATGTAAAAGAAACGATAGAAGCTCTTACTCAAAACAACGGAGCTTTTGAATATGAAGATATATCTTACACAAACGACTTTGCAAAACTGTCTATTGTGGGTGCCGGTATAGTTAGCAATCCCGGCGTTGCATCGGCTATGTTTGAAGCTCTATACGATGTAGGAGTAAATATAGAAGTTATATCGACATCAGAGATAAAAATTTCTGTGCTGATAGCACAAGAAAAAGCAGAAATAGCATCACGTTCAGTACATGAAAAACTAATGCAACTTAGTTTAGGTAATGTGTATGGTTAAATTAAAAAAATGTTTAATATAAAAGAAGAACTAAAAAGACTGCCCCAAAAACCGGGGGTGTATCTAATGAAAGATACAAACGACAACATTATCTATGTAGGGAAAAGTATAAATTTACGCAATAGGGTAAGACAGTATTTTCAAGAATCCTCCCAACAAAACCTTAAAACTCGTATGATGGCAATACAAATAAAAAGTTTTGAGTACATAGTAACAAACAATGAAGTAGAGGCACTAATACTGGAAAACAACCTCATTAAATCTAATCGTCCACGCTACAATGTTGCATTAAAAGACGATAAAACATATCCCTATATAAAAATAACAAAGGAGATGTTCCCCCGTATAGTAAAAGTTAGGCAGGTGCGAAAAGACGGAGCTAGGTATTTTGGCCCTTACAGCGACTTTGTTGCAAATGAAACTTTGGCAATCATACACAGCATTTGGCCTTTGCGTACAAGCAAAAAAGTTTTTCCCAGAGATCTTAACCGAGGCAGGCCTTGCTTAAACTATCATATTGGTAAATGCCAAGCACCCTGTATGGGTCTTGTCAGCGAGCCGGAATATGAGGACATAATTGTCCAAGTGGTAGGCTTTTTGGAAGGAAAATATGAGGATCTGATAAAAAAATCTACATTAAAAATGAAAGAAGCCGCCACAGACCTAAATTTTGAACTGGCGGCTCGCCTTAGAGATCAAGTGGAAGCGGTAAAAAACCTGAGCCAAAAGCAAACTCTCGACACCCCGGGCTACCAAGACCAAGATGTTATGGCATTAGCTAAAGAAGAAACAGATGCCCTCGTGCAAATATTTTTTATACGGGGCGGTAAAATGACAGGCAGGGAAAGTATATTTTTGGATGGGGTAGAATATCTGACAACCAAGGAGATATTAACAGCTTTTGTTAAGCAATTTTATTCTGAAATTAGCTTTGTGCCAAAAGAAATTATTTTGGAAGAAGAGATTGCGGAAGAAGAAACAATAAGCCAATGGCTAAAGTCTGTAAAAGGGCAGGGGGTCAAAATTGTTGTGCCGCAGCGGGGCGATAAGCACAAACTGGCACAGCTTGCGGCAAAAAATGCCCGGTTAACGATGGAGCAATTTGGTCAGGAACTGAAGCGCCAAAAAGAACGCACTGTCGGAGCGGCACAAACTATCGCAGATTCATTAGGCCTACAATCCATAAACAGGCTAGAGGCGTACGATATATCCAACACACAAGGCTACGAAAGTGTAGGCTCTATGGTAGTGTTTGAAAATGGCCGCCCAAAAAACAGCGATTATCGTAAATTCAAAATAAAAACTGTAACAGGGCCAAACGATTATCAAAGTTTACAAGAGGTTTTGGAACGCAGGTTCAAAAGATATTTAGAAAAAAGAGAAAAAGGTGAGAAAAAAGACGAAACATTTTCTAGTTTACCGGACATTATTTTTGTGGATGGTGGTAAGGGGCAGGTAAACGTAGCAAAAGAGGTGCTTGAAACCCTTGGCATCAGCGTCCCCGTTGCCGGTATAGTAAAAGATGAACTGCATTTTACCCGCGGGATTATTTATAATAACGAAGAAATAAATTTTCCGAAAACCGGCGAAGCGTTTCGCTTAATTAGCAAAATACAAGACGAGGTTCACCGTTTTGCGATAGAGTATCACAGAAAGTTGCGCAAACAAACGGCACTACATTCAAGATTAGATGAAATAGATGGTATAGGCCCTGTAAGAAGAGCAGCACTATTTAAAAAATTCGGCTCAATGGAAGGGATACGAAAGGCCTCTCTGGAAGATTTGGAAAGCACTCAAGGGCTTAACAAAACGTCCGCAAAAAAAGTGCATGATTTTTTTAAAGATTGAGTGAAAAAAGTTGTTTACACCTCTTGACAAACTACAACACCAATGCTACAATTATGCCTATGCTTTGGTAGCTTACAAATTATTGATTTTTGAAAATTTTTTAAAAATTTTTCAAGAAAGGAGGTAAAAAATGCCGACATTTAACCAACTAGTAAGAAAAGGCAGAGAAACAAAAGAGCATAAGTCTAGCTCGCCGGCTTTGGGCAAGCGCCAAAATTTGTTGCGTAAAGTTATCACAGACCAAGCCGCCCCGCAAAAACGCGGTGTTTGTGTTTCTGTCAAAACAGCCACACCAAAAAAGCCAAATTCTGCTCTTCGCAAGATTGCTCGTGTACGCCTTTCCAACGGGATAGAGGTAACAGCCTATATCCCCGGAGAAGGACACAACCTACAAGAACACAGCGTTGTACTCGTTCGCGGTGGCCGTGTTAAAGACGTTCCCGGCGTGCGTTATCACGTTGTTCGCGGCACACTGGATACTTCCGGTGTTGCTAACAGGCAACAAGCGCGCAGCAAATATGGTGCAAAACGTGCCAAAAAATAATGAACAAAAACTTTTTTTGCGAAAACTCAATAAAACTCAATAAAAACAAACAAAAAATCTAATTTGTAGCTTACAGCAAAGGGCAACGCTGTGTAGGGATATAGTAATATAAGTAAATAATATCACTTCACACGAGTACCTAAGACATAATGGGGGACAAGCCCCCGTAATTAAGGAGGGAAGAATGCCACGTAGAGGTCATATTTCCAAAAGGGAAGTTTTGCCGGACCCCTTATACGGTTCCAAAATCGTAACAAAGCTCATTAATGCAATAATGCTTGATGGCAAAAAGGGTACGGCTCAAAAAATAGTGTATGGTGCTTTTAAGCAGGTTGAGGAAAAAAGGCAAAGCAACACCCCAATGGAATCTTTTGAAGAGGCTTTGGCAAACATAACACCACAGTTGGAAGTAAAAGCCCGAAGGGTTGGTGGTGCTACTTATCAAGTGCCAATAGAGATAAGACCGGAGCGGCGCATGGCACTCGGTTTGAGATGGCTTGTGCTATATGCACGCCGCCGCAACGAAAAGCGTATGGAAGACCGTTTGGCAGGGGAAATATTAGATGCGATTAACCAAACCGGGGGTGCAGTTAAAAAGCGGGAAGATACACACAAAATGGCAGAAGCAAATAAAGCCTTCTCCCACTACAGATTTTAAGAAATAATATGGCAGTTCCATATTTCATTAATAATGAAAATTTAATAACTTAGGAGGTATAAATACTGTGAGAGCTTTCCCTTTGGAAAAAACACGCAATATAGGCATTATGGCTCACATAGATGCAGGGAAAACCACTCTTACCGAGCGTATACTATATTATACAGGGCGCAATTATAAAATAGGTGACACACACGAGGGTACGGCAACAATGGACTGGATGGAGCAAGAACAGGAACGCGGAATAACGATCACATCCGCTGCCACCACTACCCAATGGTTAGAAAATCGTATCAATATAATAGATACTCCGGGGCATGTGGACTTTACCGTAGAGGTGGAGCGTTCCCTTCGTGTGTTGGATGGGGCTATTGGTGTATTCTGTGGACGCAGTGGCGTAGAGCCACAATCGGAAACAGTTTGGCGACAAGCAGATAAATACAAGGTGCCGCGCATGGCTTTTGTAAACAAAATGGACAAAGAAGGGGCAGATTTTTATCATGTTGTGGACATGATAAAAGATAGGCTAGGCTCTAATGCCGTTCCCGTTCAAATCCCTATCGGAGCCGAGGGCAACTTTGTTGGCATAATAGACCTGATGGGGAAAAAAGCCCATGTTTACAATGACGACAAAGGCGATGATGTAACGATAGGAGATATTCCAAAAGAGCTAGAGGAAAAAGTCGAAGAATACCGAACTAACCTTATAGAGTCTATTGCCGAAACAGACGAGGAACTTATGGAACTCTATTTGGGTGGAGAGGAAATACCGATAGAGTCGCTAAAAGCGGCACTTCGCAAATGTTGTTTAGAAACGACAATTATACCCGTTTTTTGTGGTTCGGCCTACAAAAACAAAGGTGTGCAAAAATTATTGGACGGTATTGTAGACTACATGCCGGCTCCAACGGACATCACCGCCATACAAGGCACATTACCGGATGGTGAAACCCCAATAGAACGCCACTCTAGTGACGAAGAACCCTTTGCGGCTCTTGCCTTTAAAATAATGAACGACCCGTTTGTTGGTAAGTTGGCTTTTTTTAGGGTTTATAGCGGCACACTGGAAAGCGGAAGTTATGTTTACAACTCTACAAAAGGCAAAAAAGAACGGGTTGGACGCATTTTGCAAATGCATGCCAATCACAGAGAAGATATAAACAAGGTGTATGCCGGCGATATTGCTGCGGCTGTTGGTCTGAGAGGCACAACAACCGGGGACACATTGTGCTTGGAAGGAAAAGACGAAGTTATACTGGAAAGTATGGATTTTCCTGAACCAGTTATATCTGTTGCCATTGAACCAAAAACAAAGGCTGATCGAGACAAAATGGGAATGGCCCTTTCTAAACTGGCAGAGGAAGACCCAACCTTTAAAACCTTTACTGACGAGGAAACGGGTCAAACAATAATCTCCGGCATGGGAGAGCTCCATTTAGAAATCATCGTAGACAGGCTAAAGAGGGAGTTTAAGGTTGAAGCAAATGTTGGTGCTCCGCAGGTTTCTTACCGTGAAACATTTAAGCAAGGAGCCGATGTCGAAGGAAGATATGTACGCCAATCCGGCGGTAGAGGACAGTACGGTCATTGCCGTATAAAGTTTGAGCCACTGGATCCTAACGACAGCGAAACTACTTACGAGTTTGTTAACAATATTGTTGGTGGTGTTATTCCAAAAGAATATATACCGGCAATAGACAACGGCATAAAAGACGCTATGCAAAGCGGCATACTCGGTGGGTATCCGGTGCTTGGTGTTCGTGCTATTTTATATGATGGCAGTTACCACGACGTTGACTCTAGCGAAATGGCGTTTAAAATAGCCGGATCTATGGCTTTTAAAGAGGCCATGCGTAAAGGCAATCCCGTATTGTTGGAACCTATAATGAAAGTAGACGTTACTGTTCCTGAAAACTATATGGGTGACGTAATAGGAGATCTTAACAGTCGCCGTGGCAAAATAGAAGGCATGGAAGACATAGGGAACGCCAAAATAGTTCACGGTTATGTACCCCTCGCTGAAATGTTCGGATACGCAACGGATCTCCGAAGCAAAACCCAGGGTCGTGGAGTGTTCGCCATGGAAGTACACCACTACGAAGCCGTTCCTAAAACAATACAAGAAAAAGTTGTTGCTAACAGAAATTAACCTTGCAAATTTTATAAAAACTTTGTATAATATTAAGAAGTAGAAAAAATATAAAAAACAGAAAAAAGTAAAAATAGAATTCTCAGTAATCACCTATTTTTAAGGAGGAAAAAAAATGGGTAAGGCAAAATTTGAAAGAAATAAACCGCATGTAAATATTGGCACAATTGGTCATGTTGACCATGGTAAAACCACATTAACTGCCGCTATCACCAAAACTCTTAACACAAGGTTTGGGTTGGGTGAGTCCGTTGACTTTGACAAAATTGACAAAGCTCCGGAAGAAAAGGAAAGAGGCATTACAATCTCTACCACTCACGTAGAGTATGAAACGCAAAGTCGCCACTATGCCCACGTTGACTGCCCCGGTCACGCTGACTATGTTAAAAACATGATAACGGGTGCAGCTCAAATGGACGGTGCTATTCTTGTTGTTGCTGCAACTGATGGTCCCATGGCTCAAACCAGGGAGCATATCCTTCTTAGTCGCCAGGTTGGTGTGCCGAGAATGGTTGTTGCTATGAACAAGTGCGACGTAGTAGACGACGAAGAACTACTGGAATTGGTAGAGTTGGAAATCAGAGAACTCCTTAGCGAATACGGTTTTCCCGGAGATGATATTCCCGTTATTCAAGTTTCTGCCACAAACGCACTTAACGACCCTAACGGCAAATGGGGAGACAAACTTGTAGAGCTAATGGATGCAGTTGACGAATATATTCCAACTCCTGCTCGTGACACAGAAAAACCTTTCCTTATGCCTGTAGAGGACGTTTTCTCTATAGAAGGTCGTGGAACCGTTGCCACCGGCAGAGTAGAGCGTGGCGTTATAAAAATTCAAGACGAAGTGGAAATAGTTGGCTTAACAGACGAAAGCCGCAAAGTGGTAGTTACCGGTATAGAAATGTTTCACAAACTATTAGACACAGCAGAAGCAGGAGACAACATTGGTGCTTTGCTTAGGGGTGTGAAGCGTACAGAGATTGAGCGTGGTCAAGTTCTTTCTAAGCCCGCTGCAATAAAGTCTCATACTAACTTCAAGGCTCAAGTGTATGTACTTACACAAGAAGAAGGAGGCAGACACAAGCCTTTCTTCAACAACTACCGCCCACAATTTTATTTCCGTACCACAGACGTTACAGGAGTTATTAGCCTACCGGAAGGAACAGAAATGTGCATGCCCGGCGACAACGTAGAAATGGCAATAGAACTAATTTCTCCCATCGCCATGGAGCAAGGTGTTACATTCTCTATAAGAGAGGGTGGCCGTACCGTTGGTGCAGGTAATGTTATAGAAGTTACGAAATAGAAGTTACGAAATAGAAGCAAGAAACAAATAAAAAATTTTGGGAAAGCTGTTTGAATGGCTTAGACAAAAAATATGTTTGATATTTTTTAACTTAAATCGTCACACAAGTTTTCCCAAAATAAATATGCTCATGTAGCTCAGCAGGTAGAGCACTTCCTTGGTAAGGAAGAGGTCGAGGGTTCGAGTCCCGTCATGAGCTTTTTATAGCCATAGAGGTGTCAAAATGTTATTATTATACTATCCCAAATGCGGGACATGCCAAAATGCACAGAAATGGTTGGATGATAACGGCTTCTTGTACACAGCCCGCAATATTAAAGAAGAAAACCCAACGTATGAAGAGTTAAAAGAGTGGCACGTTAGGAGCAATCTGCCATTAAAGAAATTTTTTAATACAAGCGGTCTTGTATACAGATCTATGGATCTTAAAGACAAGGTACCCCACATGACCGAAGAGGAGAGTTTAAGATTGCTTTCCACTGATGGTATGTTGGTAAAGAGGCCTCTTTTGGTAGGAGAAGATATGGTTTTGGTAGGGTTTAAATTGGCCAATTGGAAAGCAGCAATGCTAACTTGATTTTTTGGTTTAAATAAAGAGATAATGAAAAGTTGGTGTATTATATCAGCTAGATTTTTGGCATTACGCCGGTCGGTGTGTATTAAGGAGAAGGGGGATGTTTTGCAGCATTCCCCTGCCTTTTTGTGAAACGCAATATATTTGTGGAGTGTGCATATGTTTTATCCTGAACACATAGTAGAAGATATACGAGAACAAAACGATATTGTGGAACTTATTTCTGCCTATACAAATTTGAAGGCCAGGGGTAATTCTTATGTTGGGCTTTGTCCTTTTCATAACGAAAGCACTCCTTCTTTTACTGTCAATCCTGGCAAGCAATTGTACCATTGTTTTGGTTGCGGTGTTGGTGGTAATGCCTACAGCTTTGTTATGGCAATAGAGGGGTTGGGTTTTACCGAATCCATTGAACATTTAGCTCACCGCATAAACTATGTATTGCCGCAAAAAGGTATGCAACAAGATTCTCATGCATCTAGCGAAAAGGATATTTTGTACAAAATAAATGCTGTTGCGGCAGACTTTTTTTACGAAAATTTGAAAAATAGCACAATAACAATCGATTATCTAAAAGAAAGAGGGATTACTCCACAAATAGCCAAAAAATTTAAGTTAGGCTACTCCCTTCCGGAGTGGGACAAACTCTATAACTACTTACAAAACAGCGGTTATCCCCAAAATTTTATCGAAAAGGCAGGGCTTGTTGCTCTTAGCAAAAATGGCAAAAAGTATTACGATAGATTTAGAGGGCGGCTCATGTTCCCGATATTTGAACCAAGAGGCAAAGTTATCGGTTTTGGCGGTCGTAGCCTTGGCGATGAAATGCCTAAGTATATAAACAGCCCCGAAACAATAATATATAACAAAAGCAACAGTTTATATGCACTAAACTTTGTGAAAAAGGGTACCGACAAAGATATTATAGTGGTGGAAGGCTACATGGATGCCATTGCTTTGTATCAAGCCGGTTTTTATGGGGTGGTGGCCTCTTTGGGAACTGCCTTTACGTCGGCTCACGGTCGGCTAATATCACGGTATGGTCGTGGCGTTATTTTAGTTTTTGACAGCGATACCGCAGGACTTGCGGCAGCAATGCGTACAATAAATGATCTAAAAACAAGTGGCATCTCTATAAAAATATTATCTCTAAAAAACGCAAAAGATCCGGACGAATATTTGAAAAAATTCCCAAAAGAGGATTTTTTACAAGAAATAAAGAAGGCGAAAAACTATATAGACTTTCAAATAGAAAATTTATTGCAAGACCATAGCGTAGAAGACACTCAAAGCAAGATAGATTTCACAAAACAAGCCACAGCCATAATAGCTCATATAAAAGATCCGGTAGAAAAAGATGCATACACAAACCACATTTCAGAAATTACCGGCATAGATTCTGCATCTATAAAAACCCAACTGGACACAATAGTAGTGCAAACCCCGGTAAAAAAACCGATATTTGTTAAACAGGGGCAGCAGGCATTAAAAGAGGCAAAGGCAAATTTAATAAGTGCCTTAGCAAACAGCTATGCAGTTTACACAGCACTGCTTCCACATTTGCAACCGCAAGAAATGGACGATGAAATTTATACAAAAATGTTGCAAATTTTATATGATTTTTATGAAAAAGATGAAACTGTTAACCCTGCTCGCTTGCTAAATCATTTTGCGGATACAAAAGATCAAAGCATTGTGGCAGGCATTTTATCCATTGAACCCAATTTAGACAAAAAATATTTGTCGAAAGCTATAAATGACCAGGCAAAGTTGATAAAAAAGGCTTATATAGAAAACCAACTGGAATCATCGGACAGCTTGGTGTCTATACAACAATTAGTAAATAGTAGAAATAGTGTAGAAAATTTAAATATAGCACTGTGATCGTTACCCTTGTTTCTTGCCACCAATTGTGAAATCAAGAAAAAATAACCGACGAGAAAGGAAGAGTGTATGAACTCCATAAATGATGAAATAGTTGTATTAAGATTGAAGGAGCTTGTTACATTAGGCAAAAGCAAAAGAGGTATTTTAGAATACAAAGAAATAATGGATTTTATGGCAGACATAGACCTTACCCCCGAACAAATAGACAAAGTCTACGAGTTTTTGGAGGTACAGGGTATAGATGTCATGGGCGTTATAGAGATAGAAGAAGATTCTGTTAAAAACCTGGAATTGCCCGCTGCAGAGGCTGCAATAAATATAGACGACCATGTACGGATGTATTTGAAAGAAATTGGCAGGGTTCCTCTTTTGTCTGCTGAAGAGGAGGTGGTATTGGCACAGCGTATGGCAGACGGTGATGAAGAAGCCAAACATCGCCTTAGCGAGGCAAATTTACGTTTAGTTGTAAGCATTGCAAAACGGTACGTGGGCAGGGGGATGCTGTTTTTGGATTTAATACAAGAAGGCAACCTTGGGCTTATTAAAGCAGTGGAAAAATTTGATTACCGCAAGGGGTTTAAATTCTCCACATATGCCACATGGTGGATACGTCAGGCAATAACCCGTGCAATAGCTGATCAGGCTCGCACCATTCGCATACCTGTTCATATGGTAGAAACCATAAACAAACTGGTTAGGGTAAGTCGTAGCCTGTTACAAGAGTTGGGACGTGACCCTACGGTAGAAGAAATTGCCGAAGAAATGCAGATGCCTGTAGATAAGGTACGCGAGATTATAAAAATTGCTCAAGAGCCGGTTTCTTTGGAAACTCCCATCGGTGAAGAGGAAGACAGTCAGTTGGGTGATTTTATTCCGGACGACGACATACCCGCACCGGCAGAAGCCGCTGCTTTTACCCTTCTAAGGGAACAGTTGCTGGATGTATTGGATACTTTAACCGACAGGGAAAAGAAAGTGTTGAAGCTGCGCTTTGGATTGGACGACGGAAGGGCTCGCACTCTGGAAGAGGTAGGCAAAGAGTTTAGTGTAACAAGGGAACGTATACGGCAAATAGAGGCGAAAGCATTGCGAAAGTTACGTCACCCAACCCGCAGCAAAAAATTAAAAGACTATCTTGAATGACGAAAGGAATACTGACATGACCAGTGAAGGAAAAATTTTGTCTCTTCTTGAGAAGCATAGTGTAATGCTGGAAAGGCTTGTTACAAAGCTGGCTGAAGTGGAAAAAGGTCAAGAAAAGGCAGAGCAAGATATTTTGGGTTTTAGAAACCAACTTGGCGATGTTGAATCTAAGCTGACAACAGCAAACTCTCACCTTAAATCTGACAACGCCCGCTTTGAAGAAATAAAGGCACAGTTAGAGGGGTTTTCTGCTCGTTTTAAAGTAACCAATGAGCAAATAAGCGGTATAAAATCTAGCTTTAAAGGGTTGGAAACTAGTCTGAACGCTACAATTACCCAACAAGAAAACAATTTGGAGAGCGGCAAGGTTCGTTTTAAGATAATAGATGAAAAGTTTGAATCTGTGGATAACAACTTGAGGGAAACGGTAGAGCAATTGTCTGAAACAATATCTCGGCTGGAAGACGCAAACGCTCAAACAAACAACCGTATGGATGAGTTTGAAAACCAAAACGCAATAGAGCAGCGTGCAACATCTAACCATTTTGAAACGTTCTATGCCAATTTAGACAATGTATCTGTAAAATTCGGTTTGGTGGATGATAGGTTTGATACGTTGGATACTAACTTTGAAGCAAGGCTTGATACCGTAGATAACAGCCTACAGACAAATATAGCAAATATAGATGCTCGCTTGGGCGTTGGCTTAAATAGCATAAGCACCAAGCTCGAAAGCAATTTGGAAGTTATTAACAAACGCCTGGAAGAGGTAAATGTTCAAACGAATCAGCGGATAGATATATTTGAGAGTCAGTACGCAACAGAGCAACGTACCATAGCTAACCATTTTGAAACGGTTGAAGTTAGTTTAGACAACGCAACGGCAAAATTTAAACTGGTAGATGATAGGCTTGATACAACAGATAACCACATAGAAACGAGTATTAATAATATAACGGTCAAGTTTGAAGAAAAGATGGCAAATGTAAATGAGCAAACCCACATCCGTTTTGAGAAAGTAGACGGAAGTTTGGATGCTGTAAATAGCCTGCTTGAAGATACGGAGAATAAACTTATAGGTAAGATTGAAAGCAATATAGGATCTGTAAACAAGCGAATGGAGGAAATAAATATCCAAACAAATGAACGTATTGATACGTTTGAAAATCAGTATACGATGGGGCAACGCACCGTAACCAACCGTTTTGAAACATTGGAGGCTAGTTTAAACACTGCAACAGCAAAGTTTAAACAAATAGACGACAAATTTGATACTACTGATAGCCACATAGAAACGAGCCTTGGAAATATAACTGCCAAGTTTGAAGAAAATTTGGCAGATACAAATAAAAAGAGTGATAAGAGTTTTGAACAAATAAATAAAAGCCTAGACACTGTAAACACTAAGTTTAAAGAATCAGGAAACAAGTTCACCAGCTTGGAAACCCGATTTGATAGTGTGGGAGTTTGGTTAGACAGTATAGAAGACCGTTTTGAAAATATGGAAAAGTGGTTTAATGATTTGGAAGCACAGTTTGCAAATGCAAAGGATCAATTCGCCAACCAAAAACCGAGGGTGGAAAGTTTAGAAACCCAGTTTGATATAATGAAAAAAGAGTTAAGGACACTGGAAGCAGAGTTTGCGGTAGCCAAGGATTTGGTTACAAACCAAAAGCCGAGGGTGGAAAGTTTAGAGACACAACAAGGCATAACAAAAAAGGAAGTTAGAGCCATAGAAACAGACTTTGCAGAAACAAAATCTGAAATAGATACGATAAGGAAAAATATAGAAGAACGTTTTGCCGACACGGAAAATGTTTTTAGTGGGCTGGACAGTAAGATTACCGGTATAAAAGACCAATTTGCCAGCCAACGACCGCGTATTGATAGCATGGAAACGCAGTTTGACATAACAAAAAAAGAAATTAGAACCCTAGAGGAAGAATTTGGAGAAACAAAAATAGTTATAGCCACGATAGAAACAGAAAGCATAAAGGTAATAGAGGAAACCTTGGGAGTGTGTAAAGAACAGCTAAATACCCACAACAAACTCATTAGAGCTTTGGGAGCAAAAATTGTTAAGGTGCCAACCCAAAACCTTTTGAGTTCCCAAAGTTCTTTGGCTTCTCAAGACCCCTTGAGTCCCCAAAACCCTTTGAGTTCTCAGAATTCTTCGAGTTCTCAGAATCCTTTGAACTCTCGAAATCCCTTGAGTTCTCAAAACCCCTTGAGTTCCCGTAATCCTTTGAGCTCTCAAAACCCCTTGAGTTCCCGAAATCCCCTGAGTTCTCGAAATCCTTTGAGTTCAGAAACACTTTAATCCTTGGCTTGTTTTGCAAAATTAACTATATTATATATAAAGGAGAATAACTATGGGCTTTGATGAAATAGGTAGTGCAGTTAGTAAAAGAGATTTAAAAATATATTGGCTTGTGGACGTTTCCTATTCTATGAGTGGGGAAAAAATTGCAACGGTGAACAGAGCAATAAAAGCCTGTATACAGCCTTTGCGAGATGCAGCAGAAGATAATCCGGAAGCAAAGATGTTTGTTAGAGCAATGAAGTTTTCTGTTGGGGCTCAGTGGCACACCGGAGAAACACCGATAGAGGATTTTGTTTGGTACGATTTGGAAACTAGTGGATACACAGACACCGGGGCAGCTCTTAAACTGATGGCAGATGAGCTTTCTATGGAAAAAATGGGAAACCGTGCCTTGCCGCCTGTTATTATTTTAATGAGCGACGGAGAAGCCACAGATGATTATGAAGGTGGGTTGAGGGAGCTTCTAAAACACCGCTGGAGTCAAAAGGCTGTCCGCATATCTATCGCTATTGGAAATGATGCCAATATTACGGAGCTAACAAAATTTTGCTCCAATCCCCAAGAAGCGCCGCCGCTTGTTGCGGATCGTGCATCTGAACTTGTTGCTTATATAAAATGGGCAAGTGTAGAGGTAAGCAAGAGTGTTAGCAATTCTGTTATTGGCACAGATACCGGATCCAATGTACAACTGCCTCCTCTGCCGGAAGCACAGGTAATGATAGGCTCTGACGACGATGAGGACGATATTTTTTAGGAGGCAGAAATGGCACAAACAAATTGGGCCACTTTGGGCTGTAGTGTTATAGGTGCTTCTCATGTTAAGCGAGGTATGGAAAACCAAGACAGTATATATTTTGGCGGGCCGCCGGTTTTTGTTGCTGTAGCAGATGGGCATGGGGGCAAAAAATATGTGCGTTCCCATATTGGCTCCAGGCTGGCAGTAACTGCTATAAGCAATACACTGGCTCAATGCCTGCCTTTGCATAGCCAAATGAAAGATATAGATACAAATATTCGTCATATAAAAAGCCGTTTTTTGTTGCACTGGCAAAATAGTGTAGATGAAAACTTGTCGGAGCGACCCCTTTCACAAGAAGAGCAAGAAGTATTTAAACAAACAGAAAACCTGCGCCAAGCCTTTGGCACCACCTTTCTGTGTGCCGTTGCCTACGATGATTTAATATTGCTGTTACAGCACGGAGATGGGGATATAATAGGTCTCTACGAAGATCAAGCAATAGACCTAATGGATGAAGATATTAGAAATTTTGCAGGTAATACCCTATCTCTCGGTTCTCTTACCGATGCAGGCGAAATCGGGCATAAAGTTCTAACAAAAAAAGAAATCCCGAGCCTTATAACCCTTTCCACCGACGGTATAAAAAACTCATATAACGACACTGTACCCCAGGAGATAGAGCAGTTTTATAAAATACCAAGAGCAATAAAAGAGGCTTTGGATCAAGGGTTGGAAATAACGGCGGATTTGCAAGATATGCTTACGAAAATAACAGCGAATGGCTCCGGCGACGATGTAACATTAGGGGTGCTATACAGCAGATTGTAATATAGATACCATGAACTGCATGAAAAACAAACCCATGTTGCCATACAGCGACATGGGTTTTGTTTGCGATTTAGCACTTTAACCCACCAACTCCCGATAAACAAAGCAATCCGTGAAGTGGTCGTTTACCATCCCTGTAGCCTGCATATAGGCGTATATGATGGTGGAGCCTATAAACTTAAAGCCTATCTTTTTCAAATCCTTGCTTATCTTATCAGATAATGGCGTTGTGGCCGGTATATCCTTTATTTTCTCAAAGCGGTTGATTATGGGGGTATAGTCCACATAACGCCAAATGAAGCTATCGAAACTGCCGTATTTTTCAACGGTTTCTAAAAACAGCTTGGCATTTGTTATAGCTCCTGCAATCTTCAAACGGTTTCTGATGATGCCCTTGTTTTCCAGTAGCTGCTGTATCTTTGCTTCATCATAACGCACCATTTTATGAGGGTCAAAGCCGTCAAAGGCTTGGCGATAATTCTCGCGCTTTTTAAGCACGGTAATCCAAGACAGCCCTGCTTGTGCGCCCTCTAAAATTAGCATCTCAAACAGCTTGCGGTCGTCATGGACAGGGCGACCCCATTCTTTGTCGTGATAGTCGATATATATTTGGCTATCGCCGCACCATGAGCATCTTTTGATGTCACACATGGGGCTAATAGCTTCTTTCGAGAGGGTAGGTTTTATATTCTATAATCTCACCTACCATTGATGTAAACTTCATAGCCGCTTCGTTTTCCTCGGCCTTTTTCATGGAATTATCGGCATCAGGAAATGTCGCCCAAACTACCCAATCTGTCCACACACCGTCGATATTCATTAGCTGGCGGCTTACAAAGCCCTTGCATTTCGACAGATACTCTTCTTGGATTTTGTCAGATGCGGCTAAGAAATCCTCTGTAGATACGCCGTCTTTTAGTTTGCAGGAGATAAACATGCCTGTTTTTTTCCAACATTTCAGCGTGGGGAAATGTTGGTTCATAGCGGCTCTTGCTGTGGTTTCATCGGCAAACACATCAGGCACCACATGGGGGATGCAACCCTCAATTACCTCTTCCATTGTGGCATCGGGATGAAAAAAAGCACCGTTTTTATAGCAATAGCAGCAATAATCCTCGTTCTTGCTACCGTCGGCGTTTGTCCCAAATTCTTCGGGCTTAGTCATTGGCATTGCACATCTTTGGCAGAATTGCTCGTTTTTCATGGTAAAATTCCTCCTTATTTTCCGGGTACTCTTCCGGGTACTCTCTGATTAGTATATCACGGTTAATATGACAACAGCACGTCATATTACAAATACTTGCTCAAAATATTTTTTGCTTTAGCTTTGATAATGTCCTTAATATGGGCAGGTTCTAAAACCTCAACATGTTCACCAAAAGACAGGATAAACCCATAGAGCCACTCATCTTCCGGCCATGTCACCGATACGATATGGCTACCGTCGGGCTGCGGCTTTGCATCTTCAAAATCATCAAATGCACGATATGTCATTTCCGGTGCAATTTTTAGCTTTAATGTAACGTCTGCCCTGTGGTCGTTTGGGTGTGTGTCCCCGGTATCTTCCACCAAATCACGCTTGATAAAATGCTCATCTGTTACTGATAGATCCCGTATCCGTGTCAGCTTGAACAACCTAACATCTTGCTTTTCTAAACAAAATGCCTTTATATACCATGCCTTGGACTTAAACCACAACTGCACAGGCTCTACCCGTCTGCTTGTTTTATTCCCATAGGTGCTGTAGTAATCAAATGTGGTGATACGGCTTTCGGTTATGGCACATTTTAAGTCATGGAATATGCTCTCTTGGGTAAAGCTCCATTCAGTAAAATCCACATCCAGCCACGGGGTAGCGGTTTTATTAAACACGGTGGACAGCTTATCCAGTACACGGTCTGTATCGACAGTCTTTACAGCAGACAAGCCAAGCAGAGCAGACAAAATCTCATTTTGCTCCTGCTCGCTCAAGATAGACTTGTTTAACACAAAGTCAGGCAAAAGGCTAATGCCGCCGCCTTTGCCCCTTTCGCTATAAACAGGAATCCCTGCAAGACTAAGAGTATCTACATCACGATAAATCGTGCGAGTCGATACCCCGAACCGCTCTGCCAGTTCCTTTGCGGTTGTTGTTTCTTTGTTTAGCAGGATATAGATTATTTCAAATAGTCTGGTTATTTGCATGATTATCACCTGTTAGTGGAAGCCCCGAACTATCCGAAATAAAACTTAAACCACCTAAATTTTCTATCAATTCACCATATGAATATACCTCTACCCAAAAGTCCATAGATTCAAATGCGTTTTCAGTTTGATAATTAAAAATCAAAAATTGCTGGTTGTCTGTTGTAAACAAATTGATTATATCTTGTTGGTCTGTTGTTAGATGGGCAGGCCCTATTTCGCTATTCATTTCAAAACTACAGCCCGAAATTATTATTGGCATAAAAACGGTAACAAACAGCATAGCAACAAATTTTTTCATTTTATCCCTCCGCAAAATATAAATTAACTCGCCACCGCCATAAGAACATAGTATCAAGCAAAATAATTATACCACATCCGACCCACCAATTTCTACCTTCGATTTTTTCTGCTCTGATGATTTGGGAGATTAGGGCAAAATATATTGTTTTGAAAAAAAGTTGAGCAATAGCATTTTTTAGGTTATAATGTAGCAAACGTACTTGGAAGCCGTGGAGATAGAGGTAACCCTATTGCCGGAAGGGCGTAAAGGTGTTATGATCGATAGCATCCATAGGTTGAAAGACGTTTGTTATAACATCAAAGGAGTTTTTAAAATTTGCAAAAAATTAAAATAGCAAAAAGGAAACCCACAGGGGAAAAACTTACATACACATTTAAATCGGATGTGTTGTTTAAAATGCTGTTTGTGAAATATCCGGATCTGCTTAAAAGGCTAGTTGCCGTATTGCTTAATATCCCTATTGGGAGCATAGAGCATTTTCAGATCACTAATACAGAAATGCCGCCGGAGGAGATAGGGAAAAAGTTTTGCAGACTAGATATTCACATGATAGTGGATGGTAAAAGGGTAAATTTGGAGATTCAGGTGGAGAACCCCGGCAACTACCCTGAACGTT
>JGI24700J35501_10930688_pt1 | contig 18648 bp, 12 predicted proteins | sample TergutTh196P1_FD_35501 | JGI IMG/M metagenome (IMG submission 35501)
ATTTGTTGAACCAAAAGATATAAGCACAGCCTCACTCAGGGACCTCTGTCTCTTTATAAGAGACACAGGGTTACTGAATCTGTGCTGAATGACAGTTCAGGATTGCACAATAAGCCTCAAGGCTGAGGTGCCTCTGGAGCTTAAGTTGATGGGCCCTGAAGTAGAAGAAGAAGAAGAAGAAGAAGAAGAAGAAGAAGAAGAAGAAGCCTAACATTATACTATGGGTAAGACTATGGGTAGTGTTTCAGGGATGGGCAGTAGGTGCACACTGTCTCGAAAAATTAAGTTTTCATTTCCCACTGCAAACTATGTTTACATGATATTTCATGCAGAAACTCTACACACATTCCTTCATGATCTGACTTACCAGTAAACCTACAAGTGGTTTCAGAACTTTAAGGTCCATTAGCATCAATTCATACGCTCAGCAGGTTTCAGCAATGAGATGGGTCCTACCTGACATCCTGCAGAACAACAGGTGATGCTAATGGCAGTGGCCATTATGTGGTGTCATCACTTAGGCTAGTAGAAGTTGACCACAACTCCTTAACCTCTGGCCAGCATAGCCTCCCCCAGCAGTGCTTTTGCTCACTGAATTGCCGTTGCCCTGGGATTTTAAGGGCTAATTTTGCTGTGCTTATATTTCTCTTTCTTGGTTGAAGGAAAGCTTGTTATGATTGCTATGTTTGAAGTCTACTGACATCAATCTCATAACTTGGTATGAGCTACTTGCAGCCAGAAACTACATATTCTGTTGGGCATGGAATGGCATAAACTGCTGCAGTAATTAGGACAAGTGAGCAAACTGTGGTCAGCAGCCCAACCTCATAATGCACAGCATTAGAGACAACTGGTGCCATCCCACAGGCAAATGAAGAATGTGAATAACAACAGCATAGAGACAATTATGTTCTGTCAGCATTGTAGTACATTCAGAAATTCCAGGATGATTGGTGTAGCACAGCCACAGTTATGGAGAATTTTGCACAATGATGGTTTCTGCCCGTGTCACCTCCAAAGATGATACAACACCTCATATTTTGAGATCATGCCAACTGTGTAAATTTTTTTGAATAGCTCAAACATGGCTACAAATTCTGCCTCACATCGTGTTCACAGATGAAGCTGAGGTTAGCCAGGATGATATTACCAAAACATGGAATTCGCTTTCAATATCATTTTTGACACCAGTTTTCAGTTAATACATGGGGTGGAGTTTTAGGCAATTACCTAGTTGAATCACGTCTCATTGAGGGACTCTGATACCTCTGTACAACAGGAATTTTCTGGAAAACGAATTACCATTGTTTTAAGAGATTGTGCCTGTTGCAAGACAGTGATGTGGTTACAGCATGATATAATACCTCCACAGTCCAGAAGAGAAGCAGTGGAATTTTCTAAAAAATTAGGAAGTAACATGGATAAAAAGGGGTGGACCATTGGCTTGTCCCATGCAGTCAGTTGACTTGAACTCATTAGGTTTCCTTCTGTGGATTGCATTAAGTTAAAGAGTGTATCTCTGTGGTAAACCAGAAGCAATGCATCTAGATGCCATTAATGAAGCTGCTGGTGGTACTGGAAACAAACTGGGACACGTAGTGGCAATGATCTATGGCACAATGACTGGCAGCCTGCATGTAGTCTAATGGTGAGAAATGTGGATGTGTTGCAATAACTAAGAAACTAGAATGTTTTTGTAGACGTTTGAAATTAAAATAAAGCTGAGTTGAAAAGGCCTTTATAGGCACATTCACAGAATTGTGAAAAACGACTCTTAGTTTCTTCCTGTCTGTTTGTGTGTCTGTCTGTCTGTCTCTTCATCCACATGAAACAACGCAGCTCCCACTGGACAGATTTTCATGAAATTTAGAGTATTTCTTGAAATTTTGTCAAGACAGTTCAAGTTTCATTAAAATCTGGAAAGAGTAATGGGCACTTTACATGGAGACCTATGTACTCTTTATAGAATGAGAAATTTTTTAGACAAAAGTTGTACAGAAAATCATAACACATTATATGTTCAATAATTTTTTTCTGAAAGTCTTTCCGTTTTTGAGATAATGTGAAAAAATATGGCAGGGTCAGACAGGCCACAGATGACAATATAATACGGTGTGTGCGTTTTGCTTGCTGAATAATTAAGGCTACAGACACACACTCAGAATATGTAATATTATTGCTTCTGTGTGACAGCAATGGTTTCTTGAACACGCCTCAATAGTACATTTATATGAACATTGCATGTCTTATGTTTTTATTAAATGCTACACTAAGCTAGCATATAACTTGATATCAGTGTCTAAACTACCCATATTTATTAGACATTTTTTACTGCAAATGACCTGTAGAGCATGTTCCTGAAGTTAGCCGCTGTGTTGTGGAATGTCTGTATAATAGTTTAAATAAGATTTATGTCATACATAAAACCCATTTTCTATATCAGAATTTATACTTATAATAATTTACTTTTTTAGGAATAATGTTTTTAAAAATAGTTAGTCATTTAATTACATTGTATGTCGTTCAGCAGTGCATTCAGTCTGGATGCTGTGTGTAACTTTGTGTCTGTTTTTACAAGATGGTTGCATGTCATTTTATAATTTGACAAGAAAGTTGATGTTGTATTGTATATTTTGTATTTTTGTGATTCGTTCCACTTCTTACTGTCACTTTGACTGAATTTTGGGTTCAAAGGCTGTATGGCATGTATATATGTATGTAAAGTTTAATGCCAATATTTACTAGTACTGCACACAGTTATTTCTGTTATGTGGTCTGTTTTAGGTTGTAATGAAATGTTTAGCATTTGCTGTGGAATATGTCATTTTGAGTCACATTCCCCACAGATCACCATTTTCAGTATTCATTATGTTTTTCAACCTCTCAGTACTCAGTTTTTCATTATATAATAAAATATTTAACTGTACTGTTCACAGGGAAAGAACGGACTCAGCTTGTCTCTTCTGTCACTATTCGTTGTCTGTTGTTGGTGTTGTTAGATGGGTATCCAGTGTAGAGCGTGGGGGATTAGGCAGTCTGCTTCAACTCACAGCCCTCATGTTCTGTCTTTGCTTGACCCAAGTATAAGATGCATATTGAGGATCATAAAAGAATGTGAATAATTGCATTGGTATTTAAGAATGCTATTAGATGTTTTTGTATTTTATCTCAATTCTCAATTTGTTTTATTTTATAGGAAACTGGTAAACAATCACACATTCTTCCAGCATCCTGACCTGATCAGGATCCTGCGTGTCCACGAGAATGTTATGGCAGTGATGATGAATACTCTTGGCAGACGAGCTCAAGCCCAGTCAGATACCCAGGCACAAATTCAAGCCACAGGACAAGAAGGAGAAGCACCTCCAAAGGAAAAGGTTGAAATTCTTTCTTGTTTCTTTTAGTTTTTGAAAGAAACTTAGTTCCTTTTGTAACCCTGTCGGTGAACTGTATGCATATATCCATATATTTCTTGATTCTGTGTGAACATCAGTACTGTTAACAGTACTCTTCAAAATCTCAGTAAACAACATGCAGTTAGAGGCACCGCTTCATGATATTCAGTTAAATTCCACACCATCACAATCACATGCATTTAAGAGACAACCCATTATCGCACATTGTACATCCTAGTAATCAGCAATACCAACATGAAAACAACCAAATATTTGATCTTTTGTAAACTATGTAGTATATATTAGTGCAATCTTTTGTGGAAATTTAAAATATTGTGGTGAATGCCCAGAATACTTTGGTATGATATTTCATTGTAATCTGAGAGGTGTGAAGTTTTTAAGTGATGACATGTTATGAATGCATATACAGATTTTTCACGAAACAGTTGTATCCTGACCTGATATGTTTCATAAATTTAAAATTGTGAATTCCTGGTTACTATCCATGGGTGTGAGTTTGGATGTGCGATTGTGCCCTTTTTATCTCTGTGCAGTTTACCAGTTCTGGATTTAAAATTTTATTTTTAGGAAATATGTGGCAGAGAAGTTTTAAAATTAAACTTATAAAGTCTAATTATTTTGAATCCCTGAAATGCACATCAGTGCTGTGTGATTGACTAATGTTAAAATTTTAAACCTGAAAGAAAATTTTCAGTTGTATTAATCTAGCTTTTATTGTGCAGCAAACAGGTCAGTGCCGTCAGGAAGCAAAATATTGATATCGTTTACTCTAATTTCTTCACAAATGGTTACCAATATTTAAATCATCTTTATTAATTTTCTTTAGCCATTTCTCCAAGGGTGATTTATTTTGACTTTGTTTTAGCATTGCCCTTATCAACTACAAAGAAAAATTTGTATCAAATTTTAGTATTAGCGAACTGAATAAGTCACCTTCCATACAGTCGTACTGAAATATTGCGCCTTGGTGTGGCTGTGGTATGGCTTGGGCAGCTAGTTCCTGATCTCTCACTGCAGAGGCCCAGGTTTGATCCCAAGCCAGTCTGTGTAGGTTTTGTGGTGCACAAGGTGATACTGGGACAGGTTGTTTCTCTGAGTACCTTCATTTTCCCTTGTCAGTATTATCCAACCACTGCTCCATATTCATACTGTATTTGTCTGTCACCAACACTATATAATTGTAGCATTTGACAGCTTTCATAAGTAAAACAGTTCTTCCACTTCTCTTCCTGCCCCTTGCTGCACCTGGAGTGCCCATGAAAGTCTGTGAAGAGTAACTTCTTGTACATACTATACAGAAAGGTTTTTGGAAAATGCCATCTTCTCTAGCCATTGTCTGTCATTCGTGCGATTGTAATAATATACCCCTAAGACTGTAACATTGTTTGGATTGGTATGTGATGTAGGTCAGTGAATTTTGTTCTAGAAAGCATTATTTACTTGCATAGTTACTTCACTTCTCAGCACAAGTTTTTTATTTTGAAGGAAGGACAGTTTTGTGGCTTTGCCCTCATGATTTGAGAATGGCCATATAACAGTGAGGAATGGTAACAGCATTTCGAAATATTTACTGGCATATAACTAACCAACAAAATGCACTTCTATGTTTATGATGTATTTTAATCACAGTTTTCTCACCAAAATATTTTGGCCACTATTGCACCCATCTGCAGGGTGATGTTATTACAAGAATACAAAAGTAAAGTGGTGTGTCATCATCACTCCATCCCAATTAAAACTTATTATAATTTCAGTTAAAATTGTATAAATAATATAAATATGGGTTAAAAATGGGTAATGATTAAAATCTTGGGAGTTTAGTCTGTGCAGAGTAATGTTTGATGCAGTGATATGATGAGTTTAAATCCAGCATAAAGTTGGCTTGAATAAATTTGTCATGAATTGGGTTATGAGGCCTTACTTGCTTTTGGTTTTTTGATGATTTATCATAATTTAAAATTAACTTCTTTAAGTCATTGATTAATACTCTTGCAATTATGTTTGGTATGGATCTGTAGTTTGCTCTGGATGTATCTGAACATTGTCTATAACGTATACATTACATTGTCACTTACGTAAAGCATCCGCTGCTTAGGCATGACTTATACCTGTATTATAAGGTGTGGTACTTCAGAAGTACCAGAACCATAGAAATGATACTTTATGAAAGTTATCTGCCATTTGCATTGTCTAGTCCAGAATTTTGCACAGATTATCCCACTCAATTACAATTTGCTATGATAGTAATATGGGTAATTGAACAAGAAATTTAAAATGTTCAGTCATTTCTCATTGCTTCCTTATGACACAGCAGTGTGTATCCAAGTTTTGGTTGTTTGCATTTTCACATTGTGTAGTTTACTTCAGGATTAAAGTGAGTAGGACTACCCCCGTCCCTGAATCTGAATGGCTAGTCTTCTTATGTCCTTTACTTATAACACACACACACACCTTATCCTTTGCACTAAAACCCTGAAGGTGGAGGTAGTGTGTTCCTCTGAAATATTAGCATCCATCAGTAAGACTAAATGACATAACAGCCTGGAAGACCATACATAGTCTGTGCTCTTTGGGTCACTTAAACTTGAATAACTTGTTTTATTCATATGTTTTAGTCAAATGTGGTATTGGGATTAATATTGTTGTGAATGCATATTTGTTGCAACTCTGTTTTTGGTACACATGAAAAGGACTGTAAATATGTTGTAAAATATTTAATGAATGTATTTTCTGAAGAATGCTGTTATTTATTTTATCTTAATATTTCTATATTATTTAAATCAGGATACCTCTCATGAGATGGTTGTAGCTTGTTGCCGATTCCTGTGCTACTTCTGCAGAACATCACGCCAGAATCAGAAGGCTATGTTTGACCATTTCGCATTCCTTTTGGAGAACAGTAATATACTTCTGTCAAGACCATCTTTGCGTGGCAGTACGCCTCTGGACGTGGCTTACTCCTCACTGATGGAGAATACTGAACTGGCACTTGCACTTCGGTCAGTACTCTGGAAAAGCTAGCTTCCTAGAATTCTGTCTTAAAAATCTTGTTTCTCGTCATAAAAGAGATTTATGGCTTTTAAAGTTCTTACTGTGTATGTTAGTGACTGGTTGCAACTAACAAGATTCCATGGGCAGCATTTCATACAGTAGTTTATTACTTATTTATCATCTGTATTATTATTTGAAACATGCTTGTGTTTCAGGGAACATTACTTAGAGAAGATAGCCATATATCTTTCTCGTTGTGGTTTACAATCTAACTCAGAGCTTCTGGAGAAAGGCTATCCAGACTTGGGTTGGGATCCTGTGGAAGGAGAGAGATATCTAGATTTCTTGCGGTTTTGTGTCTGGGTGAATGGTAATTTAAATTCATATATATTTTCCATAAAATATCACTTTTTTTCTGTAATTACATGTACAACTTATTTATCCTATAATAAGTAATATCTTAGTGTGCTTCTGAGTTTTAGTGTACTCAAAGCCATAAAATATTATACTTATGGTGACAGGTAATATCTTCAGACCTTGACAAGGTGTGTGTTAAGAATATTTGTCGCTCATCCTACTGTCACCTTGCAGAATTGTTGAGCTATGACACTTTTATGCTGTAAAGTGAGTTTCTTCCTTTTCTTTCTGTCTTCCATCATTCCTTCTTTCTCTCATTCATTCTTTCTTTCTTTCTTTCTTTGCACAGGCACAGACTTGGGCAGAAATATTTCATTTCATTTATTTCACGTTCCATTGATCTTATACAGATGTGGAACTAGTTATATATACATTTAGCATATAAATGAAGCGTGTGTACATGTTGATTGCTCTTATTAATTCGGTCCAGCCCCCAGTGGGTGTGTATACTTCTTGGCTGTGCTGTTGAGAAAAGATGCTGTATAACAGTCTTGTAACACTGAATTCTCTGTAAACATGCAAGTCTTAGAATAAATTTATGTTAGCAGTGATTTGTATTTGTAGGTGAAAGTGTAGAAGAAAATGCAAACCTTGTAATCCGTCTTCTGATTCGTCGACCGGAGTGCTTGGGTCCTGCACTGAGAGGAGAAGGAGAAGGCTTGCTGAGAGCCATCATAGATGCCAACAAGGTTTGTCAGTATGTTCATTATTTCATGTACTGACACTCAGTAATCAGTGCTAACAGTTTTAATGGACTTTGTCCCTGAATCATTCCATTAAATACTACAGTATCCTGATTCTGTCTGACCATTTGGTTTAATTGCTATTTATACATTAAGTTATGGTACCACTTATTATTTTAAGCTGTCTATTGTTGCACATGACAGGGCATTAATTACCAAGATGTCTTTTCATAAAAAATGTATAGTTGCTTATGGCAAATCTGTAACATTATGTGTAATACATCATTTTGTGTAAATTTGATTGTTATAAGGTTACTGTTGCGTGACTTCAACTATGCAAACCAGCTACACATAAGTTGAGATGTCACACAACTCTATAAGCAAGTAGCTAGAAGTTAGCAATCCTTTGTAATGAAAGAATGCATTCATTTTGAAAGTTATTGTGAAAGGGAAGCCATTGTGATACCTGCATAACACTTTGTCAGTAGCAAGGTCCTCTTTTTGTAGTTGATGATTTACCATAATTTCAGATGTCAGAACGCATTGCGGACAGGCGGAAGTTGATGGATGAAGCAGAAGGAACAATGTCAGTATTGCAGTTTGAACATCCATTGCCTGAGAGTGATGAAGATGAAGACTATATTGACACTGGAGCAGCCACCCTGAACTTCTACTGTACACTGGTGGATCTTCTTGGGCGCTGCGCTCCAGATGCATCTGTCATTGCACAGGTAACTTCTGGCAGACTTTATACTGACTATAAGAAACATGCCAGTTAACAAGAAGATATGAATTTCATATGCTGGTGATATTATACGAATGACATATGACTTTACAGGGTTTCCTGTACAGTACTGTCACATATCAAATTGGTTTGGCATGATTTAATCTCTAAATTTATCATGCATTAGTGTCACTTTAGTATGTGTATCATTTTTATATTAGCAGAATGTATGTTGCTCGCACCTTCGATAGCTTAATAAAGAAAACTTTTTCTACAAAAATGTGCAACTTTTTCAGCTGCTGTAAATACTTTGTAGGAAAAAAGTAACTTGAGTTGGCTGATTGAAATGAGATATGAAAGAGTGAGTGCAGAGGGTGTCCATAGACCTGTATTAAAATGAAAAATTTAAGTATTTCTTAGCTGATGAGGTACTGGAAATAATCATTACAATTCTTTATTGAATTTTTTTCTTATACATAACACGTGTGGCCACTACACCATGTTGCACCCTTCAGATTAGATCCTTTGTGACCTGAAAGAGTAATTCTGTATATGATGCCATGACTTCTTGTTCTCAGTGATGATATCATTAAATGTCCACACACTAAGTTCTGATATGAATTTTTGGCACATAAGAAATTCACATTCTTGATGTTGATAGTAGCCTGCATTGCGTGGTGAACAACAGTCCAGCAGTTTCTGGCCACAAATTTCTGCACAAACATAGCTGAGTGAGCAGGAACTTTGACAGATAGCTGATCCCCAGTCTAGTGTGCAATTTGTCAAGAAGTTTTCAAACACATATCTTTCAGTATCCACTAAAAAAAAAAATCTGTGGAGAAATGTCGATTCTTAGTTTGTCCATTTTGTGCTGTCTCTTGTACATCCTTTCTTCATTGTCATTTAAGAATGGCCTAAATATTCAGTATCTTCAACAGGAGTAATTCTGCTTTAGGGCTTGGAAAACTACTCAGATCCGTTGAGTTGTGCTCAGTTTTTCCTCGTTGGATGCAAGGTGTAATGCTATGGTTTCTGTATCATTTGTCCCTAGTTTATAGGGTAACTTGACACACATGTGCCATACTTTAAAACAAGTCACATTTAATAAACCAGAAATTACAATCAGTGCTACATACAACTTACTCCATGATGTATCTCTTCTGAATGACTGTTTTGACAATAATTCATCAGAAAATATTCTGCCATCATTGAGCGGAGGAACTGCTAGGGACAAGTAATCTTGCATTCTTTGTTTTATCACACTTCAAAAGCTTCAGACAATACAACAAATTTGTGTAGCTGACACTCTTTTTTTCATTTGCTGTGTTACTCTGTATGAAGAATTGAATAGAAAGTACCTGTTAGTTTATTCCAGTCTTGTAGCAGAGTAACATTCTTCATTGGTTTATTCAAATTTTGTAATAGAGAAACATTTTTCAGGGCAGGGAGTGAACTTTAAGTGCAACTGCTAGATTTGCCATCCAGTATACTTGACAAATACCTAGAATATAATATTCTTAAGATGAATATGCGTACTGACAAGCATGGAAGTGATCAGTATATATTTCTTCACAAAAGGGGCAACAAACAATAGGATGCATTTAAACTTTATAGGAAGTTGTGACTTTCTATACCTTGAGGGGAGTGATTTTCCACTGGAATGGTACACCACAAGCAAATGCTAGATAGAACCTTCTTTAGCCCCTGCTCTTCTGGGGAAAATGTATGTGTCAGTAGGCTGTGCATTAGCCATATCGTTCATATTTAGATACTCACGCAATGTTTTATTCCCATAAGATCGTATTTCACTTCAGAGGTATTATTTTTGTCTGTAGTGTATACTGATAGTCAGGATACATTATCTACTCCAGGGTAAGTAAATTGTTGTCCCTACGTGTGACGTGCCCCTCCAGTTGTGGTTGTGTCTGCCTTCAATTCCTTCATTAGTGGCAAGTTGAAATAAATCTCATTTCTGAGATACCGGCATGCATGAGGGAGATTTCTACATCTTCCAGTGTTAGAATTACAATGAAAAAATTACGGCCAGCTAACACAACACTTAATATGTACAGTAACTCCCCAACTTACATAACACTCAACTTATATACATTTTTGCCAGCTGGTGCTAACTTAAAAAACCATGGAAGCGTTATTTTGTATCCTGTAAGAAATAAACAGAGGACCCGACTAGGACAGCAAGAACATGTAGATGGCATAACTCCATAAGCCAAGTGCCTTAATATAGTACATACAACATTCACTGTGTTTATTTAGTAATTCATCTGTGTTTGAAATTAAATGTTGAATATGCTGCACACATTGCTTCTGTCCCTGCACACCCATACGATCATAGTCTCCCAGTCATCTGCTGCCGTCAGTAGTTGTCCGGTAGTTGACGCCTCGTGATCAGCGCCGATAATAAATTAGTCAAATGAATGCTTTCTTCACTATTGTTTCAGATTGGAGACCTGTGGTTGTGCTGTCAGTGTTCTTTTTAGCCCTGTGTTAGTCATTGCCAGTGTTCTTTTTAACTCCATGTCAGTTATTGCTAGTGTTCTGTTTATTCCTGTTTACTTATTACAATAATTTTTACTGGCACTTGTCTTAATATTTTTATTGTACATTCTGAAGCACATTTTGTAATTTCTCATGTATGTTAGATAAAAAAGTAGAATTTAATTGACTTCAGGGAAATTCTGACTTCAGTAAAATTCAGCTTGCATAAAATTCCACACAACCCACTCCTTACATAAGTCAGGGAGTGGCTTGTTACAATGCAAAACAATATATATGTTATGTAATCAGATATCTGTTTGTTTATGACCAGGGCAAAAATGAATCTCTTCGAGCAAGAGCCATTCTGCGATCACTGGTGCCTTTGGAAGATCTACAGGGCGTGCTAAGTCTCAGATTTACCCTGACAAATCCTGCTGCAGGAGAGGAACGGCCTAAGAGTGACATGCCATCTGGACTCATTCCTGGCAATAAACAGAGTGTAGTACTGTTCCTTGAGAGAGTGTATGGTATTGAGACACAAGAACTGTTCTACAAACTCCTGGAAGATGCATTCCTTCCTGATTTGCGTGCAGCCACCATGTTAGATAGGGTTAGCAAAAAACAATACAATAAATTAATAGATTTTCAAGGTCACACATTATGATATATCTTTCATTAATATAAAATTTTAATTACTCCTTAAGCGGTCATGTAAATCTACAGTAGTCCTGTTGTTTGCTCAGTAGTAATCTGTTGAAGAGAGTATTCATCATTGACTAGTTAAACAGTGTACATTAATGTATATCCTTGTGAAAGAAACATGCTAACTTCCTTGTACTATACCAGTACTGAGTTAGTCAAAAGTAAATATGCAAGTTTTGAGGTGCTTGTAGTGGTGTTCCTGAGAATTCACATCTTTTGGTTTGTGACATTTTGGCTTTGGATGAGTGGTTTCCAACATGTTGAAGAACACTGGGGACCACTAGCCCAACAATGCAGGGTATCCTATAACTTAAAGCACTTGCATGTTTAGAAGATATTTCAATGTTTTCATATTTATAAATTCACTTTCATGTCATTATAAGGCCATTTGTATGATATGTGCAATTTGGTAAGGTCCACAGACACTGTGAACAGTGTATACACAAACATTTCTTCTGCTTCAAGTTATTCTCATCATTGGTTTCAAAATTCTGTATAAAATGAGGGCTGGTGATTGCTTCATGTAGAATTATTCCATTAATGGTGTCTGAGTTGGCATTACAGCACATACCATGCTGATAAACTCTGATATTACAGTTTGAAACAATACTGGCTGTTGAATTACACCCAATAAATTTTGTGTGATTTCAGAATGATGGCTATGAATCTGACATGGCACTGGCAATGAATCGTTATATTGGTAATTCCATCTTGCCACTTCTTATCAAACACTCCTCATTCTACAATGAGGCTGACAATTATGCTAACTTGCTGGATGCTACACTGCACACAGTGTACAGGCTGTCAAAAAACAGAATGCTTACCAAAGGTCAGAGAGAAGCTGTGTCAGACTTCCTTGTGGCACTTACCAGGTAAATATTATAATTAAGCATGCTGTACTTGTTAGTCATTGTTAAATTTTATTAACAATGGGCAAAGTTTTGTAAACTTTTAAAGTAATAGTGCACTGCATGTCAGCATTGCTGCAATTTATGTTTGAGCTTGTTTTATATGGTCTTAATCATTAGAACAAGAGCGGAGAAAGAAAGTTAACTTCATCAACAAAGTTACAGCAGACTGAAAGAAGGTAGACACATTGTTTTTGAAAAACAGTATAATACATGTGCAGTACATACCTAAGGTCAGACTGTGCATAAGCAATTGATATTTCAGATATGTTAAACATTAATTTGACAGATACTGTTTACTATTTAAGAAGTCTGAACAATACTAGTTCAAAGAACCAGATGGGTTTCAATCATTGTATTGTTACATAACCTAAGAAATGAATAAGTATTTTGTTTTGGTTCTTATACTAGAGCTTTGTATAAAGTGTATGGAATGGGGGCTACTGTATGTTACACATTTAAGTAAAGGGAGTTTCTTTTGTGAGTAAAACTACCTAATATACTATGGTGTGTGTAATCCTCATGATAGGTCATGCTGATGGCAGAGTGTGTTAAAATTTCTCCATAACAGTAACCCTCTATGCTTAGTTTTGAATGTAGAATGAGATGATTGGAGCTTCAGCAGATAGGATTATTGTAATTCATAGTTGGATTTTATTGTCAGTAATCAGTGGAATTTATCATAATATATTTTCAGACATGAAACTTAGAAAATGAAACGTGAACTGTATACTTGTGTAATGACTGTCTTCAATATGTATTTGTTGCACTGTGAACATAATTTTGTAGGGAGTGAAAAATCTGTTGTACCATAGAAACATCATTTATGAATCCATGAGAAAGGGAAAACTTTAAAGCTTTTAATGTTTAATAATATACAATGTAGTATTTCTTTTATAGTCAGATGCAACCCAGCATGTTACTCAAGTTACTGAGGAAACTTACCATTGATGTTTCTAAGTTGACAGAGTACACCACGGTGGCACTAAGGGTATGTACAAATATTGTTTGAAGAATTTCTGACAGTTGCCAGATTTAAAGGTGAGCTTATAATTGATAGGCATGATGTACAGCAGCCCAGTACATATAAAGACTTGTGAAGATGTAAAGTTATCATGGCAATACTATGACAACAGCTTTGTTCAGGAAGTAGCACCATATAGGTTGGTGGAATATTACAGATGTTGTAGTGGATTCTGCTGCCTCCATCATCAGGGCAGATGAGTAATCAGTGTGTAGATAAAGATGCATGTATAGAGGAGCTGGGTGGACCAGGGATAGGGCCCTCTAAGGGACATTCTGAGTGGTGTGAACAGGTATTCAGTGAGAAAAAGTGAAAAGAATTAATATGTGTAAAAATCATGAAAGTAAACTATAAAGGGGGGTTAGGATGGTAGGAAAGTAAGAGTGGGTGAAGGAGAGACAGTAGGTTGGTGGACCAGTAAGAGGAGGGTGAAGTACAGAGCACTGGTAAGAGAAAGTGGGGTATAGAAACAGCTGATGTATAGAAACATGAAGGGGAAATATAACAAAATAAGGATATAAAAGCCAAAACATAATAATGTATAGAATGAAAATATACTGAGGTTGAACGTGAAAATAAATATAACAGAGTAACATTCACCTCCATCCAGTATCAAGGTTAAGAATGAGTGGAGCTATGCCTCTGCTACCCCAATACGCCTTTGTGACATGCACAGAGACAGCTTTGTAACAAAAGAGATGGTAGGGAGGAGGAAACATAAGAACGCCCTGAGAAGGGCAGCTGTCCATACACTGAAGAGGTCAGTATGTGCAAGTGCAGCAAGCCAGACCAGAAACAGTTTCCTGTGTTCCTTCTAGGAAGCAGAAGAAATAATACGAAGACTAGGCTATCCTTTATCATTCTACAAGACCATATGTTGCTGTCTAAAGTGTACTGGCAAATGGCCTAGCATGTCATCTGCTGGTGTCTTTTTGTTTACATGGTAGCAGTATAAATGTCCATGGTAAAGATGTGTCCTTCAAAACATGACAAATGGTCTGTTTGAAGGTATCTGAGGATTGACTGTAAAGTCATTAAACTATTACAGCTTAAACTGTGCAGTGTTGTAAGTAGATACTTTAAAATCCAGATTCTATGTTCCCACATTTTGTGTTTTCCACAATTTTACACACTTTTTTTTTGGTCCTGGCCAGATTCCCATTAGAACAGAGTTTCCTGGATTTTAAACTTTTTCACATTTTATGCCATTTTCTGTGGTCCCCACTGGGGTTTAACTGTATTTTGCACAGAAACAAACAAAACCTAGCCCCCTTTTTCATATTTGCATCATTCAACTATTAGGAGCTGTAGTAGCATAATTGGTATAGTGACTAGTCTATGAGCTGGACAAGCAGAATGCTGTGGTGGTATCATGCATTGGATTCCATCAAAAACAATATGGCCTCACTGACACAATAATCCACTCCTGACCACCTAATGAATTATTGTTTGGAGGAAATAAACCTTGTTAGCACCAACAAGTCCAGGTTCCTTTGGATTTATGACTAAATGTTGGGTAGTGTATCCTAGTATTATTCTGTGGGTAAGACTATGGGTAGTAATTTGAGGAAGGGGGTAGTAGGTGCATTTTCTCTCAAAAAATTAAGTTTTGATTTCCTACTACAACTATATTACCATAATATTTACTGGAGTAACCCTATACATGTTTCCGTTTGACCTGACTTTACACAGCAAACCTTCTATTGGGAGGATCAGAGCCTTAAGGTCGGTTAGCACCAATTCACACACACAACAGGTTACTGCTGTGGGGTAGGACCTACCTGACATACTGCATACCAACAAAATTTCAATAATGGCAGAAGCCATTACGTGGTATCATCATGTAGGCTCATAGAGTAAATGATGATCACAACATCTTAACCTCTGGCTGGCTTATCATCTCCCAGCAAGTGCTTTCTGACCTAAATGCCATTTCCTTAGGTTTTTAAGTTAAAATTTTGCTGCACTCACAGTTTTGCTTCCTGATTGTAATGACACTTGTTCCAATTGCTATGTTGAAAGCCTGCTGTCAGTATTTCATAACTTGTTCTGGTTTACTTACACCAAGGAATTGCATACTCTTCTGAGTACTGGAATGACATAAAATCTGTTGCAGTGATTAGTGCAGATGGGCAAATTGTGGACAGTGGCCCAATCTCATGATATATGGTGTTATGCAGTGAGTCATGGTTTGATTCTTGGCAGGGATAAGAGGTTTCTGTCTTCTCCAGAGACATTCAGTTAATCCCTGAATCCCACGCAGCCTCCTATCAAATGTACCAGAGACTGTCACTGGGAATACAGCAACCAGAGCATGGAGCTGACCACTCACCTCCATCTAGTGTCAGGTTAAAAAGTGGAACCCATTATGCCTTCATGGCATGCACAAGGATAGCTTTACCTGTACCATTCAACTAACTCATGCATTTCAGTTCTTTGCTAATGACCAACTTGATGCACTTTTTTATATCTTTATTTATTACACCTCTCTACATGTTTGGAGCATCACAGTGCTCATCATCAGGAGATCAAATTGTATTAATACATCATGTGGTATGATTAGTATGTGTGAGTGACTGCTTGGTATGCTGGTCAGGAGGGAACTGGTCATTAGCAAAGAATTGTAACGAGATGCGCGGTCAATGAAATATAAAATTTTCATGTATTTCAGTTGCTGATGCTGCATTATGACCGATGTGCCAAGTACTATGGTACTACGTCAGGACAAGGGATGTATGGTGCTTCAAGTGATGAAGAAAAGAGGCTGACTATGATGCTTTTCAGCAACATCTTTGATTCTCTCTCCAAAATGGTAAGTAACAAGCTTAATTCCTAAGCAAATTTTGCTCACTTAGTATTACAAGCTATAAATAATTTATGTGGTAATAATTAAATGCACCAAACAAATTAGTTAATGTGAATCAGTAACAAAAAATTACAAGTTATTTATTTTACATAGGACTACGATCCAGAGCTGTTTGGAAAAGCACTTCCATGCTTGACTGCAATTGGTTGTGCACTCCCACCAGATTATTCTCTGTCCAAAAACTATGATGATGAATGGTACAGTTCCAAGACAGGAGCAGATCCTGATGGTCCATACAACCCACAGCCCATCAATACCAGCAGGTATTTTTTTATTATGTACATATTTCTATCCTGGAGCATCTGCAACAAAAATGTTGCGTGTCTGGATTCACTATACATGATCAGACAGTTTCTCATGTCAGTTTCATATCCTGTCCTGAACTACCACACATTTTCAATATGTTCGTTTAAAATGTTTCTTGTTTATTATTTCAACACCTTAGGGATCATACTTAGGCTGTAACATCTAGCACAGGGGTTTCCAACATGCAGACCACCAGGTTGTATTTTGCAACCTGCAGCCACATTTGTAAATTATGTATACTGTATGCTTTAAAAAATTACACATTAGTTTAGGAGGTTAGGTATACCACTTATTGTTAATCTTACAATTGTGGTCTGTGAAACAGCCCAGAATATTGGTTGTGATCCTTTGGTATAAACGGTTGTATACCCCCGATTTAGCATGTTGTGAAATGTTACTAAAATGGCATTGGTTATGTAGTGTGTATTTGAGAGATGAGAACCACGAGTACAATAAAATTTTGGTCAGTTAACCTGGAGACAAAAGGTTACTTTGCAGACCAGGGCAAAGGTGAAATGTTAATATTGGGATGGATGTTAAAGAAATGCGTTATGAAATGTGAACCGGGTTTATCTGGCTCATCATAGTGTCCAGTGGCAGAATGTCAAAAATAATGGTAGTAATTTTTCAGATCTATAAATAAATTTGGAACTTTCTTGAATAGCTGAATGAACTATTTTTTGACACCGCTTCATGGAGTTGGTTAACAAGCTTCGTGAAGACTTCTCTGCTAGTTATGTTTCTTATGCTTCTAGTATATTTTTTCCTGTGGTGGTCTTTGGGCAGGCTGAAATTTTTATTTTGTTAGTGTATAGTTGGAATATTTTAACTTTCTTTAATAAAGACAGAGTGACAAAAGAGTGCACTTGGCAGAAAAATAAAAACGTACAAAAGTGTGAATGGGAAGTGTCATGGAAAGATACCAAGGCAGAGACCAATGTTTAGATGTTAGGCCTGTTTTACCTGGATGTTACAGAAATAAGATCTGACAATGTAAATTTAGCTGGCTTGGACAAGCCATAGATATTGTGTTAGTATCACTTTTCTTTTTTAACCATCTCATTTTTGCCCCATTGCCTTCCTAAAAAGCCTTTGAGATTGTCTTGCTGTCTGTGGATGCCCAGATTTAAACTTATGACCCACTTGACCAGCTTTCACAAAAGGTAGTATGAACATTCTGCAAATGCTACATTTCATAGCTACAGTGGCTAATAAGGACATATTGAACTGCAAATTCATGATGCATGAACAACACTATTGCCAATTACTTTTAGGTCTTGGAAGTATTTATGGTAATAGATGCCAGAATATGCCCAACTCTTGAAGGTAATATTTGTCATTATCATCATTCAGTGTGTGGGGTTTTAGGCAATTGCTTGAGTAACACTCATAAGTTCTTCACAAAGATGAAATTGAATAACAGCAGTAATACAAGTTGATACATTGAACTATGACATATAATAAGTACATGCAGTAGGAAAGTAGACTTGCAGTCTTACTCAGACTGCTTGTTCTGTTATGATACAGTCAGGAAGTTTGAAAATGGGCAGGTACTAATGCGGGCTTTGTATGTCCTTGTACTTGCATTTTCACATTTTATTAGTACAGAATGATTTCCTCATGTTATATAACATTATGTCTTTCTTTCAGTGTGGTTTTAAACAATGATCTGAACAATATTGTCCAACAGTTCTCAGAACATTATCATGATGCTTGGGCTAGCAGGAAGTTGGATAATGGTTGGGTGTATGGAGAGCAGTGGTCTGATGTTAATAAGACTCACCCTCGCTTGAAGCCATATAGCATACTGAATGACTATGTAAGTAAGCTGTGTAATGATTCATTCACTCTAGCTATGAGGGCCTATCCAAAACTTCCCAGACTGAGTTGCTAATGAAATGTGTGCATGCTTTTGCTATTGGTAGTTGTGCCCTTCCAAGTGGTCCCATTCTGAGTTTATGCAGTGGCCCCAGCACTTTTGACGCTGCTGGAACTGACTTTTTGAAACTGTGTAGGAAGGTCCGCAGTTGTTCCTAAATATCATAAACATCCTGGAAATAATGCCCACATAGCTGTGATTTTTTTTTTTTTTTTGGAAACAAGAAGAAGTCGTAA